>ERZ777011.2385-NODE-2385-length-15169-cov-19.430660_pt1 | contig 15169 bp, 10 predicted proteins | sample MGYA00374964_ERZ777011 | MGnify/ENA primary metagenome ERZ777011 (study PRJEB29310, sample SAMD00008975) | mouse gut metagenome | study: EMG produced TPA metagenomics assembly of the Metagenome analysis of fecal microbiota from mouse which was promoted...
GAGCACTTCCTTGGTAAGGAAGAGGTCGCGGGTTCAAATCCCGCCATCGGCTCCATCTCACCCTGAATGACAGCCCCGGTAGTGCTTTACGCTATCGTGGCGTCTTGTTGAAAACGCAATCATTAATCAAGCAATAATAGCAAAGTTATGGCAAAAGAAAAATTCGAAAGAACGAAGCCGCATGTTAACATCGGTACTATCGGCCACGTTGACCATGGCAAGACTACTCTTACCGCAGCCATCACCACAGTGCTCGCAAAGAACGGTCTTTCTGAGGTTAAGTCATTCGATCAGATCGACAACGCGCCCGAGGAGAAAGAGCGTGGTATCACAATCAACACCTCTCACGTAGAGTACGAGACCGCTAACCGTCACTATGCACACGTTGACTGTCCGGGTCACGCTGACTACGTGAAGAACATGGTCACCGGTGCCGCTCAGATGGACGGTGCTATCATCGTAGTTGCTGCAACTGACGGTCCTATGCCCCAGACTCGCGAGCACATCCTTCTCGCTCGTCAGGTGAACGTTCCTCGTCTTGTTGTATTCCTCAACAAGTGCGACATGGTTGACGACGAAGAGATGTTCGACCTCGTTGAAATGGAAATGCGTGATCTTCTTTCGTCTTACGAATATGACGGCGACAATACTCCTATCATCCGCGGTTCTGCTCTTGGTGCTCTCAATGGCGAGCCCCAGTGGGAAGAGAAGGTTATGGAGCTCATGGCAGCTGTTGACAGCTGGATTCCCCTGCCTCCCCGCGACATCGACAAGCCCTTCCTTATGCCTGTTGAGGACGTGTTCTCAATCACCGGTCGTGGTACAGTTGCTACCGGTCGTATCGAGACTGGTATCGTGAAGGTAGGTGACGAAGTTCAGATCATGGGTCTTGGTGCCGACATGAAGTCAGTAGTTACCGGTGTCGAGATGTTCCGCAAGCTTCTTGATCAGGGTGAAGCAGGTGACAACGTAGGTCTCCTCCTCCGTGGTATCGACAAGAAGGACATCAAGCGCGGTATGGTAATCTGCCACCCTGGTGTCGTTAAGCCCCACAGCAAGTTCAAAGCTTCTGTCTACATCCTCAAGAAAGAGGAAGGTGGCCGTCACACTCCTTTCCACAACCACTATCGTCCCCAGTTCTACATCCGTACACTTGACGTTACCGGTGAGATCACTCTCCCCGAAGGTGTAGAGATGGTAATGCCCGGTGACCACGTTGAGATCAACGTTGAGCTCATCAACCCGGTAGCTTGTGACGCAGGTCTGCGTTTCGCTATCCGTGAGGGCGGACGTACCGTAGGTTCAGGTCAGATCACCGAGATCCTTGAATAATACTTCGGTATTAACTCGATAAACCTCATAAGAGACCGGCTCCGCTGAGAGGCGTGCCATAATTGACTTCCAGTCGGACCGGTTTCTTTCATATACGGGAATAGCTCAGTCGGTAGAGCACTGGTCTCCAAAACCAGGTGTCGGGAGTTCGAGCCTCTCTTCCCGTGCTAAAAACAGACGCAAATGAGTAAACTTAAACTGCTTACGGATATCGAGGAGTCATATACCGAGCTCAGGTATAAGACTTCTTGGCCCACCAAGACCCAGCTGATCAAGAGCGCGGTAATCGTGCTTGTCGCTTCCATCATCATAGCAGCGATTATCTTTGTGATGGATCAGGTGGTCGACACCATTATGCACTTTATCTACTCACTCGGACAGTAAACCCCTATCTGGTAAATCACGGCAATGGCTGAAGAATTGAAGAAAGCTTGGTATGTGCTTCGCGCCATCTCAGGTAAAGAAGCTAAGGTAAAAGAGGTGCTTGACGGAGCTATCCGCAACACCGGCCTCGGCGACTACGTCTTTCAGGTGCTGATACCTACCGAGAAGGTTATGTCGGTGAAGAATGGTAAGAAGGTCGTTAAGGAGAAGAATCTCTACTCCGGTTACGTCTTCGTTGAGTGCATTCTTACGGGCGAGGTACTCTATGAGCTCCGCAATACCACAAATGTTATCGACTTCCTGCGCGGACGTGGCAAGGATGCTGCGCCCGAGTCGTTGCGTGAGTCGGAGGTGCGCCGCATGCTCGGTGCAGCCGATGATATGCTCGACGGTATGGATGACGGCAATGACTACATGGTAGGCGAGGCTGTAAAGGTGACCGCAGGTCCGTTCTCAGGGTTTGACGGAATCATCGAGGAGGTCAATCGTGAGAAGAAGAAGCTCAAGGTGATGGTCAAGATCTTCGGGCGCAAGACACCGCTCGAACTTGAGAATTCGCAGGTAGTGCGTGAATAATTATCGCGCGGTCGCCGTAGCCGCTCTCGGCAACATGCTCATATCATCAACCCCTTCCGTGGCACGCAAGTGACAAGGGAGAGGATGAGTGTGTGAGAGGACTCGGCACCACGGGAGATGTCACAGCAATGGAAGGACGCGGAGACATTGGTTACGCATAGTCGCCCGCTGGCATCTGTTAGAGATGGCATCGTTTTAACCGAATCATTAACAAAAAATTTAGATTTATCATGGCTAAAGAAATTGCTGGACAGATCAAATTGCAAATCAAGGGAGGTGCAGCAAACCCCTCTCCTCCAGTTGGTCCTGCCCTCGGTTCGAAGGGTATCAACATCATGGAGTTTTGCAAGCAATTCAATGCCCGCACCCAGGACAAGGCCGGCAAGGTGCTCCCTGTAGTAATCACTTATTACACCGACAAGAGCTTTGACTTCGTAGTCAAGACTCCTCCTGTCGCCATCCAGCTCCTTGAGGTATCCAAGGTGAAGAGCGGTTCCGCTCAGCCCAACCGTAAGAAGGTTGCCGAGATCACCTGGGACCAGGTAAAGGCTATTGCTGAGGACAAAATGCCCGATTTGAACTGTTTCAACGTTGCATCGGCAATGCGTATGGTTGCCGGTACTGCCAGAAGCATGGGTATCACCGTGAAAGGAACATTCCCCGAAAACATTTAATCTTCAATTGACATGACTAAACTGACCAAAAATCAAAAGATTGCCCAGGAGAAGGTTGAAGCAGGGAAAACCTACACGCTTGCTGAAGCTGTAGAGCTCGTTAAGGAGATAACCTTCACTAAGTTTGACGCTTCGCTCGACGTGGATGTTCGTCTCGGCGTTGACCCCCGTAAGGCCAACCAGATGGTACGTGGCGTTGTCACACTCCCCAACGGAACAGGCAAGCAGGTGCGCGTGCTCGTGCTCTGCAACTCTGACGCCGAGGCTGCCGCTAAGGCTGCCGGTGCTGACTACGTAGGCCTTGATGAGTACATTGATAAGATCAAGGGCGGATGGACCGACATTGATGTCATCATCACCCAGCCCGCTATCATGGGTAAGATCGGAGCCCTCGGCCGTATCCTCGGTCCCCGTGGCCTGATGCCTAACCCTAAGAGCGGAACTGTGACTGTCGACGTCGCTAAGGCTGTCGAGGAGGTCAAGAAGGGTAAGATCGACTTCAAGGTTGACAAGAACGGCATCGTTCACTCTTCCGTAGGCAAGGTGTCGTTTGACGCTCAGGCTGCGCGTGAGAATGTCCGCGAGTTTATCAACACTCTTATCAAGCTCAAGCCCGCTACCGCAAAGGGTACCTACATCAAGAGCATTTATCTTTCGAGCACCATGAGTCCGGGCATCAAGATCGACCCCAAGTCGATTGATGAGTAATCCATCTAAAGCTGACTGAACAAAATGAAAAAGGAAGATAAGATCATAGCTATCCAGAACATAGCCAAGACTATCCAGGAGTATGGCTGCTTCTATCTCGTAGAGACCGCCGGTCTTGACGCAGAAAAGACCACAGCCCTTCGCCGTGCCTGCAACAATGCAGAGGTGAAGCTTATGGTAGTCAAGAACACCCTGCTCCACAAGGCTCTTGAGAGCCTCGAAGGTGACTACTCAGAGCTTTACGGAGCTCTCCACGGATCAACCTCGCTGATGCTCAGCAATGTGGGCAATGCGCCCGCAAAGCTCATCAAGGAGTTCGTAAAGGGTGACAAGGACGCTAAGCTCCCCGCCTTCAAGGCCGCTTATGTAGAGGAGACAGTTTACGTAGGTGCCGACCAGCTCAGCACACTCGAAGCTATCAAGAGCAAGAACGAGCTCATCGCCGATGTCATCGCTCTTCTCCAGTCCCCCGCCAAGAATGTTGTTTCCGGCCTCCAGTCCGGTGCCAACAAGCTTCATGGCATCCTTGAGACTCTCTCTCAGAAAGAGGCTTAGTCTCAATCATCAATTCATCATTCAACACAAAACAAAAACAACAAAACATCAATACAATCATGGCAGATCTCAAAGCTTTTGCAGAACAACTCGTTAATCTCACCGTTAAGGAAGTAAACGAACTCGCTCAGATCCTCAAGGACGAGTACGGTATCGAACCCGCAGCTGCAGCTGTAGCAGTAGCAGCAGGTCCCGCAGCAGGTGCTCCCGCAGCTGAGGAAAAGACCTCATTTGACGTTGTCCTCAAGTCAGCCGGCGCAAGCAAGCTCGCTGTTGTTAAGCTCGTTAAGGAACTCACCGGTCTCGGTCTCAAGGAGGCTAAGGAGATGGTTGACGGCGCACCCTCTGTTCTTAAGGAAGGCATGGCTAAGGCCGACGCTGAGGGTCTCAAGAAGCAGCTCGAAGAGGCTGGCGCAGAGGTTGAGCTCAAATAAGCTTTCACCATCCGATAATAAGTCGCGCACCGGGGCTCGCGTAGCCGCTTAGCGCGTGACATTCGCAACTAATTAAGGTTAAGATTCACCTCCGGGTGTCTCTTAACCTGTTTGCGTTAAGACACCCCTCCTTTGATTAAAAAATCATAAATAATTATATTTATAAATAAAAGTTAAGCGTAAAGTCCTCTTTTGGGAGGCTTGAAACAGGTATATTCGCTGAGACATTGCGATTTAGGCTTAAACTTAGAGTTAAATATAGTTAAACAGATAATTTTTAGATGTCAGACACCAAAGCCATCAAGCCGCGCGTAAACTTTGCGACGGTCAAAAATCCCCTCCCTTACCCCGACTTCCTGGAGGTGCAGCTGAAGTCCTTTCAGGATTTCCTTCAGCTCGACACTCCCCCGGAGAAGCGTAACAACGAGGGTCTCTACAATGTGTTTGCCGAGAACTTCCCCATCGCTGACACCCGCAACAACTTTGTGTTAGAGTTCCTCGACTACTACATCGACCCCCCGCGTTACACTATCGACGAGTGTCTGGAGCGCGGACTCACCTACAGTGTGCCCCTCAAGGCGAAACTCAAGCTCTATTGCACCGACCCTGACCACGAGGACTTCGCCACTGTGATCCAGGATGTGTATCTCGGAGCCATCCCCTATATGACCGACAAGGGCACCTTTGTGATCAACGGTGCCGAGCGTGTAGTGGTGTCGCAGCTTCACCGTTCGCCCGGTGTGTTCTTCGGACAGAGCACCCATGCCAACGGCACCAAGCTCTACAGCGCGCGTATCATCCCCTTCCGCGGAAGCTGGATAGAGTTTGCTACTGACATCAACAACGTGATGTATGCTTACATCGACCGTAAGAAAAAACTCCCTGTGACCACTCTGCTCCGTGCCATCGGACTTGAGAGCGACAAGGACATCATCGAGATCTTCGGTCTCGCCGAGGAGGTTAAGGTCAACAAGACCAATCTCAAGAAGGCTGTGGGCCGCAAGCTCGCTGCACGTGTCCTCAAGACATGGGCCGAGGACTTCGTGGACGAGGATACCGGCGAGGTTGCCTCCATTGAGCGTAACGAGGTAATTCTCGACCGCGAGAGCGTCATTGAGGAGGAGGATATCGAAAACATTCTCAACTCAGGGGTGCAGACCATACTCCTGCACAAGGAAGATGCCAACACCACTGACTACAAGATAATATTCAACACTCTCCAGAAGGATGCCACCAACTCTGAGAAGGAGGCTATCCAGTACATCTACAGGCAGCTGCGCAACGCCGAGCCGCCGGATGACGCAAGCGCGCGCGAGGTGATCATCAACCTTTTCTTCTCGGAGAAGCGTTACGACCTCGGCGAAGTGGGCCGTTACCGCATCAACAAGAAGCTCGGGCTCACCACATCGATGGATGTCAAGGTCCTCACCAAGGAGGATATCATCGCCATCATCAAGTATCTTATCGAGCTTATCAACTCCAAGACTGATGTCGACGATATCGACCACCTGAGCAACCGCCGTGTGCGCACTGTCGGCGAGCAGCTCTATAACCAGTTCGGTGTAGGTCTGGCACGTATGTCCCGCACCATCCGCGAGCGCATGAATGTGCGCGACAATGAGGTGTTCACCCCCATCGATCTTATCAACGCCAAGACCATTTCGAGCGTAATCAATTCGTTCTTCGGCACCAACGCCTTGTCGCAGTTCATGGACCAGACCAACCCTCTGGCTGAGATCACTCACAAGCGTCGTCTGTCGGCACTCGGTCCCGGCGGTCTGTCACGTGAGCGTGCCGGATTCGAGGTGCGTGACGTTCACTATACCCATTACGGACGTCTTTGTCCGATCGAGACCCCTGAAGGACCTAACATCGGTCTTATATCCTCGCTCTGCGTGTATGCCAAGATCAATGATCTCGGTTTCATCGAGACCCCTTACCGCGAGGTGAAGGACGGCAGGGTCGACCTCAACAACGACGACATCGTGTACATGACCGCTGAAGTCGAGGAGGGCAAGATAATTGCGCAGGGTAACGCTCCTGTCGATGACGAGGGCAACTTCATCAACGACCGCGTGAAGGCTCGTATGGACGCCGACTTCCCCATCGTGGCTCCCGACCAGGTGGAGCTTATGGATGTGTCGCCCGCCCAGATCGCATCGATCGCGGCATCGCTCATCCCGTTCCTTGAGCATGACGACGCTAACCGTGCGCTCATGGGATCAAACATGATGCGCCAGGCTGTGCCCCTTATGCGCAGCGAGAGCCCCATCGTCGGCACTGGTATCGAGGGTCAGCTCATCCGCGACTCGCGTACCCAGATCATGGCTGAGGGTGCGGGTGTGATCGAGTTTGTCGATGCCACTGTGATCCGCATCCGTTATGACCGTACCGAGGAGGAGGAGTTCGTAGCGTTCGAGGACAGCGTGAAGGAATATCACCTGCCCAAGTTCCGCAAGACCAACCAGAGCACCACGATCGACCTGCGTCCGATATGCAACAAGGGTCAGCGCGTGCAGAGGGGCGACATACTCACCGAGGGCTACTCCACCGAGAAGGGCGAGCTCGCTCTCGGACGCAACCTCAAGGTGGCGTTCATGCCCTGGAAGGGTTACAACTATGAGGACGCCATCGTGCTCAACGAGCGTGTGGTCAAGGAGGACATCCTCACCTCAGTCCATGTGGACGACTTCACCCTTGAAGTCCGCGAGACCAAGCGCGGTATGGAGGAACTCACATCCGACATCCCCAACGTCAGCGAGGATGCCACAAAGGACCTTGACGAGCGCGGCATAGTGCGCGTGGGTGCCCACATCATCCCGGGTGACATCATGATCGGTAAGATCACACCCAAGGGAGAGAGCGATCCTACACCTGAGGAGAAGCTGCTCCGCGCCATCTTCGGCGATAAGGCTGGCGATGTGAAGGACGCATCCCTCAAGGCATCACCCTCACTCAAGGGTGTTGTGATCGGTACTCATCTCTACCAGAAGGCTGAGAAGAAGAAGACCAAGAAGGCATCGAGCGCAGTGCTCCCCAAACTCGACGAGGAGTATGAGGAACGTCAGAGCAGCCTCAAGGATGTCCTTGTCAAGAAACTCATGACACTCACCGACGGAAAGACCTCGCAGGGTGTCAAGGACTTCCTCGGCAGCGACATCATACCCAAGGGTGCCAAGTTTGCGGCAGGAACACTCAAAGAGATCGACTACGATACCATCAATCTGTCGAAGTGGACTTCCGACGCCCATAAGAACGACCTTATCCGCGCCACAATAGTCAACTATCTGCGCAAGAGCAAGGAGATCGAGGCTGCACACCGCCGCAAGAAGTATGACATCTCGATAGGCGATGATCTGCCCTCAGGAATCATGAAGCTCGCCAAGGTCTACGTGGCAAAGAAACGTAAGATCAGCGTGGGTGACAAGATGGCGGGACGTCACGGCAACAAGGGTATCGTATCGCGCATCGTGCGTCAGGAGGATATGCCATTCCTCGCCGACGGTACTCCGGTGGATATCGTGCTCAACCCTCTGGGTGTGCCTTCACGTATGAACCTCGGCCAGATATTCGAGACAGTGCTCGGATGGGCCGGACGTGAGCTCGGCGAGAAGTTTGCCACACCTATCTTCGACGGAGCCACCCTTGAGAACCTCAACGAGTGGACCGACAAGGCAGGAATCCCCCGCTACGGAAAGACCTATCTCTACGACGGTGGCACCGGCGAGCGTTTCGACCAGCCTGCGACCGTGGGAGTAATCTATATGCTTAAGCTCGGTCACATGGTCGAGGACAAGATGCACGCACGTTCCATCGGTCCGTACTCACTCATCACCCAGCAGCCTCTCGGCGGTAAAGCCCAGTTCGGCGGACAGCGTTTCGGAGAGATGGAGGTATGGGCACTTGAGGCATTCGGTGCGTCACACGTGCTCCAGGAGATCATCACCGTCAAGAGTGATGACGTCACCGGACGATCCAAGACCTACGAGGCTATCGTCAAGGGCGAGCCTATGCCGGCAGCCGGCATCCCCGAGTCGCTCAACGTGCTCCTCCACGAGCTCCGCGGTCTCGGACTCAGCATCAAGCTTGAGCAGTAACACTTTTTGATAATCGATATCCATAATATATATATGGCTTTTAGAAAAGACAACAAACAGAAAACCGGATTCTCGAAGATCTCCATCGGACTTGCATCCCCCGAGGAGATTTTAGAGCAGTCAAGCGGCGAAGTGCTGAAACCTGAGACCATCAACTACCGCACCTACAAGCCCGAGCGCGACGGTCTGTTCTGCGAGGCAATCTTCGGTCCTGTCAAGGACTACGAGTGCCATTGCGGAAAGTACAAGCGCATACGTTACAAGGGCATCACTTGCGACCGTTGTAAGGTGGAGGTCACAGAGAAGAAGGTACGCCGTGAGCGCATGGGTCACATCAAGCTCGTTGTGCCTGTGGCTCATATCTGGTACTTCCGTTCACTCCCCAATAAGATAGGTTATCTCCTTGGACTGCCTTCCAAGAAGCTCGATGCGGTGATCTACTACGAGCGTTATGTGGTGATCAATCCGGGAGCTGCCGCCGAACTCAATCCCGAGAAGCCGGTGGCAAGGCTCGACCTTCTCACTGAGGAGGAGTACTTCGATATCGTTGACCATCTCCCACGTGAGAACCAGATGCTTGAGGACGGCCACCCCGACAAGTTCGTTGCCAAGATGGGTGCCGAGGCTATCTACGATCTTCTCAGGGAGATCAACCTCGACGACCTCTCCTATGCCCTGCGCGACCAGGCTAACGCCGAGGGATCGCAGCAGCGTAAGACCGAGGCCCTGAAGCGTCTACAGGTAGTGGAGTCGTTCCGTGCGTCACGCGACCGCAACAAGCCCGAGTGGATGATACTCCAGGCTGTGCCTGTGATTCCGCCCGAGCTGCGTCCTCTCGTGCCTCTGGATGGCGGACGTTTCGCCACATCCGACCTCAACGACCTCTACCGCCGTGTCATCATACGTAACAACCGTCTGAAGCGACTCATCGAGATCAAGGCTCCTGAAGTGATCCTCCGCAACGAAAAGCGTATGCTCCAGGAGGCAGTGGACTCACTTCTCGACAACTCGCGAAAGTCGTCGGCTGTCAAGACCGAGGCAAACCGTCCTCTCAAGTCGCTCTCCGACTCGCTCAAAGGCAAGCAGGGCCGTTTCCGCCAGAATCTTCTCGGTAAGCGTGTCGACTATTCCGCTCGTTCGGTAATCGTCGTTGGTCCCGAGCTCAAGATGCACGAGTGCGGTATACCCAAATACATGGCGGCCGAGCTTTACAAGCCGTTTGTGATCCGCAAGCTCATCGAGCGTGGCATTGTGAAGACTGTCAAGAGTGCCAAGAAGATTGTCGACCGCAAGGAACCTGTGGTATGGGATATCCTTGAATATGTGATGAAGGGTCATCCCGTGCTCCTCAACCGAGCCCCGACACTTCACCGTCTCGGTATCCAGGCATTCCAGCCCAAGATGATCGAGGGTAAGGCAATCCAGCTCCACCCGCTCGCATGTACCGCGTTCAACGCCGACTTCGACGGTGACCAGATGGCTGTGCACCTCCCGCTCGGCAATGAGGCTGTCCTTGAGGCTCAGCTCCTCATGCTCGGATCGCACAACATCCTCAACCCCGCCAACGGCGCGCCTATCACCGTGCCTTCACAGGACATGGTGCTCGGTCTCTACTATATCACCAAGCTCCGTAACGGTGACAAGGGTGAGGGACTCAAGTTCTACGGTCCTGAAGAAGCCGAGATCGCCTACAACGAGGGCCGTGTCACTCTTCACGCTCCCATATCGGTAGTGGTCGACGACATAGACGAGCAGGGCAACCCCTGCAAGCGTCTTGTCGAGAACACTTCTGTAGGCCGTGTGCTTGTCAACCAGTATGTGCCCAAGGAGATCGGCTACGTCAATGAGATCCTCTCAAAGAAGTCTCTGCGTACCATCATATCCAAGGTCATCAAATATTGCGGTATACCTCGTTCTGCCAAGTTCCTTGACGATATCAAGAATCTCGGTTACTACATGGCGTTCAAGGGAGGCCTGTCGTTCAATCTCGGTGACGTGCTTATACCTGCCGAGAAGGAGGAATATGTACGCGAAGGATACGAGCAGGTCAATGAAGTGATGAGCAACTATTCTATGGGCTTCATCACCAACAACGAACGTTACAACCAGATCATCGACATCTGGACTCACGTCAACTCCCGTCTCGCCGACACTCTCATGAAGCAGATGAAGGAGGACCAGCAGGGCTTCAACTCTGTGTATATGATGCTCGATTCAGGTGCGCGTGGTTCTAAGGACCAGATCCGTCAGCTCTCCGGTATGCGTGGTCTTATGGCGAAACCTCAGAAGAGCGGTGCCGAAGGTGGTCAGATCATCGAGAACCCGATTCTTGCGAACTTCAAGGAGGGTCTGTCGGTGCTTGAGTACTTCATCTCTACCCACGGTGCCCGTAAGGGTCTTGCCGACACCGCGCTTAAGACCGCCGACGCCGGTTACCTTACCCGCCGTCTTGTCGACGTGGCTCACGATGTCATCATCAATGAGGAGGACTGCGGAACTCTCCGCGGACTTGTGTGCACCGAGATCAAGAACAACGACGAAGTTGTGGCTTCGCTCGGCGAGCGCATACTCGGACGCGTATCCGTCCACGACATCATCGATCCTACCAATGGAGAGGTCATCGTGGAGGCCGGCGAAGAGATCAACGACGCGGCAGCCGACCGCATCAACGCCTCACCGATCGAGTCAGTCGAGATTCGTTCAGTGCTCACCTGTGAGTCCAAGCGCGGAGTGTGTGCCAAGTGTTACGGCCGTAACCTCGCTACCCACCGCATGGTGCAGATGGGCGAGGCTGTCGGTGTGATCGCGGCTCAGTCGATCGGCGAGCCCGGTACACAGCTTACCCTCCGTACATTCCACGTCGGTGGTGTGGCTTCTAACATCGCAGCCGTCAACTCTATCACCTCACGCTACGACGGTGTGCTTGAGATTGACGAGCTCCGCACAGTGCGCACCGACGAGGTTGATGCCAAGGGCCGTAATGTAGAGGTTGTGATAGGTCGACTCGCAGAGATGCGTATCGTGGACCCAACAACCAAGATGATGCTCACCAACGCCAACATACCTTACGGTGCCAAGCTCTACTTCGATAACGAGGCAAGTGTCACCAAGGGTGATGTGATATGCGAATGGGACCCCTTCAACGCTGTCATTGTCAGCGAAGTGGGAGGTAAGGTCCGTTATTCCAACCTTGAGGAGAACGTCACTTACCGCGTGGAGGCGGACGAGCAGACCGGTATCCGCGAGAAGATCGTGATCGAGTCCAAGGAGCGCGGCAAGGTGCCCGAGGCAAATATCGTGGACGCTTCCGGCGAGATCGTCAAGACTTACGCTCTCCCTGTGGGTGCACACCTTATGGTCGAAGAGGACCAGGATGTGAAGGCTGGCGAGATCTTCGTGAAGATACCTCGTGCCACAGGTGGCGCAGGTGACATCACCGGTGGTCTTCCTCGTGTCACCGAGCTTTTCGAGGCACGCAATCCGTCCAATCCCGCCATCGTATCGGAAATCGACGGAGAGGTTCACTTCGGAAAGGTCAAGCGCGGCAACCGCGAGATCGCTGTAACATCCAAGCTCGGCGAGACCAAGAAATATCTCGTGCCCCTGTCAAAGCAGATACTCGTTCAGGAGAACGACTACGTGCGCGCCGGCACACCGCTGTCCGACGGTGCCACCACTCCTGCCGACATTCTTAACATCATGGGCCCGACTGCCGTTCAGGAGTACATCGTGAACGAGGTGCAGGATGTGTACCGCATGCAGGGTGTGAAGATCAACGACAAGCACTTCGAAGTGATCGTACGCCAGATGATGCGCAAGGTCAACATCCTTGATCCGGGCGACACCGGCTTCCTTGAGCAGCAGATTGTCGACAAGCGCGACTTCATGGACGAGAACGACCGTATCTGGGGCAAGAAGGTTGTCACCGATGCCGGCGACAGCGAGAATGTCAAGAAGGGTCAGATCATCACGGCACGCAAGCTCCGTGACGAGAACTCTACCCTCAAGCGTCGCGACCTCCGTCCTATCGTGGTGCGCGATGCACAGCCCGCGACCTCCGAGCAGATACTTCAGGGTATCACCCGCGCCGCATTGCAGACATCGTCGTTCATGTCGGCTGCTTCGTTCCAGGAGACCACAAAGGTGCTCAACGAGGCTGCAATCAACGGCAAGACCGACTACTTGCAGGGCATGAAGGAGAACGTCATCTGCGGTCACCTCATTCCCGCCGGAACCGGACTCCGCTCCTACGAGCGCATTGTGGTGTCAGGCAAGGACGAATTCACCGATGCATTCAATGAAGCAGCGGAGGCTGAGTCCAGGATCGAGACTCGCGATGTGGAGACCGTGATGCCGTAGGTCTGACAGTTGGATACATAATCCCCTCTCAGGAGGGTGCTAATCCGTGTAATATATATCGGATGGAATCATCAAAATGGGTGATTCCATCCGATTTTTTTTATAGCTATTTCCGAATTTTTATGCTTTTTAGGATGCGGTAACAGTGGAAAATTGTAACTTTGCGAGCGGAAGCACACATACAGGATGGATTGAAAAAGATAAACCCCTGGAAAAATGAAAAGCACAACTTCTGAACATATTTCTTGTTTTGGCAATGCTGCTGGCTGTGCCAGGTGTGCTTCGTGCCGACACTATTGATGCAGGGAAAGATACAATCAAGGAGTATCTTCAGGCTCTTGAATCCAATCCCAATGACAAGGAGGTGCTCAAGACAGTGGCTTTCTATTACATGAACAGGGATGACTCGGGCAATGCCATGCAGTATGCCAGGTGTCTGCTTGAGCTTGGCGAATCCACTGGCGACCGTGATTTCTGTGAGCTTTACGGCAGCATAATCATGGGAGCGTGTCTGCTTCCTGTTGACGCCGACAGCTGTTTCCGTTATCTTGAGAGTGCGCGCACAATTGCCGAGAACACGTCCAACCGTGATGCACTTCTGTCGGTCAACAATAGTCTCGGATTGTATTATCTTCTGATACATAATGATCCATACACCGCTTCCACGTATTATTATAATGCTCTGGAGGATGCAAAGGTGATAAATGACGAACGTCGTTTCGGCATAGTCCTGTCCAATCTATCCGGTGTTTACATCACCATGAACGATATTTCGGGAGTAAAGCTTGCCGAGCAGTCTTATCAGATAGCCAGGAAGCTTGCCGAGCCTGTCCCATTGTACTACGCTGCTCATTCGCTGGCTCATTTTTACATCATGTCTGACAGTCTTGACCGCGCCGAGTATTTCATAGAGGAGGTTGAGCGGCTGCATGAGGAGGGTGGTTTCGAAGGAGATCCGCATCTACACCTTTACCGGGCGCGCATAGCCGAAAAGCGTGGAGACATTGAAGGGGCGTACCGTCATTACTCGTCAGCCATGCTGGAGATCGGTGATGTGGATGCATCAACGATGTCGGCGACATTTTTGGACTATGCTCGTCTGCTGCGCCGTGACGGTAAGCCTGCCGATGCCATAAAGGTGCTGGAATATGCCCTCGGCAATACTGTGGTGTCGGATATGAAGATACATTCGTCGGAGCTGACCAAGGAGCTGATGTACGGTTACCGCGATATCGGCGACTATCCCAAGGCAATGGAGTACAGTATGCGCTATCAGGAATATCAGGACAGTGCTGTGCGCCTGTCGCGTGAACGCATACTTCAGGAAAACAGGATACGCCATGAGATCTACACTAACGAGAGGCTCATTGACGAAAAGAACATGGAGCTGATGGATGTGCGCTACAAGATGGTGACGCTCATCATTGTGGTTGTGGCTGTCCTCATGCTTCTTGCCCTCACATATTTCAATTACCGAAGGAAAGACAGGCTCTACCGCGCCATAGTGTCGCAGAACAGCGGATATCTTGTGCGTGAACAAGCCTTGATAGAACAGATAGGGGAGACGTCCGGCCGGCGTAATGAAACAACAGCGTCCTCCTCCGCCCCTATGCCTCCTAGAAAGGCTTACGGCTTGATGTCAGGGTTTACCAGGCTTATGCTTGAGCAGAAGCTTTTCACTGATCCGTCGATCACCGTGGGAGCTGTGGCTGAGCTGCTCGGCTCCAACCGTACATATCTGTCTAAGGCTATCAACGAATCCACCGGGAAGACATTCACCCAGGTGGTGAATGAGTACCGCATCCGTGAGGCTGTGGCGATGATCTCCGACCTTGAGGCTAATATACCTCTCAAGCAGATATGTGCAGATGTGGGCTTCAATTCTCTGTCGACATTCTATTCATCTTTCCAGGCAAGTACCGGAATGACTCCTGCAAGCTATCGTGAACGAGTTAGAAATATGTAAGAGAAAAATCGTAAAACAGTTGTTGATTTTAAACGGAAAGGTTAAAAATCTTTCCGTTTTCTACAATTTTACGATTCCGAAATA
>ERZ777011.2388-NODE-2388-length-15165-cov-2.825281_pt1 | contig 15165 bp, 11 predicted proteins | sample MGYA00374964_ERZ777011 | MGnify/ENA primary metagenome ERZ777011 (study PRJEB29310, sample SAMD00008975) | mouse gut metagenome | study: EMG produced TPA metagenomics assembly of the Metagenome analysis of fecal microbiota from mouse which was promoted...
AGGCGAACGGGCCGGACGGATGCACGCCGCACCGCATCAAGGAGCAGGACTTGTACGATATTGTCCTCAAAGACATAAGGGAATGGGCAGCAATGGCACTGTCGGACAAGCAGGCAGTCCTTGGCAGGGTTATGGAACAGCAACAGATTAACAGTACCGTGGATTATGGTTTGGTTGAGGGAAAAAGGCGAACCATTGAGAAAAGGCTTGGGGAAATCGAGAAAGTCATAAGCAAGCTGTATGAGGATTACGCACTCGGCAGACTTGCGGGGGCAAGCATAGACAACCTTATGCCGAAGTACCAGAGGGAGCAGGAAGAACTCAAAAAACAGCTTTCCGCATTGCAGGAGCAGTCGGCAGAGCATGACGCTACAGAGCAGAATGCGGGGAAGTGGATAAGCCTGATCCGGCAGTACAGTGACCTGAAGGAATTAAATTCTTGTATCATCAATGAACTTATCACAAAGATTTTAGTGGGCGACAAACGCCGGGTAAATGGTGAGAAAGTTCAGTCTATCGAAATCCATTACCGTTTCATCGGAAATCTGACCGACAGCGGGAATGGGGAAACAATTCAATAAAAAATCCAGTTAAAAACAATTTAGCTGTAAAAACCGTCTTTAACGGTAATTTACAGAAGTAAAAGAGGAGGTAGGCATTGACTTGGAGGAAAGCGCGGGCAGACTGCTTTTTTCCAAAATATGCGGCAGCGAATTAAAATACGAAGGCAAGGTCTATAACGATATTATGGATGTATGGCTTTTTGCATATGACGGGGAATTGCGGCTTGATGAGGCGACGACGGACGAGGCCGCCGACTGCAAATGGATGACGCCTTCGGAGATAGGCGTACTGCGTTCCGAAAAAATGCTTGTCGGGACGTTGGATTACTTTTTCTGCGCCATGGCTGACGAAGAACCGGATTACAGCCGTATTATCGGAAGAACGGTAAAGGGAAAGGTGGACAGACCGCTCGGCACAGCGCATCCGGATTTTCCGGAAATGACATACCCGATAAATTACGGATATATCCAAGGCGTATTTGCGGACGACGGAGAAGAGCAGGACGTATATTTATTCGGAACGGACGTACCTCTTACGAGCTTTGAGGGCAGGGTCATAGCCGTATGGCGCCGTTTTGACGATAACGAGGACAAATGGATAGTGTCCGTGAACGGAGAGTATTTTGACGACGACAGGATCTTGGGGGATATTTCTTTTCAGGAACAGTTTTTTTACGGAAAATTATACAGATAATCTTCTTCGGTCAGATTTCGACAGGGAATAACGGCGCGTATGTTTTCGCGCCTTTTTTATTTAAAAAATATGTTTTATTCCGGCGCAAAATTACGATGGCATAAATTGGCGGCAAAAAAACGCTTGTTTTTAGAATATTCCGTCAATTCCATATTGCATAAAATCCGTAATTTGTATAAAATGAAATAAGACAAATACAGGAGGTGCTTTATGTATAAAATACTAAGAGCAGAGGAACTGGCGTCCAACATCTTCCTTATGGAAGTTGAGGCTCCGCGTGTTGCCAAATCATGCGAGCCGGGTCAGTTTATAATTGCAAAGACGGATGAGAAGGGGGAGCGTATTCCGCTTACTATAGCCGACTATGACAGGGATAAGGGTACGGTCACTGTGGTCGTCCAGATAATCGGGGCATCGACGGCGGAGATGGCGGAGCTTAAAACCGGAGATTATCTTGAGGATTTTGTAGGACCGCTCGGATGTCCTTCGGATCTTGTTACCGACGATATAGAGGAAGTAAAGAAAAAGAAGATTCTTTTCGTGGCGGGAGGACTTGGAACCGCTCCTGTATATCCTCAGGTGAAATGGCTCCATGAGCACGGAGTTGACGTTGACGTAATAATCGGCGCAAAAACAAAAGACCTTGTGATATACGAGGAGGAGATGAAAGCCGTATGCGCCAATCTTTATGTGACCACCGACGACGGCAGCTACGGTTTCAAAGGAATGGTCACCGATACAATAAAGTACCTTGTCAATGAGGAAGGCAAGAAATACGACCACTGCGTGACCATAGGTCCCATGATAATGATGAAATTCGTATGCCTTCTTACCAAGGAACTTGGAATACATACGATCGTAAGCGTCAACCCCATAATGGTTGACGGAACCGGAATGTGCGGGGCGTGCCGCGTTCAGGTAGGGGACGAGGTCAAGTTTGCGTGCGTTGACGGACCTGAGTTTGACGGACATCTTGTCGATTTCGATCAGGCGATGAAAAGACAGCAGATGTACAAGACGCAGGAGGGCCGCGCAATGCTTCGCAGAACAGAAGGAGATACACACAAAAACGGCGGCTGCGGCTGCGGAGGTGACAAATAATGGATGTTATGAAGAGAGTGCCTGTAAGAGAGCAGGATCCAAAGGTTAGAGCAAAGAATTTTGAAGAGGTCTGCCTCGGATACAACGAAGAGGAGGCTATGGCTGAGGCGGCAAGATGCCTTAACTGCAAAAACGCGCAGTGTATGAAGGGCTGCCCGGTAGCCATTGACATTCCTGGATTTATCAATGAGGTCAAGCAGGGCAATTTTGCAGAGGCGTACAGGATAATCAGCAAGTCGTCGGCGCTTCCGGCGGTATGCGGGCGCGTATGTCCTCAGGAATCGCAGTGCGAAGGAAAATGTATAAGAGGAATCAAGGGCGAGCCGGTATCTATCGGCAAGCTTGAGAGATTCGTTGCGGACTGGGCTAGGGAAAACGGAATTTCGCCGGAGCCCGCGAAGGAAAAGAAAAATAAAAAGGTTGCGGTCATCGGCTCCGGTCCTTCGGGACTTACCTGCGCTGGGGACCTCGCGAAGATGGGTTATGACGTGACTATCTTCGAGGCTCTGCATAAGGCAGGCGGCGTGCTTGTATACGGTATCCCCGAATTCCGTCTTCCCAAGGAAAAGGTAGTTCAGACCGAGGTCGAAAACGTTAAGAAGCTCGGAGTAAAGATAGAGACGAATGTCGTTGTTGGCAAGGCCGTAAGGATAGACGACCTTATCGCCGAAGGATACGAGGCTGTATTCATCGGTTCGGGAGCGGGACTTCCGAGGTTCATGGGTATTCCGGGCGAGAACGCGAACGGCGTATTCTCGGCGAACGAGTATCTTACAAGAAACAATCTTATGAAGGCTTTTGAGGACGGATACGCGACGCCTATCGCCGCCGGAACAAAGGTAGCCGTAGTCGGAGGCGGCAACGTTGCCATGGACGCGGCGAGAACGGCGTTAAGGCTCGGCGCGGAGGTACATATCGTGTACAGAAGAAGCGAGGAGGAGCTTCCCGCCAGAGTTGAGGAGGTTCATCACGCAAAAGAAGAGGGCATCATTTTTGATCTCCTTACCAATCCCACCGAGATACTTGTGGATGATAACGGATGGGTCAAGGGCATGAGATGCATCAGAATGGAGCTTGGCGAGCCTGACGCGTCGGGAAGAAGAAGGCCTGTAGAGATTCCCGGATCGGAGTTTGAGCTTGAGCTTGACACGGTGATAATGTCTTTGGGAACTTCTCCCAATCCGCTTATTTCCTCGACTACCGAGGGGCTTGACATAAACAAGCATAAGTGCATTATAGCCGACGAGAACAACGGACAGACCTCAAAGATCGGCGTTTTTGCCGGAGGCGACGCGGTTACGGGAGCAGCTACCGTAATTCTTGCGATGGGCGCGGGTAAAGCGGCCGCAAAGGGAATAGACGAGTATCTCAGCAATAAATAATTACAAAAATGCCGGTTCATATGAATCGCCGTATGGACCGGCATTAAATAAATCGGAAAGCGTTTCAACAGGTGAACGGGAATGATGTTTTTTACGGGGGCGGGCGTAAGCCTGAACGGAAAGTTTATAGCGGCGGCAGGCGGCGGTATTTATATACCGGCTTTTTTGGTGTTGCTCATAGTGATCATGGTGGTCGTGCTTTCAAGCTATTTTATATGGCTTGCCAACAGGCACATGAAAAAAGCGATCTTTCAGCACGCAAACATTGACGATATCACAGGCTACGGGAATTATGCAAAATTTGTGGACGACGCCAACATTATGCTGAAGTATGACGATATGCATTACGTTGTGGGTTACGTTGACATTAGCAATTTTAAAATAATCAATGATTTTTACGGTAGAAAAAGCGGAGACCTTGTTTTGAAGATGATTGCGGACAGAGTGCATGACATTGTGGTTCCCGACGGCATCTGCGCGAGAATTTTCGCCGACAGATTTGTTTTCATGGTGAGTTATCTTGACCTCGGAAGCCTTGAATACATGGTTGAGACTCATCTGTCCGAAGCGGATGTGGAGATTCCCCAAACCAACGTACATATAAGACTCAAGTGTAACTGCGGAATATACCGCGTTGACGACTACAGGGAAAATATAAACGACATGGTTGACAAAGCCTCGATGGCGGCCAAAATTTCCAAAAATTCCGTTTCCAAGATGGTTACGGTCCTTGAAAAGGAAATAAGTTCGACCATAGTAAACAATCAGAAAATAACATATAAGATGAACGACGCGCTCAGCAATCAGGAGTTTGTTCCGTACATCCAGCCGAAGATAAGCTTCAGGGACGGCAGAATAGTCGGAGGGGAGGCTCTTGTGAGATGGATCTCACCTGAGGACGGAATGATTCCGCCGGATAAGTTCATACCTCTTTTTGAACAGAACGGATTTGTCACAAAGGTCGATTTCTATATGCTTGAGAAAGTGTGCGCCATGCTCAAGGCGCGCTCAGACATCGGCAAGCGCAATGTGCCGATCTCGGTGAACCAGTCGCGGGTGCATATATATGATAAAATGTATATTAATAAACTTATAAATACTTTTGACAAATACGGAATAGATAAAGAAAATATCATTTTTGAGCTTACGGAAAGCGCTTTTACTGAAAATACCGACGATATGATAGTTCTTATCAAAAGAATGAAAACCCTTGGCTACCGTATTTCCATGGACGATTTCGGCTGCGGTTATTCCTCGCTCAATATGCTCAACCTTCTGCCGATAAACGAGCTTAAAATAGACAAGGCCTTTTTGGACGACGAGTCGCCTAAGAGCCGCTTTATTATCAAAACGATCGTCGAGCTTGCTCACGGACTTGGCATATCCATTGTTTGTGAGGGCGTCGAGACGGACGAGCAGGTTCGTTTCTTGAGACATATCGGATGCGACGTGGCGCAGGGTTACTATTACGCGAAGCCCATGCCGATGAATGACTTTGAGAAAATGCTTGACGGCAGAATGAGCGTGACCAAATAATATGAGGATCAGCATAATATGTGTAGGCAGAATCAAGGAAAAATACTGGGCGCAGGCGAGAGAGGACCATATATAAAAAAATCAATACCACAAGACTTGCTCTCGGTCTTTCGTTGACGGGTAATCTCGACGGTGAAAGAATGGCGGAGACGGCAGCGGCGATAGAGGAGTACGTCAAAAGACTTTCTCGTTACTGTAAGCTGGAGATAAAGGAGCTTCAGGACGAGAAAACGCCGGACGGCTGCTCCGACGCGATCCGGCGGCAGATCCTTGCCAAGGAGGGTGCGCGTATTCTTGGAGCGCTCAAAGGAGACGAATATGTGGCGGCGCTCGCGATAGAGGGCGGCAGTTACAGTTCGGAGAGCTTCGCTGAGTTTATCGACGGTCTGGGTAAGGGCGGCAGGAGCCATATCGCGTTCGTGATAGGCGGCTCTCTCGGACTTGACAAAAGCGTGACCGGGCGCGCCGACTTCCTTATAAGCTTTTCGGATATGACGTTCCCGCATCAGATGATGCGGGTCATTCTGCTTGAACAGATATACCGGGCATACAGGATAATCAATAACGAGCCTTATCATAAGTAAGACAGTATACTGACAAACTTAACTTCAAGTTAAGTTTTGCGCCTTAAAAACAACTATCTCAATATGGTAAAAACATCTCCGTTTCCATATAATGAAGAAAATACATTATGTTATCTTCGCTGTAAAAATACAGACATGAATAACATGGAAGGAGACAAAAATGTTTGATAATGTTAAGGCAGGTAAACAAATTTCTTTGTTCAGAAAAAGCAGGGGCCTGACACAGGAGGAGGTTGCCGGACGGCTGAACATAAGTCCGCAGGCGGTAAGTAAGTGGGAAAACGGACACACGATGCCGGAGCTTTCTCTTCTGGTGCAGTTATCGGAATTGCTGGGGTGTACGATAGACAGTATCCTTTTTCCGTCGCCGATGTCTGCCGCGAACGCTAATTTTGAGCATATACTGCTGCCGTATGCCCCTGTTGCGGATTTCACGGGCATGACCTGGCCGCGCAGTATGTCGAAACCGGCGATCCTGCAAGCCGTCAAGCTTTTTATGGGGCTTGAGAATCGCAGGGATTCCATGAACCGTCAGATAAATGACGATACGGAATATATTTTACAAGGCACGTTTTCCGGCATCAGCTTCGGTTACTCATGGGGATTCGAGGATAACTGGGAGGAGTGTCTTGAGGTGTACGGACTGTCATGTGAAGTTCATGCGAAAGCGGATTATTCTGAAGAAGAATTCATCCGTATCGCAATCGAGAATATAATGAGCGGATATCCCGTAATCGTTATTCCGAAAGAATATACGGACACTATACTGGCGACAGGATATTCCGACTCCGGAAGAATTTTGAAAGGACTCTCTTTTCTGGACGGCGATGATGAGAAAAATTCCGCTATGTCTTTCGGGCTGCTGAAAAATTTCCCGGAATGGTATGTGAAAGATTCCGATCTGCTGCTTATCAAACCCGCTTCAAAGACCGGTTCCGCTGCCGATAAATGCAAAGAGATACTGCGAAAGGGATATGCGCTTTTAAGCAATAAAGAACATTTATTTAAAGATCCTCTTGTGGGATACGGACTGGTTATTTATGACAACTGGTGCGAAGAGCTTAGGAAAGAAACGAATAAGGGGCTGACGGACATTGAATGTATGTTCCCGCATATTTTTATACATTATGAAGGCAAGCTTAGAATAAAACAATTTCTTGAACTCTGTATTCATATGATACGGGATATTGATAAAAGCGCTGTTATGACCGCAATTTCAAAATATGAAGAAATGCTGTCTATCTGTGAAAAATGCATGCATGAGATGCTTCCCAAGGCGCCTGAAAACGCGGCGGAAGCCGGCGTGAAACGGCAGGCGTATATCGGTGTCCTGCAAAGATGCAGAGGGCTTGAGGAGGAAGCGCTGGAGGCGATAAGTCAGTATGCATAGTCATGCCATTAGTGAACGGCTTACAAAGACTTTGTGAATTATGAAGCGCGTTTCAAAATAAAAAAGAGGTGCGGCGTATATGAGTGCGTTTATAGAATTTAAGGACGTTAAAAAAGTATACAGAATGGGCGAGGTCGATATCAAAGCCCTTGACGGCGTGGATTTTGCGATAGAGAAGGGCGAGTTCGTGGTTATCGCGGGAGCAAGCGGAGCGGGCAAAAGCACGATACTCAATATTCTCGGCGGCATGGACCTTGCCACGTCAGGCTCTGTTATCGTTGACGGGAAGGACATAAGCTCTTTTTCCGAAAGGGAACTGACTGCGTACAGAAGATTTGATATAGGCTTTGTCTTTCAGTTTTACAATCTTGTGCAGAATCTGACCGTTATTGAAAACGTTGAAATGGCGACGCAGATATGCCGCGATCCTCTTAATATTGAGGAGACCGTTGAGGCGGTGGGTTTAGGAGAGCGCAAAAATAATTTTCCGGCGCAGCTTTCGGGCGGAGAGCAGCAGCGCGTGGCTATCGCGAGGGCGCTCGCTAAGAATCCCAAGCTTCTGCTCTGCGACGAGCCTACGGGCGCGCTCGATTACAATACGGGCAAGGCTATCCTCAAGCTTTTGCAGGATACATGCCGCCAGAACGGTATGACAGTCGTCGTTATCACGCATAATCTTGCGCTTACGGCAATGGGAGATAAGGTTATCAGGGTAAGGAGCGGCAAAATTGACGGAATCGAGCTTAACGAGAATCCCGTTCCTGTCGAAAGGATTGAATGGTAATGAAAACGGCGCTTATCAAGGATATATTTAGAGAAATAAGAAAAACCTTCGGAAAATTTGTATCCATATTTGGGATCGTGTTGGTGGGAGTCGCTTTTTTTACGGGCGTGAAATCCTCCGCGCCTTATATGAAAAGGTCCGCGGACGCGTATTTTGACCGCGCGTCCTTTTTTGACTTTAAAATGTATTCTACGATAGGCTTTACCAAAGAAGACGTCGAGGCGGTCGCGGATGTTGAAGGCATCAAGGGGGCGAGCGGAGAATACTCGATGAACGTGCTTACGACGATAGGCACGAGCGAAACGGTCGTTCAGATCATGTCATACGATTTCGGACTTTCGGAGGACGACGCGGATAACCTTAACAGGCTGACGCTTCTTGAGGGAAGGATGCCGGAGAAAAGCGGCGAATGCGTTCTAAGATATTATGAAATGAAGATGTTCGGACTTGAGATAGGCGATAAAATAACTCTCGCGTCGGGTACGGACACGGATATAGAGTCGTCGCTTGCCACCGATACATATACGGTCGTAGGATTTATTTCCACGCCTTATTATCTGTCGTATCAGTATGATTCGGCTTCGGTCGGCAGCGGAAACGTAGAGCTGGTGGCGTATCTGCCGAAGGAGGATTTTCTTTCGCAGCGCTACACGGTTATTTACGCGACGGCGGAGGGCGCGTCGGACGCCAACACATACGAGGACGAATATTTTGAGATAACCGATCCCGTGAAGGAGAGGCTTGAGGGGCTTGGGGACGCAAGGGCAAAGGACGCGTATGACGCTCTGTGTGAGCAGGCGGAGCTTCTGACCGGAAGCGCAGCATCGGTGCCGGAGGTAAACTGGTACGTCTATGACCGCAATTCGCATTTCTCTTATGTGGATTACGGCAACTGTGGCGACAGAATGGACGCGATAGCCAAGGTGTTTCCGGTGTTTTTCTATCTGGTTGCGGCGCTTGTCTGTCTTTCGACAATGACGAGGATGGTAGACGAGCAGCGCGGAAATATAGGGACGATGAAGGCTTTGGGCTACAACAAAGTCCGGATCGCCATGAAGTATATCATTTACGCGGCGGCAGCGTCGCTTGCGGGAGGCGCCGCGGGCTGCATGATCGGACTTGCGACTTTTCCGAGGATAATTTTCAGCTCGTGGAACATCGTATATACGGTAGATAAAATGACGGCGGAGCCGCAGCCCTTGCTGTGCGTTATTTCCATAGCGGCGGCGGTGTTCGTAACGGTAGCGTCGTCGGTAGCGTCGTGCGCCGGAGAGCTTATGGAAACTCCTGCGCTGCTTTTACGCCCCAAATCGCCCAAGAACGGCAAGAAGGTCTTTCTTGAGCGGATCCGTTTTATATGGAAAAGACTTTCATTTTCACATAAGGTAACTGCGAGAAATATTCTCCGTTACAAAAAAAGATTTCTTATGACGGTCATAGGGATCGCCGGCTGCACCGCGCTTATTCTGGCGGGTTTCGGAATCAAGGACAGCGTATCTACGGTTGCCGCAGGTCAGTACGGTGAAATTTTCAAATACGATATATCGGGAGCTATGGGAGAAAAGTGCGATTCTGACGCTCTTTTGAACGAATACGGAGAAAATCCTTCGGTTGAGGATATTTACGCTGTCGCGCAGCGGATCGGAAAGGCGGATAAAAGCGGCGGCGGGCATTCTACGTCCACCAAAAACGTCACGGTCATAAGCGCGGGGGATGCCGAAAGATACGCTGATTTTGTGGCGACCGTTCAGAACAAAACGGGGGCTCCGGCGCTGATACCGGAAAGCGGAGCGCTTGTTACCTATAAGCTTGCCAAGGAGCTCGGAATTAAAAAAGGAGACAGCTTTTATCTCAGCGTGGATGGCGGCGAATATCGCGAGATCCGTGTCGCCGAGATCGTGACTATGTATGTGGGTCAGTATGTCTTTATGCAGGACAGATACTATGAAGAGATTTTCGGAGAAAAACCGCGCGCCGACACTTTTATTGCAAAGCTTGCCACGGAGGACAGGAACGAGCAGCAGAAGCTTGGAAGCGAGATAATGGCGCGTTATCCTGTGGAAAGCATATCATATTTTGACGGGATAGCAGCTCAGTTTGACAACATGATTTCGTCGCTTGACCTGATCACCGTAGTGCTGATAATTTCAGCCGCGCTACTTGCTTTCGTTGTGCTTTACAATCTTATAACCGTCAATATATCGGAGCGTGTGCGGGAGATCGCAACAATAAAGGTCCTCGGCTTTTACAACAGCGAGGTGGCGGCGTATGTCTACCGTGAAAATATCGTTTTAAGCGTGATAGGCTCGCTTGCGGGACTTGTTCTCGGATTGTTCCTGCACGGTTATATTATGAACGTGATAGAGATGGAGGACGTTATTTTCCCTAAGAGAATAGAATGGTATTCCTATATTTTCGCGGTGGTGATTACGATTGTATTCGGTCTGATAGTCAACGCGGTCATGTACGGGAAGCTGAAAAAAATACCGATGGTGGAGTCGCTAAAATCGGTGGAGTAGGTAAGGGTTGACAAAACGACGAACTTATAGTATGATTCATCAAAACATTTACAAAGGCTGTGAAGGGAAGAGTAAGTAATTGGATATGTCACAGAGAGTCTGATAAGGTGAGAGCAGACACAGAAGAAATTACTGAAAATGGTCCCGGAGCCGCGCACCGAAGCTGTTATGCCAAGGCTGCGACGGGCGCGCCCGTTACAGTGCCGGACTATCGGCGAATCATTTCTCGCCCGTAGTTGATAAGGTCCATACCGTGAGGTACGGGCAAATTTAGGGTGGTAACACGAAGCTTTCGCTCTCGTCCCTGAAAAAGAAATTTTTCAGAGAGGAGGGCTTTTTTTTATTGAAAAAACAGACGATCCCACGGGACCGTCCGAAAACAGTTATCACTATAAATTATGAAATGAGGTATGTAATATGAAAAATATTTTGATTGGCGGAGCATGGACGTACGCAAACGGGTCGTTGCACATAGGGCATATAGCCGGATTGCTGCCCGGCGACGTATTGGCAAGGTATCACAGAGCTATCGGAGATAACGTGTATTTTGTGTCGGGAAGCGACTGCCACGGAACCCCCGTAGCGCTCAGGGCAAGACAAGAGAAGAAAACGCCGCGGGAGATCAGCGATTTTTACCATGAAGAATTTGCGGAATGCTTTGATAAGCTGGGGTTCAGTTACGATTTATATACAAAAACATCGTCAGAAGAGCATAAAAAATTTGTACGGGAATTTCACAAAAAATTGTATGAAAGCGGTTATGTTTACGAAAAAGAAGCGCCGCAGGCATATTGCGAAGGCTGCGCCTCCTTTTTGGCTGAACGCTTTGTGCTTGGGAAATGTCCGAAATGCGGAAGCGATACCAGAGGGGACCAGTGCGACGCCTGCGGCGCTGTGCTTGAGCCGGAGAATCTTTCGGAGCCTGTCTGCGCTGTATGCAAAAAGCCTGTTAGCTTTAGAGCTTCAAAACATTTATATATAGCGGTTACTAAATTGCGTGATAAATTAAAAGGGTTGGTCGATGCTCATCCGAATTGGAGAAAAAACGCCATTGCATTTACCAATAAATATATAGACGAGGGCTTGAGGGACCGCGCTCTGACAAGAGATCTGGAATGGGGAATAAAGGTCCCCAAAGACGGTTATGAAAACAAGACTATCTATATATGGGCGGAAAACGTGCTGGGGTATTTGTCGGCAAGCAAAGCAGCCGCAGAAGCAAGGGGCGCTGATTTTTACGAACTGTGGGGCAAAGACGCCGTACATTATTATGTACACGGGAAAGATAACATTCCGTTCCACACCATTATTTTACCTTCGCTTTTGTTCGCGAACGGAGGGAACTGGCATTTGCCGGACCGGATAGTATCGAGCGAATATCTGACTTTGGAGGGAAGAAAAATATCCACCAGTCAGAATTACGCGATCTGGGTCAAGGAGCTTCTGGATAATTATGAAGCGGATTCCATTCGCTACTTTTTCCTTGCGAACGGTCCCGAAAAGAAGGACGCGGATTTTTCGTGGAGAGAATTTGTTCACAGTCACAATGGCGAGCTGCTTGGAGCATACGGAAATTTTGTGAACCGTTCATTGACATTTATCACAAAATATTTCGACGGGACCGTGCCTGATGGGACTGACGATACGTCTGTAATAAGCCGGATAGATGAATTGTTTGTTTTTGCCGGCAGGCAGATCGAAAACGGCTTTTTCAAGGACGCGATCGCTGAAATATTTGATTTTGTAAGAAATGCAAACAAGTTTTTCGACTCGGAACAACCATGGATCACCAGAAATAATGATGATAAAGCGTGTAAAAATACGCTTTATCAGTGCGTTCAGATCATAGCTAATCTGGCGGTCCTGCTATCTCCGTTTTTACCGTTTTCATCAGAGAAGGTATGTGAATGGCTGGGAATCAATAATAAATGGGAAAGAAAAACCGTTCCGTCCGGATATTCGCTTCCTGAGGTCGAAATTTTGTTTCAAAGAATTGACAAAAAGGTCATAGAGACCGAAACGGAAAAATTAAAGCTGATTTAATTAAAACTATATAGTGCAAAATTTAAAGGGACGATACTGTTTCGTCCCTTTAAGGTTTGCTTTTTATTTGGCGGTATTCGATTTTTTATTCTGCCGCTTTTGTTTTTTTGCCGAAAAGATAAGTGAATACAGCGGATACAACAAGAAGCACGATTCCGACAATGACGCTTACGGGAGTGAATACATGGCTCTCCATTTTCCAGAAGATGGCAAACGGTGAGGCGGTTATAAGACCGAGTATAGCGCAGTATGTTATGGACTCAAATTTCTTGAGCAGCCATGTTATAAGCTTTGAGATAAGCAAAATACCGACGACGCAGCCGATAGCGAAGGGGAGCAGCACAAGCACGCAGTGCAGCAGCGCGTCGCCGTTTAGGTCCTTGAGTGCGGATATGAAATTGCGGACGGTGCCGACTATTCCCGAATAGTAGCCCAGCATCATCAGAAGCAGAGAGCCGCTTACACCGGGAATAACCATTGTGGCGGAGGCGGCGATACCGAGCAGTATGAGCTTGATGATCATAAGAGCGCCTACGTTTATCGAGTCGGCGCCGACGGATTCGGGATTGGCGAGAGCCATCCATACCGCGAGCGCGAGAAGAAGTACGAACGCGATTATATGCACGGGACCGATATGCTTTTTCTCGTTTTTAAGAGCGCCGCGCGTCTTGCCGAATATTTCGGGAATGCCGCCGAGGATAAGTCCCGTAAAGCACATACAAGTCTGAAACGAAAAGTTTGTCAGGCAGTAAGGGATTATAAAAGAGAAAACCCCGATTCCGGCGACCATGCCTATCATTATGGGCAAAAGCGTCAGGAAGGATTTCTTAAATTCCTTTGTAAGCCTGCCGATAGCGCCGATGAGCTTGTCGTAAATGCCCATCGACACAGCCATCGTACCGCCGCTTACGCCCGGAATGATGTTGGCGACGCCCACAAACATTCCTTTTATTAAATCCAGAATAAATTTCATGTCTTAGATTCCTTTCAAATTTCTGTATTTTTACCGTCCGGGATCAAACCGCTGCAAGACGGAATATTTTACCTTCGGACAATCATTCTTATTCTATATCTTTTATATTTTACAGTCAATAAGGTGTTTTTAGTTCATTAAAATATATTTATTATTTTACCGTCGATATTACACCGGAAGAAATTTTTTATATTCTTATATAAGCAAATACTGCACAAACTTGTAAAAATCGGGAAATAGTGATATTCTAAGTAAGAAAATTTAAATTTGGGAGTTTGTGGATTTTTGCCGGTAATGCGGATCTATATTTACGCGGGATTTTTTCTTGGAGGAATAGCTTGCATAAAAGCTGCACGTCAGTGCGGGACGAACGTAAGCTTAATGAAAGGACTGCAACGATGAAAAATATTCAACTGCTCGACTGTACGTTGAGAGACGGCGGCTATCTTAACGATTGGGAGTTTGGTTACGATAATATTGTAAGTATATTCGAGCATCTGGCGGAGGCAGGCGTTGATATAATCGAGATAGGATTTCTTGACGGGCGCAGACAATTTGACATAAACAGGAGTATTATGCCGGACAGCGACTGTGCGGAAAAAATATACGGTGGTCTTGACAAAAAGAAGTCGATGATCGTCGGCATGATCGACTACGGAACCTGCGCGCTTTCAAATATTAAGCCGTGTAAGGACAGTCTCCTTGACGGCATAAGAGTAATATTCAAGAAAAATCTCAGGAAAGAAGCTCTTGAGTTTTGCGGGGAGCTAAAAAAACTCGGATATAAATTTTTTGCGCAGCTTGTAAGCGTTACAAGCTATACAGACAAGGAAATGAAGGAGCTTATCGAGCTTGCCAATGACGTAAAGCCGTATGTGGTTTCGATGGTCGATACCTACGGACTTATGCACCGTAATGATCTTATGCGCTATTTTACGATGTTGAATAGCGGACTTGCCCCTGAGATCGGGATAGGTTTTCATGCTCATAACAATCTTCAAATGGGATACGCAAACTGTATTGCGATGATGTCCAATAAAATCAAGCGAACAATGGTTGTGGACGGTTCACTGTACGGAATGGGAAAAAACTCCGGTAATGCGCCGATAGAGCTTATCGCGATGTACATGAACGAAAATATGGAGAAATCTTATGATATAAATCAGATTCTTGAGGCGATCGACGCTAATATCTTAAAGTTTTATACCACTGCGTTATGGGGATACAATATCTTTCATTATTTGGCAGCTTCAAATGACTGCCATCCTAGTTATGTGACATACCTCATGAACAAACAGACGCTCTCCTTAAGATCAATAAACGAGATATTGGGCGGACTTAAAGGAGAAAAAAAGCTTCTTTACGATAAGAACTGTATTGAAGATTTATATATACGGTACCAAAGCTGCGGGACTGACGGTTCCACGGCAGTTAAAGAAGATTGATCCTACAGGCGTAAATTAGATACGGCTTTAAAAAGAGCGGTGAATACGGCCAGTTTGTTCACTAAAGGAATCGAAAAATACATTCTGGAGGTTTTCTATGGAAAAGATACGGGCGCTTGTAACGGGCGCGAGTAAAGGAATCGGAAAAGCG
>ERZ777011.2389-NODE-2389-length-15155-cov-98.866755_pt1 | contig 15155 bp, 14 predicted proteins | sample MGYA00374964_ERZ777011 | MGnify/ENA primary metagenome ERZ777011 (study PRJEB29310, sample SAMD00008975) | mouse gut metagenome | study: EMG produced TPA metagenomics assembly of the Metagenome analysis of fecal microbiota from mouse which was promoted...
TTATCGGATATAGGCGGGTGCCGCTGCCGCCTGCCAGGACTATGCCTTTCATATGCTATAGATTTCTTGTCACTTTCCCACCTTAAAAGTACACGAGTCTCTCATTAACTAAACGATTATTAACGTCATTCTGTCTTAAAAGTAATATCATCAGTTCGAGGATGCACAAACTCAAATTCAAGAGTTTTTGCAAGTCCTTCGCCTAATGTATAAGGAGCACTGAAACCTGACTTCAACATCTTTGATGCGTCAAATTCTGTTGTAGCACAGAATTTCTTTACCCGGACAGAACTTATGGTAAGTTTTTTTCGGGTAACCCACGCCAGTGCATCAAAGCAATATCCTCCAAACATGCCAAGCCACATCGGGAAATGCGTAGCCGGGATATGCTTGCCAAGTACCTTGCTGACATGTGCAATCAGTTCGTTCATAGTAAAGTCCGGCTTATCAATATAATTGAAGACATTATACCCCGATGCACAATTTTCAATCATGAATTTCACGAAAGCGACTATATTGCCGACATAAGCCATTGACTTTTTATTGTTTCCACTCCCTACCATAAGGAATTTGCCACTTGAAATCTGTTTAAGCAGATTATACACGTTACCTCTGTTTCTTTCACCAAAAATAACGGTCGGACGTATAATATTGATATTCCAATCAGGATGCGTCTCGTACCATGCCTGCAGCACCTGCTCAGCCTGCCATTTAGACTTTCCATAGTGGTTGAACGGATCTTTTGGATGATTCTCATCTGGATTGTTCTTATTCAAGCCATAAACTGCAACTGAAGAAAAAAAGATGATTCTTTTGCACCCGTTCTTCTCCATTGCATTTAAGGTATTCTCCATCCCACCTACGTTTGTATCATAGTAGAGAGATACAGGAGAAACATCATCACGATGTTGCGCGGCCAATAATATCACCAGATCCGATCCGGCTATTTCTTTGTCCATACAATCCTGATCACGTACATCTCCGATGACAGTCAAGTCATTGAAGAAATGACTTGGCTGCAAGTCAATGTTTTTAAGTTTATAATTTGGAGCATCATGCAACAAATCAAGCAGCCTTGTGCCGACAAAGCCACTTGCACCTATAAGTGTAATTTTCATGTTAATCAGTAATTTAGCTCTTTTAATAATGCATTATTTACCATACGCCTTTCTTTATCGAAAAACCACCCCCATTTGTTAAAATATTTTATCATATTCAAAATATGTATTTTAAGCATGCGTTTATTTGTCTTTGAAGCAGCTGCGTGCTCATGAACTATTGATGCATATGGATAGAACACAGTCTTGTATAGACGATGCATGCGCCTGGTAATATCAATGTCTTCGGGATACATAAAAAAACGCTCGTCAAACAAACCGACCTGTTTTAATGCTGAAACCCTAAAGAACATGAAACACCCCGACAAATATGGAACATTCATAATTTTGTCGTAGCCGGTGAATCTCAATTGAAACTTATACAACCTGTTCTCGATAAGTTTTGAAGGCAAGAAACGCTTGAATATCAAATCTACTGGATTAGGTATCATTTTACACAAATATTGCAAATCGCCATTTGGATAAAAGACTTTTGGCATTATTTGTCCTACATCCTCATTATTATCCATATATTGTGCGATAGTTTCAATCGTGCCATCTTGGAAATAAATGTCAGGATTCAGCACAACATGATATTTCGCTCCCATATCTATGGATTCCCGAATCGCAATATTGTGAGAAGCGCCATATCCTATATTTTCATTGTGTATATACCTGATTTTTTCGGAACGGCATTCTAAGGTTCGGTAAAAATCATTCCTTGAATTATCTATGATAAAAAGGTTATCTATTGGACATGACAATACACAGTCCAATAGTTTATTGACATCCTTTTTAGAGTTATGATAAATCACAAGCGAGGCATTAATCATATCTTTTCCCATTTTTTAGTTTTCTGATTAAATCTTTTGACTGATTCTGCCGGGGAACCGACAGCAATACAATATTCTGGAATATTTCAGTTTACAATTGAGTGCGCTCCTAATTATCGCTCCACATCCTATTTTTAATTACATCTGAGCTATAACGTCTTCCCCCATCCAAACGTTACTGCAGATTTTTACATGTTGAACATTATACTGCCGTTTTTCCGGAGGAATATCAGGAGCTAAATCATTTTCATCTCCTTTATATGAGCCAGGACTATTTTCAGAAACATAGACATAACTGGTAATCAATATGTTATCTCCGAAATTATTTTCTTCTTGTTTTCTATAGCCGAAACTGTCTTGAATGCCTCCAATCTGCAATATCTTCCAGTTGTAAGCATCCGGTAGAAATCAATATTTTTTCTTCCCCGTATATCAATCGGAAACTGAATCATCCTGGCATTATGACATAGAAACTTTGTAACGCCAATTGAATTTTATCTATCAGAGAATACTGATTTATATCTTATTTCTCAATTAACACAACGATTCTGTTCAAGTATGGTACTTTTATATTCACAATACATGTGACATAGATTTCAGTCTATCGTGTTTTCAATATATTCAAACATTTCTTTCCAGCTCTGCCTTTGTGAAATATCTATCGGTTTATATCTCTGTCCTTTCTGCAAAGATTCAATCGCTTCTTTCCACTTTTGTACGGCATCATATTGAACGAACTGCACGCCATCATAACCTTCCAGGACTTCTCTTGCATATGGGAGATCTGCCGCGATAATCGGCAAACCTATCATAGCAGCCTCTATCAAAGGAAGGCCGTAAGATTCCATATAGCTTGGAAACACCAAAGCATCACATGCTTTATATATAGAATAGATCTGTGGGTGTGGAATTGTATTAAGGCAATGGACATTTTTACAGCCACTATCATTTTCCACAGCCGTCAGATATAACATTACATTTTTATCAGCTATTTTAATTGCCTGAATAAGAGTCGAATGATTTTTATATTGATAATCAGTAGCCGGATAAAACAAATTAAGGCGAGAGACGTCTAAATCCAATGCAGGCTCAGCATCAATCGGCAAAACAGCTGGAGAAAAAGTATGGATATCTTTAAGGGGATACTTATATTTTTTCGCAAACCCATGCTTTATACAATCCAGTTGTACGAATACATGCGTATTCTTAGTCAAAGACAGACGTACAAAAAGCGGATAAATACATTTATAAAACCATAATATCCGTTGCTCCTTATCAAACGGATTCCATTGATAATCTGATGATAAAGACAGCGACTGATGAAAATATATAAATTTATGAATGTTTTTTTTATTTACCTGAAAGCCTGTATTCTGTAAAGATATGCAAGCAATCGGATTAATGGACTTTCTTGTAATCCATTTATTAAGGCCATATATGTCCCATAGAAATCTATTCAGCATCGACTTGACACCGGAAATCTGTTCAATCCTGACATTATGTTGGCGTGGCGTTATTGAAATCCTTTCAGAAACAAAGACGAGCCATTGATACCTATTCTCAGGAATGTGGCTTACAAATTGATTTAAAACAATTAATGCTCCACTTTCATTCAATGATGTTGCGTTAACGATTATTGCGTCTTGCATTCTGCTGGCTTATGTTATATACACTTTCGTTTTATTGCATTAGCCTTGTATTCATGCACATTGCCCATCCTATTTTTTATAAATTGAATAGAGCGAACCGACAAACAAAACAAATAACGGATATGGCAATAGATTTAAAACAGCAAAAGCTGATAATCTGAAAAACAGGCCATCTGCTCTTAAATTTTTGTATATTCTCTTGCGTTCGTCATCCGAAAGTTCCGACTTCAAAAGCTGCAAAGAAGTAAGAAACACCAAATAATGGATATATTTATCGAAAGATGATTTTAATTCCGGGGCAGATTGTTCCCTACTTAATTTAAAAGTATCTATGATAAATGACAGATCGTTGATACGTTTAAGAGAAACTTTACTTTGAGATATCGAATTATTACGGACTTTATATAAATATGTGTACTCCGGCATAATATTAATGACATCCGCATTCTTGCAGCATTGAAAAGAAAACAAAAAATCTTCATGCAGTATGCCTTGGACAAACTTGATACAATTCGAATCCAAAAATGATTTTTTATATAATTTATTGACGGCTGCAATATTATATTTTCTTTTTAAGAAATCTTTCAGAATCTCCTTTCCGGTTATAGTCTTCTCTTGAAGATTCTTTATATGTATTGAATCCGCACCGACAAGCCGTATATTTCCAAAGACAATATCGGAATTCTGCTTTGCAGCGGCATTACATAATTTCTCAATACAGTCTGAAGTGATTTCATCGTCGGAATCCATAAAATACACATAATCTCCGGCAGCATTTTCAATTCCGGTATTACGTGCCGCTGACAAACCCTTATTGCATTCGTGCCTTATGATTTTTATGTTATCCTTACGTTTATGGCTTTTTATGATATCCTCAGCAATAGAAATACTGTTATCCGTACCGCAATCATCAATAATCAAATATTCGATATTATCATATGTCTGATTGAATGCAGACAACAAAGAGTCCTCAATATATGCTGCCACATTATATACAGGAATTATTACGGTTACTTTATACATTACTTGTAATTTATAATATTGACTTATAAGGAAGCAATTTATTTACTTCACCTCCTGAGTGAAGCGTATGAAAAAAAATAGCGATATATGCCATTGATATGCATGCTATAACTATTCTTTGGCTATTCAAAGAAAAGAAGTATTTGATGAACTTCGGAATCAGTACAATCAGAATAGGAGTATAGAAGCAAGCAAACCTCAAAAACACTAGAGTCAAAGGAGTCTCAGCAAAAAAGCACGTAATGGAGAGAAACACCAAGGCCACATAATTGATATTTTGCAAAATATTATATGTCACCGTTTTATACGTTTCCCCCAAAAATTTGTCCAATATCAGAAGCCCTGTCGAGAGAAGCATTAGCATATAAGTCGTTATGGTGATTTCACTGGCAAATTGTTCAAAATTCAAATAAATTTTATAAGCATCCAATGATGCTACAATAAGAATGAAAAATTGCGCGACGTAAAGTATGATCACCAGTAATCCAAGTTTCACAGATAAAGGATACGAACGTCTTAGAATAAAATATAACGGTAAACATATAATAGCCGAAAAGTGAATAAAAAAAATAGAGCACCCTATGTTTAGGAAATATTTTATAAAATTTCTGTTTTCTATATGTTCAAGCGATGCAAAAAAGATATAGCTTGCCATGCATTGCCTCATTACATTGAACGTATATGTATAATACTGCGCGAAACAAAAGAAGATGAGCAGTGAAAAAAACGGATATGGGGAATATCTCCTGATGAAAATCGCGACACAATAAATTGTTAAAAAAGATATTATTAGAATGACAGTTTGAAACGGCATGTTCAAACTGCGAAACAAATGAAAGAAAAAAGCCCAGCCCAATTCTTTGATTTCCGGATGAAGTCCAAATAAAGAGCCATTGTATAGTTCTTCATATGCTGGAAAATCTTTTCCGACGCCACATCTCAATCCAGAAAAGAGAAAAAGCAGTATTAAAGCAAACATCCATCTTGCATTTTTTCCATTCTTGTCATAATTGCATATTTCAAAAACAGAAAATAAGACCAGGACGCCCAAAACCAATATATACGGAAACATATCAGATTACTTTTTCAAATAAAATGATGAATGCTCAGTAGCCATGTGATACTTTTCAATATGCCTGTTCATCCCGGAACTATCACTGCTGTCATGCAACAATGAATACAGCAAACGGTTTTGCTTCGGAAATATTATGGCATCCTCTGAGTATGGAATATTCTTGCTTTTAGTTTTTATGAACTCCCCAAAACTCATATACCGGTTTCTATACAATTCCCAATTTGAAATCTGGTAATCATATATATGCCTTCGCACGCCATTTAGATGAATCCATATAAAACCATACGGAACGGCAATCGGCAAGCCACATAATGTTTCTATTAAAGAATATTTGTGCGAATTCAGTTGTGCATATTCTTTTATTTCTGCCGGGGTAAAATATGTTTCAGATGTTAATCTGAAAATCGTATGATCTGTTACTCCATTATATGGGCAAAGAATATTTGGTGTTTTCTCATTTAATTGGCCTAATGGAACATACCATTTCTTTTCAAACCATGAAACATTATATCCTGAAAGATAGATGGATATCTTATAGTTATTTATAAGGTTGAGCAAACATCTTTTATATTGTCTGAAAAAATATTTTTTACAACACAAGATGCTGATTCCACACTTTTTATATGCAATCAGATTAAAATAAAAAAATACGAAGCAAAACAATTTCCACGGATTTATGAATACTTTCTTGTCTGAACGGTATGCATTGCAGATCTCAACCAAAGAGTTTGTCAGATATATTTGATCTGCATCAATTTTCATAACAAACTCATAATTTACTTTCGACAAAGCAAAATTGTAGTAATTCGACAATAAATGAGGGGAATCCTGCGGTTGTGATTTTATAAAATTGAACTCATCTGCTGTAAGGTTATTCGCATAAATCTTAGGTTCATATTCATAATAATGAATCTTATTGCCATATTGCTCTGCCTTTTTTTTAATTATTGCAGGAGATTCATCCGAGCAATCATTATACACAATTATGAGTTCATCCAATGCATCTATACAAGAGTCAATTGATTCAGCTAAAAACTCAGCATCATTTTTTACCCTTAAAATACCTGATACACCACGCCGGCGCACTCGGGCAAAAGAATTGACATCTACTTTATATATGTCACCGTTACAATATGCACATGAACACTTCTTCATATAATTCATTTCTTAATGAGACGTGCTTCTGTAAGAATTGCATGTTTTTTATCAATCTCATTCATATTTCTTGTAGAAAAACAGAATGGACGCACCTTGTCTCTATAACGTTCTATATCAGTTATCTGCCTTGCCGGATTTCCAGCTATTACTGCCCCCCCCGGATGACTTTTTGATACAACACTTCCTGCTGCCACAATACAATTGTCCCCCAATGTAACTCCCGGCAATATTATAGAGTCCGCGCCTATAAAGCAATTGTCTCCGATATTTATACGGCCGAAAACATCCGTATATTCAGGCCATACTTTTGACACACTATTATCATGAGTCAATAATCTGCATCCAGGAGCAATAGTGACATTGTTACCGATAGTCACAAGGTATGCTTCAGGCGTCAATATGTTAGAAAAGATAGAACAACCTGAGCCTATTTTTATTCCTTTCTTACGATAGAAATCTATCAAAACCTTGTTATTTCCCGATAATTTTGCTCTAAGAAATGCGAAATAATACGTTGAAAATATATTTTTCATTTTAATCTTATTGTAGGAAATTCATATAGTTCGCTTTGCTCCGGTTTTCCACCATGCGCTGAAATTATGTGCTCTGACACGCATATATTCCGGAGGCAACTGCATATAATCACCATAATGTTTTTTCAGATATCCATCATATGCGGAAATGCACCTGTAAGTGCGGCCTTCAAAAGCAATGTCTGAGTACTCATGAAACACATCAGAAGGCATATGTTCCTTCTCTCCATATCTTCCGCTTATGGCACCGGCATACGTTGCCGTTCTGAAATCTATGGAAGACATTGCTCTTTCTGACCAGACTACAGCCTTATCATGATTTATTAAAAGCCTGCATATAAATTTCAAAAAAGGAAATCTTACAAATGAATCATCTGCTTGGCTCGTATATATCATCGGTTTCCTTATATAAGCGATTTTCTTGCAGAACCTGTCAAGTTCCTTTTCAGAAGGCAAGCCGTCAACAGGAAAAACGTCAATGAAAACTCCGCTTTTACGGATTTCTTTCTCAGAGACCTTCTCCTCCAATATTGTCCTGTCATCGATTACCTTGCTGAAAGGCAGTATATATTCCGGATCAGTAAACGCATTCTGTATCCTAAGGTGCGGATACTGCCCGTCAAACTCCTTTAGGAACCTGTTGTAGTCGGGCCGGGGAAGCATGATGTCGACGTCATCGTCCCACGGGATATACCCCTTGTGGCGCACAGCTCCAAGCAGAGTGCCGCCGCCAAGAGAATACCTGATGCCCCTCTCCATGCAGAATGCATGTATCTTGTCAAGGATGCCAAGCTGTATCTCGCGCAATTCCTTGATATCTATTTCCTTTCCCATCATTCGAAACTTTTGAGAGTCCTGTATATCCCTTCACGCAAACCGACAGACGGCCGGAAGCCAAGCGACTCAATCTTAGCCGTATCCAATGCCACACGCGCATAATTGCAGTAGCCTGTCATATCGGCATTATTTTCAAACCGGACAGCAATGCCACGCTCCGGCACAGCCTGGCATATAAGTCCAGCCACGTCCCGTATCGGCATAGGCTCGGTCTCGTTCGCAAGGTTATACGCCTCACCTCCCTTGCCGTACAATGCGGAATAGACCAGTCCCATCACCGCATCACTGACATAACAGAACGCACGAACGGCATCGCCGGCACTTTTCAGCACAATGTCCCTCCCGTTCAGAGCATCCCCGATAAAGTCCGCCATGACGCGCCCGTCACCCTCTGTCTTCATGCCCGGGCCATAGCTGTGGGCAATCCTTACGCTGACGGCACGAATACCATGCTGAAGATAATAGCTCCTCAGGACAGTCTCTGCCGCACGCTTGCTCTCCGGATAGCATGACCGATTATCCAAAGGGTCGAGATACCCGAAAGAAATCTCATCAAGCAGAGTCTTGCCCTCCGTTGCGCCATACACCTCACGTGTCGATGCGAACACAACGCACTCAGAAACCGAACGCCTGGCAAAATCCATCACATTGAAAGTGCCGAGAAGATTGCTCTTCATTATGCCGACAGGGTCTGAATTTATGAAATGAGGGCTGGCATTGCCGGCAAAATGAAAAATATAATCCGCATGTCCCTCATAGCTTATGGGAGATGCAATGTCCTGATGCACAATCCCGAAATAATCCTCTTCCAGCACTTCCCTGAAAAGCGTCCTGGTCTTGTCAAGCGAGCGCGTCAGCACAACAGTCCTGACATCAATCCCGGCATGCTGCTTCAGATACAAGAAGAGATAAGCTGTATATGTACCGAGCATTGAATTGGCACCTGTAATGAAAACCGTCTTGCCGTCAAACCTTGACCATTCGACAGGAGAACCTGCCATTTCACTCAAGTCCTGCTGCACTATGCTGTTGCCGTATCCGAACATTTCCTGTTTTGATATGATTGTTGCTAAAAACCGAATATCTGCTGATTCTCATGCACTTCCACCATTGCACGAAAAATGAAATAATCAGTCGGAGTCGTAATCTTTATGTTTTCCATCGGGCCTTCTATCAGTCCGAGCTTATGGCCGTAATGATTCATCATCGTACAGCTGTCCACAAAATCACGCCTGCCCTCTGCAAGTGCCTTGCGGTGGGCGGACAATATGTCATCCAACCTGAAGCTCTGAGGAGCGCGTGCTATAAGGGAATTCTTACGTTCCGGTATCTCAAGGCCTTCCCCCGTATTTACGACAAAGGTTTCCGTTGCAGGAATGCAGGTTATGCAGCTTCCGCATTCGGAGACCTTGGCTATATTGTCAGAGATTGTCTGTTCCGTAATCAGCGGGCGTACACCGTCATGAATCAGCACGACAGCACCAGGCTGCCCCGCCGCATACTCCTCCGCCGCACAAAGGCCATTATAAATGGAAAGCTGTCCGGTCTCGCCGCCGGGAACAATCCTCACAACCTTATTGACTTCAAACTTCTTGAGCATTTTCTCAAGAAAAGGAATCCACGGCTCAATGCACACGACCACAATGGCATCTATATCCGGATGATTGTCAAACAATTCAAGCGTATATATTATAACCGGCTTGCCGTTCAAGTCCAGGAACTGCTTGGGACGCGACTTGGTGTTCATCCTGCTGCCGACACCTCCGGCAAAAATTACAGCAATATTCATAAATGTATTATCAGGCTACCACTTGCCATATATCCATGGCAGGTGTTTGTACAATATCTGATGAATCAAATAACACAAGATCAATATCACAAAAGCAATGGCCAATGTATAGACAAACGACAGCAAGGTCAGTTCATCAGCCCAGCCTATCGTAAATTTGACCGTATAGCAAAACAGCATTTGTACGCAAAGTATTGTCACAAGTGAGTTAGCGACATTCACAACAAGCTGACGTTCTTTGAACAATGATGAAAAATATAAGACCGCCATTGAAGCGACGAATCCGTTTAAGTAAAAAAGCGGTATGCTATATAGTTTATGTGCCCCGAACCGCACCAGGCTCATTGATGTCCTGCCATTGAATCTTGCAGACAAAATGAAAATGGCAAACAAAACAATCATGACCAAAAACGGAAACTTCACATTCAGCCAGCCATCAATTGCATTCTTATATTTATAACCAATATAATATATCGGGAATGCCATAAGAGCCTGCTTTAAATACAGGACATTAAATTTGTACATTAATATGAACAACAATATGCCCCCCCCAATCAATAGATAGAGGTATCTTTTATATTTCTCCAGTACATCAGTCATTACTTTACACCAGAATAATGCAAGAAGAAACCAACATGGAATATTTGCAATCTGAGTTCCGCGAGCTATACCTTTTAGAGTAACATAAACTTGATCCATTCCGATTCCAATTACGCCAGAAGGCAGCGGACGGTGATATACAGCAGCATAGTCCCAAAAGTCAAGATAAAACAACACACTGCTTATTGCAATATATGCCCCGATAAAGACAGCGGCTGGAAGCAGAAGTGTCCTGGCATACTTTCTCCATTCAATTGCTCCCCTGTATTTATGCAGCATCCCGCTGACCATAAAAAAGAAAGGCATATGAAAAGCATAGATATACATGCGTCCATTGCCCCTGCAATCATACGTCACAAGATGTCCAACAATCACAAGCAGGGCAACAATTACGCGAGCATAATCCAAATATGCGACACGCTGATTATCACCCATAGCATCAACTCTCCCCATCATTTTATGCATATAAATAATCTGACTCTATATTCAACTTTATGAGCAAGGCACTCATCGAGGTCATCCACGCACAATATATCTCTCTATGAAATCAAATGATTGCTTTCTAAGAGCAGACAACCTCATATTGACATCCTTATAATCGATTCGAGTTATTGTTTGCGGGATTCTTTTGTCATCATAAGGAATCAGCCTGTCAGTAAGTCCCAAACCATCAACAATACTCTTCATTCTGTAATCTGACCCGTCACGCTGAAATAAAGTAAACTGCTTCTCAAATAAAACAGAGAAACAACAGCCATGAAAAGCATTACAAACAACATAATCCGCATACTTAAAGTATCCAAGCCACTCTTCAATACCCAAATCCGTTTTAACCTTATGCCTGAACCGGATTTTATTAATGCTGTAATTACTTATTTCTATCATTTCCAGATTCAACTGCTTCGCCAACTTCGCCGCTTCCAAAAGCATTTGCTTATCATTGGTCATACAATTATAAACCAGAAGATAATTCCGTTCTTTCGGAACAGCTGTTATCGGGTCGTAATCACTGCTGCCCAACAATAGAGTAGGATCCTGAACCCATGAAACATCACGCTTTAATACCTTCTGCAAATACTCAGCACCTTCTCTTTCGCGGCAACTTATTGCCAGATAATCCTTGGTCATGGAAACAATGCGCTCCTGTTCCTTTTCATCTAAAGGCCTTGCTCCGATTGAAGGTGAATATGCAATCTTGTTTTTATTCTTCGCAAATGGAGCATTCAAGAAAAATATATCATCAAAATCATTGTTTCCATACAATTTCCAGATGACATCGCTTTCACACACATAAGTATCTATATCCAGATTTTCAATTGATTCCAATGACATCAGTTCATCATAATCATATTCGAAAGCCGTTTTGACATAATATTTGTCAAAGAACTTTTGAAATTTTCTAAACTTTCTGATATTTTGGAAAAAACCTAAAACTCCCCAATTCAAGCAACACCATACGGCACCGCGCAAATTGCGCATGCTGAAGATATTGAATAGCGGATATTTTAAATTGTACTTCTCTAATGTCCTTGGAAGATAATCTATTACTACTGATTGCTTCCCCTTTTTCTTCAGATACTGCTGAAAAGCATATGTATGCAATGCAGCACCATAATTCATGTGATTAGAATGGATGTTATAAGAAACAAGCCCTATTAATCTTTTTTCCATATGCTTCTGCTATTTTCAGGCGCAGAAGCGCAATTCCTGCCTATTATTTAATATATGAATAGGTCGTATCTTCCCCCCCCCTATCACAATATGCTCTTTCATTTCCATTGAAATGGTCTTACGGTCTATCTCCATTATATCTTCAATTATTGTCTGTCTGAACTCAGACTTGATGGCCTGGTCATATCCGGCAGCCGCAGCCTTATACAATTGCCCCACAATATTTGCGGCACTGAAATCATCATGTCTGATGAAATTATCCTCCGCATGTATATTGCGCCCGAAAAGCTGAAGTTTGTCATTCCACACAAGACCGACAGCCGGCACATCAAGAGAATATGCAATTATGCAGGCGTGCAAGCGTGCAGCCACTATAGCCATGTAACCCGAGATAATGTCAACAAGTTCATAAGTATTTTCCGGATATCTCCGGCACACGCTGATTCCCTCCTCTGCAAGACTTGCACACACCTGCCCGGCAAAATCATTGTCATACGGAAGCCCGTTCGTAAACACTTCAACATCGCACCCGTCTTCTGCCAATTTCCTTATGACATCTTTATATAATGTCAGCAATTCCACAGGCCCGAAGTCTATCGCATTATCATTGAATATACCGCCTCTGACGACACCGACCCCTATTTTCCGGCTATCCTTTTTCTTTATTCCGTAAGCTTCACTGACCCACACGGCAGGATCCGAGACACGCAGTACAGGTCTTCGCGGATTTCCATCATAGTACTTTCCTGCCAGCGTCTCCAAATCGTCACGCGTCGAGACATGAATTAAAGCAGGAAGCTGCATCGCCTGCTTGAGCATCTGGCATTTGAAATCAGACTCGCTATAGCCTTCAACTCCTACGGCATTGAAGACAACAGGAACATTCAGGCTCTCGGCCGCATTCAGAAGCGCAGTCAACTCTGCATAAAAAAACTGATACGTCCACTTGACGATTCCGCCTCCGACCACTACGACAAGATCAAAATCCTTGATATAAGTCTCGAAATATTCACGCGTCTTCTCAAAAAGCAATTTTTCAAAACTCAATGAATATGAATTGCCGGAATTAAAGATTCTGGCGGCCCTGTTCCTGACCTTGCGCATAATCGAAGGCCTGTATGTCTTTCTTATATAATCCAGATAAAGTCTTTGGGAAACAAAATCTCCAGATTCAACATACTTCCCATACAGCCATTCCGTACAATCAAAAATAATCGGGTCCCCCAGATTTTTTTCATTGTACAAACCTACAAAACAAATTTTCCGCTGTTTGTCACTCATATGATTCTCACAAAAACTTATGAAACAATTTGCTTTCGTTTAAGCAGCACCAGCACCCTCTCCCGTTCGGACCTGCCGATTCCGATAAAGAAAACGGAAGTCATATAAAACACCATAAAAGTCAATACACTTGCAATCAAATACTTCCAACCCTCCAAATCAAGATATGACAATATAGCGGTTGGAATAACTGACAATGCAGTTACAAGCGAGACCGGCAAAAGCACCTTGCGCGCAAACTCCCTTATGGAAAACTGAATCTTTGCACGCATAAAAAGCAGGCGTATGGCCAAATAAGCCAAATCCAGGCAGCACTTTATTTCCATCACTACTGTCGGCGAATATCCGGCCTTCAAAAAGAAATAAGATATTATTATGTTCAAGAATATGACACTGCTTATCACTATCTGATAATTGCGAATCTTACCTGTAGCCTGAATCGTCATCCACATTGGAGCGGAAAGCGTCTCCAAAAGCAGATAAATGAGGTTCAGCACAACGAATGCAGATGCAAATTCAGGAACTTTTCCCAGCCAGATCTCAAGAAGGAACTGCGCATTGAACATCACAGGACAAGCCAATGCAAAAAGCAGGAAATAAGAATACTTCGCTGTATTGTGCACAAGTGCACGCAATGCATCAAGCTCCTCCCCCGAGTAGTATTTAACTATTTGCGGACGGAACGCTATCTGGAAATTCCCCACGAACTGATTGACAGCTGCGCTTACCTGATTCGCCACACCTACAGCAGCATTCACGGTCACACCATAAAAGAAATTCAGCAGCAGATTCAAGCCCTGATTGGCGCTCATCGAAGCGACAGATCCGAAAAGGCTCCATCCTGAAAACGATGCCATAGACTTGAATATCCCGGAGTCCCACACTTTAGCAATACGTATTGCAGTAAACCTCCGATGACAATAGAATTGCACGCACATGAAAATTATCAATGCAATCACAAGATGGTTGACAGCATATAGTTTCAACTTGTCCCCAAGAAACCATGTCAAAGAAAAAGCATTCAACAATTTCAGAACAACATCAAGAATGCTTACATAAGCATAATACGACATGTTTTCATGGGCGATTATCAACGACTCAAACGGTGTCTTGACAAGTGAGAGCAAGAATGTCAGGAGCGAGAACTGAAACACGAACATCGCCGCTCCAGTCCTGTCCGGAGGCAAATTCATCTTGTTGCTGATATACCATACTCCTCCAAGCTCAACCAGCAAGAACATCACAAGCGCAAGAATCAGAAAACAATAAAGGCTTATATTGAATATCGTATTCAAGTTGCCCCCATCCTTTTTCCCAAGCTCAAAATTATAGAAGCGCTGTGTCGCAGTTCCCAAAGGGCCGCTTATGAATGAAAACATTACGACTACAGAACCTACAATATTGTAGATTCCGTAGTCTTCAATACCCAAGGCCTGCAGAACGATACGCGAAGTATACAACTGCACCAGCATCGTTATGCCCATACGCAAGTACAGGTAAAACGTGTTCTTAGCTATTCTTCTGTTGTTCTGTGCTGTGTCTGTCATGTCTCCATCCCTCGCCTCTGCTTTGCTTGCCTCTGCTTTTCTGTTCTTGCCTCTGCTGTCCT
>ERZ777011.2390-NODE-2390-length-15148-cov-3.567879_pt1 | contig 15148 bp, 13 predicted proteins | sample MGYA00374964_ERZ777011 | MGnify/ENA primary metagenome ERZ777011 (study PRJEB29310, sample SAMD00008975) | mouse gut metagenome | study: EMG produced TPA metagenomics assembly of the Metagenome analysis of fecal microbiota from mouse which was promoted...
GATTAAGATGCAGATAAGCTTTTCTACCGGGAGTATACACGGTCTAAGCAAGACTGGTGCCGGAAGATGCGGTATTCCGGAAGGTGACGCGTACGGCATTACCCTGGACGCCGGGACATTTTATTCCCGGAATTCCCTTTCACAGTATGGGATAAAAGCATTTGACGCGGCTGCAGCGGCGGAACGGTTTGCGGCGCTTTTACAGGACTGCGCGGGGAGCGGCGTGCCTCTTCATGCCATGCATATGCCACATTTGGGATGGGATACGAAGCGGACAGATTTAAATGACCTGATGTTGCGGATCGGACTGGAGGGGATTGGTGCATGTGCCAGAGCGGCATGCAGCAGCATTATAATCCAGCCGGTATTTGCCGGGATTCCGGGAGAGAAGCTGTGGGAAGCAAACCATCGTTATTATGCCGCCCTGGGGCAGGCAGCTAAGCAAGCCGGGATTTGTATTCTGATGGAAAATCAGTGCGGTTATATCAATGGACATCTTATCCGGGGCGCCTGCGCCGATGCTACCGTGGCGGCAGCGTGGATCGACGAGTTGAACGGGGAGTTCGGAGAGGAACTCTTCGGGTTCTGCCTTGATACGGGAGCCTGTAATTTGTGCAGGCAGGATATGGGGGAGACGGCGGCAGCTCTGGGGAACAGATTGAAGGCGGTCAGGGTCCGGGAGTGTGACGCGGTACGGGAAGCGAGCAGGCTTCCCTATACGGGAAGAAGCACGGCCGGGCAGGATGCCGACTGGCAGAGCCTGATCAGGGGATTGAGAAGGATCACATTTGACGGGATTCTCATTATGGACGCGGGAGATACTCTGAAAGGATTTTCGCATCTGCTTCGTCCGCATGTATACTCGCTGATCTGCGCTACGGCAGATTATCTGCGGTGGCAGATCAGTATGGAAAGGTGTATTAAAGAGTATCCGTCACGGGTTCTGTTTGGGGCGGGCAATATGTGCCGCCAGTATATGGCGTATTATGGAGAGCAGTATCCGCCGCTCTATATCAGCGACAATAATCCGCAACTCTGGGGGACGAAGGTATGCGGCCGGGAAGTGCGGCCGCCGGAGGAACTGAAAGATCTGCCGGAAGAATGCGTGGTAATCATCTGCAATACATTCTACGAAGAGATTGCGGCGCAGCTGAGAACTCTGGGAGTCGGGCGGATCGGGACGTTTAGCGATGAGTGTCTGCCGGGTGCAAACCCCGTAATATACGGACAGAGGAGAACGGAGGGATAGGATGCACAGACTGGCTATCGGTGTACAGAGTAAAAACATAGTAAATGACAATAATCCTATGGAGGGCTTCGAGATGATGCGGCGTGCGGGTTTTACCTGCTGCGATTTCAGTCTCAACGAGTACCTTTCCAATACCCTGTTATATGCTTATGAAAGAAATGACTTATTCGGTCAACCAATAGATAAGCTGAGAGCGTTTTTTGAACCGCACAAGGAGGCGGCGGAGGCGGCAGGCATCCGGATCAACCAGATGCATATGCCGTATCCGGTTTATGTGCCGGGTGCGCCTGAAGATTTAAACGAGTATCTGGTGAAAGTCGTAGCGCCTAAGAGCATGGAGCTATGCGCGTATTTCGGCTGTCCTTACATCGTGGTGCATGGGTTTAAACTGACAGGGATTCTCGGTTCGGAACAGGCGGAGTGGGAGAGGACGGAAGCGTTCCTGCAGACGCTGGTGCCGATGGCGAAGGAATTACATATTACGATTTGCATGGAGAATATCTACACAAGCTGCGGCAGACGGATCGTGGAAGGACCCTGCTGCGATGCACGGAAAGTTTCGGCGCGTATTGACCGGATGAATGAGAGGTACGGTGCCGAAATATTGGGTTTTTGCTTCGACACGGGACACGCAAATCTGATTGGGCTTGATTTTGAGGACTTCATCACAACGCTCGGGAATCGTCTGAAGGTGCTGCACATTCATGACAATGACGGGATCGGGGATCTGCACCAGATACCTTTTACTTTCACGAAAAGCCGGGAGAACAAGACGTCCACGGACTGGGACGGCTTTATCAAGGGGCTGCGGAAGATTTCGTTTGACGGCGTGCTGAGCTTCGAGACTGCGCCGGTGCTGTCGGCTTTCCCAGACCGGATGAAGCAGGATGTCCTGCGGTTTATCGCGCAGATCGGGGAGTATATGACCGGGGAGATCGGGAGTGTCCGATAACCCGTCGCCTATTCCTTCTCTTCCGGCATCTCCTCCTCCACCGGTCTCCACGCCCGTCCGAAGTTGATGTCTTTAAAGAGCGCGGCGAGACCGCTGATCTGTTTGAGGCGCAGGATCTCGTCCCGATCCATACCCAGATGTTTGGAGATCCAGGCATCACTCCGGCCCAGCTCATGCAGTTCTTTGATGATATTGCTCATCAGATCCACATCGTGGGAACCGCGCGCGCGGTTATGTCTGACGGTGCTTGCCATGCGGTTTGCCAGAGGCTTATCGATTACCGTCACGGGCATCATGCCGTGTTCCCGCGCATAAATATCGGGATATTCTTTCATGACGCGCCAGCGGTGGAAACCGTCCACGATCGCATAGATATCCTGCGCTTCAGAATAATAACATACGATCGGCATGGTATAGCCGTCCTCCTTTATACTGTCGTACAGCAGTTTCATTTCCGGTGGAGCGACATTGTTGGGATTGTATGTATTCGGCACTATTTTTTCAAAAGGAACCGCGACTATGCTGTATACCGGACTCTTAAATGTATTATTTGGCATGGATCATTTCTCCGTATTTCTGTTTAATCTTATTGATTCTCTGCTGCTCCTGTTTCGTCGGAGCAAAACCCATAAAGCGGCATGTATGGTCGTTCTTTAAAATGCAGTAGCACATTCGCTTCCAGCTCGGAATGTCTTTAGTGGATTTGATATCATCCGTGTGGTCGGGAATGGCGCCGATGAAGATGATACGTGAGTTTTTCATCAGCGTATAGTTCGACACGCCGTTGCGCCGGATATTGTATCCGTGATCGAGCAGTTCCTGGATCACGCATTCCTCCAGGCCGCCGCCTGTTTTATGCCAGAACTCAATGGACGTATTGAATTTCTTCACATAATTATTGCGCAGCCTCGTCGGGAGTGTATCCAGCAGAAACTTCGTGTAGGATTCCCAGGTGTGTCCCTCCGGCAGTGTGATGCTGCGGTAGCCCATCGCCTTCGTCCGTCCGTAGATACAGCCGAAGTTGGCGCCGCGGACACGGCCGACGAGTCTGGTCCAGATCTCGGGATCGATCACCCGGTACAGGTTCAGGGAGTCTTTGGAATAGTCATTAAAAGGCGAGGCAACACGCATCTGGTTGATTTTCAGACCTGCCTTGTAATACAGGTCATACAGGGCATTATAGTCGTAGTGAAAACGGTAGTTGGCTACCCATATGTCCTGATTGGACCAGTCATAGAGCGGCGAAGCGCACCACACATCCTTGAACTGTCTGGTGATCCAGCATTCACCGTCGTATCCGTATTTCCGGTTCACGATCCCGCTGTAGCGCTGCAGGGATTCGTCTGCACGGATACCGAGCAGGCAGACAGTCTTCTTATAACCGTGCGTTTCCTTATAGAACCGGCCGAACTGCTTGGCCAGATCTTCCTGGTGCATGCGGTAGCGGTAATGGTTGAAAGGGTTGCTCATGTTGATTACATAGGGATATTTCGGCATCGGGCGGACCCAGATATCTTCCTTCTTGTCATCCCAGGGATACCAGTACATTTCATAACTGCTGAGAGCCGTTCTGGTTGCCATCGGCAGGCATACCCAGTAAAGATCGCATTCACCCTCCAACGCCTTGAAAGTTCTCGTGACATATTCCGTGGTCATACTGTACTGTGCTTCAAAGTCCTGATGAAACACACCAATCCTGCGGTCCGGATAGAGTCTGCGCTTAAAGTCCAGAAGGAGATTTAATAATACGCCGCTGTCTTTGCCGCCGCTGAACGATACGTAGATATTGTCAAACTCCTGAAAAAGATAATCAAAACGTTCCTGTACGGCGTCGTAAACGGTTTTCTCTTGGTAGCCCTTGGTCATCATGCGGCAGACCTCCCTAAGTTGTATGAGATGCGGCAGGAAATAGTTCCGTTTATTCCGCTTATTCGAGTTCGCGAAGTGAATCTCGTAAATGAGCTATGCTCGCAAACAGGCTATGCTCGCAAACGAGCTTTGCTCGTTTTATTATTGTAGCACAAAATTTCCATTTTTTTCCAATTTTTGTCAAAAATATACATAAGACTTCGAAAATTATCAAAAATTATCAAAATTTAAAAACTAAGTTGACATTTATGTATAATTAATTGTATAGTAGAAGAAAGACTACAGAAAATAGTCTAAAAGGAAGTGAAACAGATGAAAAATATTTATAATTTGCCGGAAGCTGAACAGGAGGTGATGGAGAAGCTATGGGATCAGGAAGGGGGAATTAAGCAGGCGCAGCTGCTGACTTTGTTTGAAGAAGACGGTAAAGAGTGGAAAAGACAGACGCTCAACACTTTCTTGTCACGATTAGAAGAAAAGGGAATGGTAAAAAGGGAAAATAGAATAGTCGAAGCAATATATGACAGGGAAGAGTACTATTTGATGCAAATGGAGGAAGCAATTGATCATATGTATGGCGGGAAACTGAGTAACCTTGTTGCGGCATTTACAAGGAAAAACAGCATTAGTCAACAGGAGGCGGAGGAGCTTGCCAGAATATTAGAAAAATACTAGGGAGATGAAACTATGAAGTATCTGCTGATTATGTCTTTTTCAGGCAGTACCATGGTAGTAATCTATATGCTGTTCAGAATTCTGCTGAGGGATCAAATGCCCGCAAGACTGCAGTACCTGCTCGCAAAGATAGCGGCGTTATTTTATCTTATACCGCTGCCTTTCGTAAAAGAATGGTATGTTGCGCTTGCGGGGCAGTTGCGTCCGAAACGCAAGAGTGTTTCGAATATCTCGGCAGTATGGGCGGGATGTATGGTTCATACAAATGAGAAAACTTATATCAATGAGTATTTGAAGGTTCAGCTGCTCATAATTATTGTATGGATTTTAGCTGCTGTAATGTGGCTTATGTATGAATTGAAGGATTACTGCAAGACCAGAAAGAGGGTGTTAAACTGCGCGGATCAAGTGCTTACCAGAGAGGAAAGCATATGTCTGGAGCAGATGAAGAAACGGTGCGGCGTAATGCGTAAAGTTACCGTATATCAGGATGAGGCAGGCGGGAAGACAATCACGTTCGGGTTCTTTAAACCGGTTATTCTGTGCGACCAGAAGCCGGGCACGCTGGATGCCGAGCTGCTCCTGTGTCATGAATTGGTCCACATTAAGCGGTGCGATGTCTGGTGGAAAATGTTAGTACAGTGTGTGGTTATGCTTCACTGGTGGAATCCGGTCGCATGGATTCTATACCGGGATTATGAACGGGTCAGTGAGTGGTCTTGTGACGAGATCGTCGTACAGGACAGAACGAGAAACGAAATAAAGAGATATCTGTATCTGCTGATTCAGGAATCCATGAAGAAAGAGGTGTGCGGCAGACCTTATCGGAGCTGGGTGACGGGATTCGGCAGTGATGCGAGGAAACTAAAGAAAAGGATGGATAATGTTATGAGAATGAAGAAGTGGAATAAGGCTATGATGGGTGCGATTGTTGGAGTGTTTGTTCTGGCGAACTCGCTGACAGTGCTGGCTTATGAGGATACGATTCAGGTGGAACCCAGAGCAAGCATGCCGCATGATGAAGTGGAGTATTTTATGGAAGGGGAAATGTACCAGTTTATTCCGGGAGCAGTCGAGGTAGAGACGGCGGAAGAAACGGATGTATATATACCATATGATGGTGAAATCATATATGTGAACCAGTTTGTAGATGCGGAAGGTAATGTTTATGAGGTGCAGAAAACAGAAGGAGCGGTCGTATACAGGGCCTGTAATCATACATATGATTCTGGACAGCTTGCAGTGCATGATAAACAATCGGATGGAGGCTGTATCGTAAAAGTATATGATGCGGATCGGTGTAGCAAATGCGGCTATGTGTTGCTCGGCAAACAAATTTCAGAAACGAAGTATATGGTATGCCCGCACTGATCATATAAATAGAACTGGCAGACACTAGTCTGTTTTTGACCAAACATAACACAAATAATATTGATATTGCAAATTAATACGAAATCTAGTAGTACCGATACTATAAATGTTGTAAAATAATAGTATCGGTACTATTTGTTTCTTGGGATTAGGGTGTCAAAAGGCGTATTTCACGTAACGACAGAAATCGCAGCCGCGCTCTACGAGCGTAGTATAATATCGTACATATATTACCACAAATTTGTAAAATGCATACAGGTTCACTACAATATAAAGAGTCCGATGAAAACATGTTGACAGGTAATGTGGCAGATGATAATATACAGATGACTACAGAAAGTAGTCAAATGGAAACTGCACTGTGTTATTCCCATGGTAGAAATGCAGTTTCCGGATATTTGCAATCTGCAAGTTAAGACTGTAAACGAAAACATGTTTTGAGGAGGAAGACCTATGCGAAAGATAAAGAAGATATCGGCGAAAGTCGATTGTGTGTCTGGTACATGTCTCTTTTTCTACATGGGAACTGGAACGGGTAAAACTCTGGCTTTTCCTGTCATGACGCGGGAGGTGTTTATGAAGAAAAAGCATGGGATCACAGTCATTTTGGCAGCTGCAGTAATCGGCTTAAGCACTTATATCATGACTTTAAGGGACACAACACCTGCGATTTCTGCAAAAGAGGCCGAGAAAATTATGCAAAACTATTGCATGGATTCACTCCAGGGCGGCCAATGGGAGGAAGAGTCCATATTGGGGAGGCTTGCCGATACAGAAGTCAGCGACAGCGAGGCGTATAGCTTCGAGATCAGATTCAAGGAGAGTGGGAGGCTGATTGCCAGTTATGCAGTGACGGTGGATGGCAGTGCTATTTTCCGGTATAATCCTGCAGATGACGTGTGGGTCATGCAGGAATAAATGAAAGGAGTGTATGCAGCATGAATCTTTTACATAGAAAGAAAATTATCACGGTAAGTGATCCGGCGAAGAAAGAACTGGTACAGGGACTTCTTGCACGGCACAATATAGAGTACAGGATGAAGGCAAAGGAGATTCTGCAGAAAAATCCGGTGGATACGGCGCGGGTCGGAACACTTGGCATGAATCAAATGAAAATCACATACTCTTTTTATGTGGATAAGGCAGACGCGGATACCGCGAAGAGTCTTCTGCAAAGCGGCAGTCTGTGAGGGTATGAACGACGGGCGGAGCATCACATGCTCCGCCTGCAGTACGTCCGGACCGTCAGCCACAGGAAAAGGGGAATCTCTATCGCCGGTACGATCATAAGAAGCCACGGCGTCCATACGGTGAGAGGACCTACTCCTAGAAATTCAAAATAGTATGTCGCGGCGTAGCTGAAGGAATTGCTTCCGCCGAGAGCGCCGGAGGGCAGCAGTACTCTCAGATAAGCGGACAGATCAGTGCCGATCATCATGTAGAAGACGGACGGGATCAGGACAAATGCGATAGTCAGCCCTGTGGAGAGTGTCGTGTTCTTACAGGCAGAGGAGATATACAGCACGCAGCTGACGCATGCAAGCAGAGCAATAAAGCCGGCGAGCATGACCAGATTCTGCAGCTGTCCCATATTGACACCAAGCAGCGTGGATGCCGAGAACAGGATCTGCATGGAGGTACGTCGGCATTCCCAGCCGAAAAGACTGTTCGAAATTACCATGAAGACTGTCATACACAGTGTAAATGTGACGACGCTGATGGTCAGAGCCGATAATATTTTCACAAAAGCAAGTTTGCGTCTGCCGTGCCTGGTACTGCGCAGAATATCGTCTGCGCCGGTCTGGTATTCGCTGCTAAACGAAGGCGCTGTGATCATGACGCACAGGAACATCAGCAGAAACAGATAGAAGCCTTCATATTCATACATGTTGGTATCATAGCCGGGATAATAGTAGAAAGGCATAGATACCTTTTCATACATGCCGGCGGCAAGCTGCTGTGCCTGTGGATTCCGTTTCTGCTCCAGCTTCATCAGGTCGGTCAGACGGGTGCGGCAGCGATCATAGAAGTGGCGCGCGTCTTCCTCTGTAATTTCCGTGTAATCGGGAGCCAGTCCGCTTTCAGAATCCGCCATGACTTCATGCAGTCTGCTCATAAGCGGTGACCATGGAAAAATCTTCTCATTGTGCACGTTGCGGGGAAAATCCCCGTAGAAGTCCCCGTACCGTTTCAGATTCTCCTGATAGGCGTGCAGACCTTCCGCCATCTTTTCGGGCGTTACTTCGCCGGCACTGGGCTGCTGCAGTGCCTTGCGGATCGCGAGGGCTTCTCGTCCCTTAATCGTCTTTTCCTGCCCGTTTTCTTCATAAGTAAACCGTACATAAGTAACCGGTACATATGCCATAAAGACAGACAAGGCCACCGCCGCCGCAAGGAATAACAGTGCACTTCTGGTCCGCAGAATGCGTTTTAATTCTTCTCTGTATAATCTGATCATAGTGATAAGTCCTTTCTGTAGATACTATAGATTCGCGCATTACAAGGTGTTTAATCGAACCTGGGAGAATGCAGCATTATGCATTCTTCCGGAGATGATATAGATGTCCTTAGACCGTGTACTGTACGGTCTTAGGATATCTTCATCTCCATAGGAAACAAATCTAAATACAAATCTTCCAGCGTCGGCGCCTGTGGCACCGCATCCGGAATATCCGTCTGTTTTCCCAGATACCGGAGACAGATGCGTCCGTCTTCCTCGTTTCGCAGATTGACGATCTGTATGCCGGGCTCAGCCTCCCACATGCCGAGTTCCTGCGGCGGGATAAACGCTTGAAATACCCGTCCGTGTATCCGGGAGACTAATTCCTGCGTGGTGCCGGTCTGCAGGATACTGCCGTTTTTCATAATGGCATTCTGCGAGGCGATGTATTCCACATCAGATACAATGTGCGTGGAGATCAGTACGATCCGGTTCCTGGCAAATTCCGAGAGCAGATTGCGGAAGCGGACCCGCTCCGCAGGATCAAGCCCGCTGGTGGGTTCATCCAGCACGAGAAATTCGGGATTATTGAGGAGCGCCTGCGCAATGCCCACACGACGTTTCATACCGCCGGAGAGCTTTAGGATTCTTTTGCGGCGCACATCTGTAAGCGACAGTTCCGTGAGTAATTCGTCGATCCGTGCCTTAGCCTGCCGGTCGGTCAGACCTTTGAGCGCAGCAATGTATTCCAGATACTGCTGTACGGTAAACTCGGGGTAGAAACCGAACTCCTGCGGCAGATATCCGATGATGTCACGATAGGCATCGTCAAGCTGTGTGATATCTATGCCGTCGCAGCAGATGCGTCCGGCAGTAGGTTTCATAATACCGCAGATCATGCGCATCAGCGTAGTCTTGCCGGAGCCGTTGGCGCCCAGAAGCCCCCATACGCCGGGCGTCAGGCATAAGCTTACATCTTCCACGGCTTTCTTGACAGGATTACTTCGATTGTTTTTGTCCTTAAAATGTTTAGACACATGTTCTAATGTGATTTCCATGATTCCTCCATTCCGGAGCTTTTTTGCGATTGAAAAAAAGCACATCAGTGTTTCAATCTTTACTCCTTTTGTTTATGTTGCTTTATTGCTGCTGCTTTGCCTACGACAGCATTTTCTCAATCGGTCTGTGCAGACACAGTCTGCGGCATTCCCGATACAGAATCGTGAGGCAGATCAGACAATATGCTGTAAAGAGACAGTACCTTTCCGGCGGAGCCAGCAGGCGGCTCCTGTCGATCAGACCGTAACACAACAGAGAAGACAACAGACAGAGTGCAATACCGGCGGTCTGGAATAGGGCGGGCTCGATGCGCGTCCACAGCATCAGACAGCAGACTGCTGCCGTGAGAAACGGAACGGCGAGGGATAATAGAGTGACTGAAATGGTCAATCCTTGTTTTCCAATCAACAGGGCAAGAACGGTCAGCATACCAAGATCTCCGATGCCGATGAACAATAACTGTGACAGGAGATTGCCGCTGACGGCGAAACGTGTTGACTGTTCCAGTTCAAACATGTGATAACGGGCTGCCCTTCTTAACAGCGGCAGAGAACTCATCACGACAATGACGCTGCAAAGACACAGGAATTTCGTCAGCGCAGTTCCGGTCCAGAGGTTAAGATCGACTGTGTAAGTCATGAAAAATACCGAACAGAACGCAGCGAGTACCATGCCCTGAAAGAACCAGATTTTCCAGGCCAGAAATTTGAGTTGTTTCCTGATTAATCCGGCGAGAGATAACGCGGGGGATGTTGACAGATTCGGCTTGGCCGCCTCTTCCCGCACGCACCGGATCGTGTCGCGCAGATGCGCGTCGTAGGCAGTATCTTTTTCAACCGTAAATAAATGATTCCATTGATAGTGACGCATACAGTTCCTCCTTTGATCAGATGATAGCACAGATTGTCTGCCGGACCGTGCCGGCAGTCATGAGCGGGACCGTCATGTTAGCGCATAATGTGCAGCCGGATCACGTGTCAGCCAGTCTGCGCAGCTTCTGTATGGCACGCCTTAGCTTCGTCTGCACTGTCCGCAGGGGAAGTCCGGTAACGGCAGAGATCTCTTTCAGGCTCAGTTCCTGACCGTACCTGAGCAGGATCAGTTCGCGCTGTTCGGGACTCACACAGTCAAGTGCCCGGGCAAGCTGCTGGCGGTCTTCAATTCTCTGAAAGCTGCTTTCCGAACGGCAGTCCGCAAGTAACAGGTCCTCGGAAACAGGTTCTGCCGGATATTCTGCTGCTGCGGCTTTACGCTTGATATCGATGCAGGTATTGGCGGCGATCCGGTAGAGGAAGGATTTAAACTGTCCTCTATGACTATATCGGTCAATAAATCGCACCAGTTTGAGAAAGGTTTCCTGCGTTGCGTCCAGCGCACTTTCCCTGTCCGGCATGTGCCACATGCAGTAGCGCAGGATGGCGGGATAGTACAGTTCCACCAGTTCGTCCAGACACTCCCGTCTGCCCTGTTTAATTTGTCTGATCAGCTCATCTTCGCGTGTCAAGATACCTTCCTCCTATAGTCAACGACATTGAAATTTCGGTTTCGATCCTCCCTTAACTTTCGTATAAGGATTTGACAGGAGGACGAAGCAGAGATTTGTTATGTCGTTAACTATACTTATAAAACGTAAAGGATATACAGAATGATTCACCTTTATGTAAGAAATTCCCCGGCATATTTCGAGTTTGCGAAGCGATAAAAAAAGACCGGTCGGCACATGCCACAACCGGTCTTTTCTTAATTCCTTCCGCCTTTTCAAGTTTGCGAAGCAAATCTCGCAATTCCTTCCGTTTTTTCGAGTCCGCGAAGCGGAACTCGCAATCGAACTTGTTCGATTTGTTATTTTAATTTCGCCTTCTCCTCTGTGCTCATCGGACGTACAAGGAAGATGCTCATGAGCAGTGCGATGATATAGAGTACAATCGTTAAGTACAATACGTTCTGATATCCCACAGGGTTGATGTTGTTGCCGTGGGAGTCAGTGATAAATTCACCTGTCTTATTGACGATCAGATTGGCAACCTGATTACCGGTAAGACCGGCGAAAGCCCATGCGGATAAGGTGATGCCGTGCAGTGCACTGATACTGCCCATACCGTAATGATCGGACAGAAGCGTAGGCACGTTGGAGAAACCGCCGCCGTAACCTGCATTGACTACGAAGATCAGTCCCAGCACCAGAACTATCAGCAGGATATTGCCCTGACCGTTCTTGATACCGCCTGTCAGCATAACCAGTCCTGTAAATACGATTGACAGGATGAAAATCAGTTTGTAGATCGTGTTACGGTCTTTCATCGTATCCGCCCATGCGGAGAAACCGAGACGTCCGCCGGCATTAAAGACTGCGGAGACTGTGGAGATCACGCCGACAGCGCCGGCAAGACCGATACATTTCACGATCATCTTTTCCTGAGAGATCAGTGCAAGACCGCAGGTGATGTTGATGTAGAACATCAGCCAGATACCGATATAGTTGGCAACGGGTCTTGTCTTGATGACGGAGAGGATGCCCTGACCCTTCTCTTTCTTCTGCGGCTCATGCCAGCCTTCGGGTTTCTTGAGCAGGATGTGTCCTGCGAACATCATAACGAAGTATACGACTGCCAGAATCAGGAACATCTTGTAGATACCGCCGTCGCCGAGGTTGTCAAGCATGGCCTGCATAATCGGGCTTGCAATCGCCTTGGCGGCGCCGAAACCGGCAACCGCGAGACCGGTAGCGAGACCTTTACGGTCCTCAAACCAGAGCATGAGCGTCTTGACCGGAGACAGATAACCGGTTCCGAGACCGATACCCATGATAAAACCGTAGCAGACATAGATACCGATGAGCGCCAGCGGACTTGCCTGATGCTGACCGCCGTAGTAGATGAAGAATCCGGTGCCCGCCATACCTGCCGCGAAACAGATTGAGGCAATGAGCGAGGATTTATGTATGTCTTTCTCTACCACATTTCCCAGGAATGCCGCTGACATGCCGAGGAAGAAAATGGCGAAGCTGAATGCCCACTCTGTTGCGCCCTTGGAAAAACCGATGTAATCCGCAATTTCCTGACTGAATATGGACCAGCAGTAGACCGTACCGATACTGCAATGCAGCAGAAGCGCCGGAATAGCGGCACATACCCATTTGTTTTGACTTGTTTTCATTTTGTAAGAGTCCTTTCTTATGTTATAGAAATATACCGTAGCAAATTCACTTTTTCTATTTTAACCCGAATAATGGAAAAATTCAAGAGACTCCTTAAGGCGCTTGCGTATAAATTTCATTGATTCACACAAGCTAACTTTAATCAGGAAAATGCTTTTGACTTATTGAGTCAGTGAACCGCCATGCCGTGTCAGACCGGCAGCGGTCCGGAACGGAGGAGATTATGGAGTCTGTTTGGCACAGGACGGCATCGATGCCGGGATTCGGGAGTCTGCAGGGAGACGTCAGCACGGATGTGCTGATTATCGGCGGCGGTATTACGGGGATATTGTGCGCGCATTTTCTGCAGGAGAGAGGGATAGATTATCTGCTTGCAGAAGGAAATGAAATCTGCAGCGGCGTGACCGGCAGCACGACGGCCAAGATCACGGCGCAGCACGGACTGATCTACGCGAAACTGCTGAAACATGCAGGATATGAAAAGACGAAGCTGTATCTGGAGGCAAACCAGAAGGCGGTGCAGAAGTATACGGAACTGGCGGCTGATATATCCTGTGATTTTGAGGAAAAGACGGCGTATGTATATTCGATGGACAATAGAAAGAAACTGGAGCAGGAAGCGGAGGCCTACCGGATTCTCGGTCTGGACGACGGGATCGCGGAAACGGCAGAGCTTCCTTTCGACACGGCGGGGGCAGTGCGGATGAAGCGGCAGGCACAGTTCCATCCGCTGAAGTTTCTCTCAGAGATTGCCAAGGGTCTTAATATCTGTGAGCATACTTTCGTGACACAGCTTATGCCCGGGCGGGCGCTTACCGATAAGGGCAGTATTACTTATCAAAAGGCCATATTTGCGACACATTATCCGATTGACAATAAACACGGGTGTTATTTTATAAAACTGTACCAGCATCGCTCCTATGTGACCGCATGGGAACAGGCGGCTCACATCGACGGCATGTATGTGGATGAGGCGAAGAAAGGCATGTCTTTCCGAAGCTTTGACAATCTGCTGCTTGTCGGCGGCGGCGGACACAGAACCGGCAAAAAGGGCGGAAACTGGCAGGAACTGCGGGCGTTTGCGCACAAGCATTATCCGAATGCCGTGGAGCGGTATCACTGGGCGGCACAGGACTGTATGCCGTTAGATGATGCGCCTTATATCGGCATATATTCTCCTGCCATGCCGGACTGTTATGTAGCGACGGGCTTTCGCAAATGGGGAATCACATCCGCTATGGTATCGGCGATGCTGCTGGCAGATCTGGTACAGGGCGTCGAGAATCCGTATGCTGAAGTATTCCGTCCGTCGAGAAGCATTCTGACGGGGCAGCTCTTATGTAACGGCGCGGAATCTGTGTGCAACCTGCTCACGCCGACCGTTCCCCGGTGTCCGCATCTGGGATGCGCGCTGAAATGGAACCGGGCGGAGCACTCCTGGGACTGCCCTTGCCACGGCTCGCGTTTTACGGAATCGGGAAAGCTGTTAGACAACCCGGCGAACGAGGACGCGAACTGGAAACAACATAAAATGTGATTGTGCGGAGGGTGCCATGTAGCGTATAATGTGAATGAAAAATGTATTTGGAAGGAAAAGACAGGATGGCATCACAGTATGATTTTACAGTACAAGATATCATTACGCTGGTAAAGCAGGCGAAATCGTTTGTGGAAAACCGGGAAATGGCGGAGCATATTAAAGTTAAAGGACCGGCGGATTACGTGACGCAGGTCGATACCGGCATCCAGAACTTTCTGGCGCGGGAACTGGGCAGGCTGGCACCGGAGATTCAGTTTCTGGGTGAGGAGGAAGGGCTGCACGAGATGGCGGCGGATACCTACTGGATTCTGGACCCGATCGACGGCACCACGAATCTGATTCATGACTATCAGCACAGTGTTGTATCGCTGGCACTCTATGAAAAGGGCGAGATCACGCTGGGAGTGATCTATGATCCTTACAGGGAGGATGTCTACTCTGCACAGAAAGGACAGGGCAGCTTCTTAAATGGCAGCCTGGTTCATGTGTCGGAGGCGGAACAGCTTTGTGAGACGATTATCACCATCGGCACGTCACCCTATGATCGAGAACTGACAGAGGTGAATTTCCAGCGGTTCCGGCGTGTGTTTGAGAGGAGTCAGGATATCCGGAGAACCGGTTCGGCGGCGCTTGATCTGGCGTATGTGGCGTGCGGGCGCACGGGCGGATTCTTTGAGTCCCTGCTTTCTCCGTGGGATTTTGCGGCGGGGATGCTGCTTGTCAGAGAAGCAGGAGGACAGGTCACGGATTATGCAGGCGCGCCGCTGAATCTGCTGCAGAGAGGAAGCGTGATCGCCACCAACGGGAAGGTGCATGAGGAACTGCGAGGGCTGATC
>ERZ777011.2391-NODE-2391-length-15134-cov-3.739771_pt1 | contig 15134 bp, 18 predicted proteins | sample MGYA00374964_ERZ777011 | MGnify/ENA primary metagenome ERZ777011 (study PRJEB29310, sample SAMD00008975) | mouse gut metagenome | study: EMG produced TPA metagenomics assembly of the Metagenome analysis of fecal microbiota from mouse which was promoted...
TACCAGTTTTCCGGTATCCACATCATTCACACCATGCCCTAAAGCACCAAAACTATCCTCCGTTACATAAGTCAGGGTGCCGATTCCCTGCATATCATCCCGGACCCAAATGCCCGCCTTATAAACTCCATCCATGGCCAGTACCGGTGTCACCTTAACTTCAATGGACAAACCATTCCGATGAATGGTCAGGATCATATCCTTTCCTCCCGATTCCTGAATCCTTCGGATCAGATCTTCCTTATCCTTCAGGTACTCTCCATCCACTGCCTGAATATAATCCCCGGACTGAACCACATTCCCTGCCGGACTGATCTCCATCCCATTCCCGTCCATGATCGTTCCCGTATCGATCACCATGATTCCATCTGTCTCTAAATAAATTCCCACAGGACAGCCACAGGGAATCACATATGCTTCCTCAATGGCTTCCACCTGTATGGTTTTTAATGGAATGATACCGAAAAGACGGACTTCCATTTCATAGGAACCTGTTCCCCATGCTGTCATGGAAAATGGCTGCTGCAGGGTCCACTGCTGATCCGAATCTGCCACCCTTGCACTGGCCGGAATCGAAAAATTAAAATCCTCCCGATTACCGGCTATTACCTGAATCTCATTGGGGATACAGGTTTTATAATATTCCAGCCAGCCCCATCCGGCAACAGGTATCAGGCTGCACATGGCTATATGATAAAAATACTTCCCTTTCATGCTCGTTCTCCTTCCTTCGGTATGCTTTCCTCTTACCTTTCACTACCCGGTGAAACACGCTTTGCGAGTATCACCGGGTCGCGTGCGGCGGCAAGAGGAACTGCAAGCCTTCCTCTTACCTTGTGCTTTCGCGCAAAAAAATGCAGACACAAAAGCATTTTTCCCTGCCCTTAGTGTCTACATTTCTATTGAAAATCCCCTAGTATTTTTTTGTACGCTTTGCCATATCTTTCATTTCTGCGGCACTGGACAACACGGTTTCCGTTATTTCCACGCCGCCGAGCATTCTGGCAATTTCTTCAATCGAAGCTTCCTCACTCAGTCGTTCCATCCGGGTGATCGTTTTCCCGTCTGTCACATGCTTTTCAATTTTATAATGTACATCTGCCATCGCTGCGATCTGTGGTAAATGACTGATACATAGTACCTGATGCTGCTTACCAAGCAAAGAAAGCTGTTCTGACACCTTCTGTGCTGTTCTTCCACTGATCCCCACATCAATTTCGTCAAAAATCAAAGTGTCAATGGCATCCACTTCTGCCAGACAGGATTTTACCGCCAGCATCACTCTGGACAATTCACCGCCGGATGCTACCTCCCACAATGGCTTTACCGGTTCTCCCACATTTGTGGAGATCATAAAATATGCATCGTCCATTCCCAGCTTTGCAGGCTGTTCCAGAGTACGGAATTCCATCTGAAACTGTACATCCAGAAAATTCAGATCCCTTAGTGCCTGTTCGATCATCTCTGTTAATCGTTTTGCTGCCTTCTTTCTGGCCCGGCTCAATTCTTCCGCATGAAGCCGGTATTGATCCAGAGCTTTCTGGCACGCCTGCTCCAGGTTCTGACGGCAGGCTTCATAGTCCTCATATCTGGCATATTCCGCCTGCTGCTTCTCCAGATGTTCCAGTACCAGGGGAATGGTATTCCCGTACTTGGCCTCCAGTCTGTGAATCTGATCTAGTCTCTGCTCCACTTCCTGAAATGCTTCACTGTCAAATGTCATTTCTGACATATATGCAGCTAATTCCCGATTAAAATCATTCAACAGGCTGTCAATCGTAGATAACTGCTCCTGCAGACTGTCCAGATTCTTATCATATTCCGAGGTCTTTGATATCAGCGAAAGGGACTGTGCCAGTTGATTTCCGGCGCTGTCAGTCTGCTCATAACCGGTAGACTGATAAACTCTGGAGAGTGTTTCCATAATCTCCCGGCTGTTCGTCATCTTACGATAACGTTCCTCCAGCATCTCCTCTTCTCCCGGTAGCAAAGCGCCATCCAGAATTTCCTGAATTTCAAATCCGGCAAAATCCATCTGCCTTCTTCTGGTCTCCTCATCTAACTGCTGGCGGTCATATTCCTCTCTGCACGCTGCATAATTCTGGTAATCCGCCTCCACGATCTGCTTTAATCCCTCAATGCTATCATGGCCAAACCGGTCTAAAATATGTAGATGATTTGATTTTTTTAATAAAGACTGATGTTCATGCTGGGAATGAATATCCAGAAGAATCCCGGCCGTTTCCTTCAATTTAGAAACCGTTACCATTTCACCGTTTATCTTATTGACCACCCGGTTCGGATAGATCCTGCGACTGATGATCAGGCTGTCGTCGTCTAAAAGAGGCATATCCATCTTCATCAATGCATCACGGGTCTGGGGCTTCCGAATATCAAATAACAATTCTACCAGACCATACTCCGCATCCTCCCGGAGCAGTTCCTTTCCGGTCGCTCCGCCCAGCGCAATATTTACCGCTCCCAGCAATATGGATTTACCGGCTCCGGTCTCACCGGTCAGTATATTCAGTCCGTCCTCAAAATTCACTTCGATCTCATCGATCAAAGCCATATTCTTAATGTGTAGATTCTGTAACATATCAGTTCCTCCCTGTATTATAAGTCACTGTATGCTGTCTTTTCAATATTGGCAATCACCCTGTCGGACATATCCTTTGACCTTGCAACTGCGATGATCGTATCATCACCGGCAATGCATCCCATTAGGCCGTTAATATCCAGATGATCCAGCGCTGCTGCCACAGCCATGGCCACACCGGACACTGTCTTTATCACGATCAGATTTTCCGAAGCCTCCATCGTAAGAATTCCCGCCGCCAATACCTGACGGTATTTTTTCCAGATATCCATATCCTGCGGCTGCTGCAGAGCATATCTGGGCTTGCCGGATGCCGTGGTAACCTTTGTCAGCTTCAGCTCCCGGATATCTCTTGATATTGTGGCCTGCGTATTCTGAAAGCCTGCCTTGCTCAGCAGCTCGGAAAGCTCCTCCTGGGTCATGATATCATATTCTTCAATTAATTCAATTATCTTTGATTGTCGTGCAGATTTCATCACCGTGTCACTCCCATCTTCGTTCTCAGCACCTCATAAAAGCTGGCGGAATAAATCTTAACCAGCTTCGTCATCTTTGGAGAACGCCGGATGCGGATCCGGTCGCCCGGCTGAAGCTTCGCATAGCCCTGTCCGTCAAAGGTGGCAAACGCCTCCTCCTTCTGGCTCTTCCGCTTTGGAACAATCTCTACCTCGATTTCATCATCTGCAGACAATACCACGCTCTTACTGGTCAGGGAATGCGGAGATACCGGAGTAACCAGGATCAGGCTGGTCCGGGGACTGACGATCGGACCGCCTGCTGACAGATTATAAGCAGTAGAGCCGGTTGGCGTTGCCACGATCACTCCATCCGCCTCATATACATCCAGCAGTTCACCATTCACATAGATCCGCAGACAGATGATCCGGGAATATCCGGAACGTGCCACTACAATATCATTCAATGCAGTCGCCGCCTCAGTCTCCTGTCCATTATGATATATCGTTCCGGCCAGATTCATACGTTCCTCGATCCGATACCGGTCATGCAGCAGAGAATCCAGAGCATCCTCCAGATTCGAAGGATCAACATCCGCCATAAATCCTACCGTCCCGAGATTAATTCCGATCATCGGAATTCCCTTTCCGGCCAGTCTTCCGGACGCCATCAGCATCGTACCGTCACCGCCCAGGATGATCACACAGTCAACATTACAATCCTCCGGTATATTCTCCGCATCCACACAGATCTCCCCGGTACCGCCATGAAGCTCAATGTAATTCTGTACCTGCTTCGCCATTATCAAATTCTTATCCTTATTTGCATTTGCTGCAATCAGAAATTTCTTCATCTGTCATCCCTTTCCGGTATGTCAGGACAACTCCCGGTGAGAAGCCTCGACTACCGCCTCATAATCCGGTATCTCTATGCCCCGCTCCCTGCTCATCGCCATGTCTGTCCTGTTATCTCCAGCATTACTGGTGTCTGAATCCGGATCTGCAGGTTCGCCTTTCTTCATATGGAGAAGATACTCGATATTTCCCTCCGGTCCTTTAATCGGGGAATACTCCAGGTGTTGCAGCAGAAATCCTATGGAAACAGCAAAGTCCATCACCTCCCGGATCACCTCTTTATGTACAGTCTTATCCCGGACCACACCTTTTTTTCCAACCTTTTCCCGTCCGGCTTCAAACTGCGGCTTGATCAGACATACGACTTCTCCCTGTTCCGCCAGCAGATTCCACACCGGCCCTAATACCTTTGTCAAAGAAATAAATGATACATCAATGGATACAAAATCAGGAGCCTCTTCCAGATCCTCCGGAGTCACATAGCGGATATTCGTCTTTTCCATACATACGACTCTTTCATCATTCCGAAGCCTCCAGTCCAACTGTCCATGTCCCACATCTACTGCATATACCCTGGCTGCTCCATTTTGCAGCATACAGTCCGTAAATCCGCCGGTAGAAACTCCCACATCCATACAGACCTTGTCCTGTAATTCCAGTCCAAAGCAATGCATCGCCTTCTCCAGCTTTAATCCGCCCCGGCTCACATACTGCAGACTATGTCCTCTTATTTCAATCTTTGACTTCTCCGTATCAAAGGTGGTTCCCGCCTTGTCCTCGCGCTGTCCGTTCACGTATACGATACCGGACATGATAATGGCCTTTGCTTTTTCTCTGGAGGCTGCAAACCCCTGTTCCACCAGTATAATATCCAATCGCTGCTTCATTCCTGCCACCGGGCTATTCGCCCTGCTGCTCCTTTTTCCATTGTTTCAGCAGCTTCTCCGCTGCACTCTTACCATCAATTCCCAGCAGCTCCTGCAGCCGGGCTATGCTTCCATGCTCTACAAAACGATCCTTTACTGCTATCGGCAGAAATTCTGCCGGAGCCTGAATCTCCTTCAGATAAGCCCCTGCTGCCTGCCCGAATCCGCCACAGGCAACATTATCTTCCATGGTACAGATGATCCTATGGGTGCTGCCAAGCTCCGCTAACAGTTCCTGATCAAATGGCTTTACAAAACGGACATTGACCAGCGTCGGCTGAATGCCTTCCGCATTCAGAATGTCACAGGCCTTCTGTGCCTCCGCCACCATGTTTCCTACTGCAAATATTGCAATGCCACTCCCGGCCTGCAGTATCTCGCTTTTTCCATACAGGATCGGCGCCTGCTGCTCCTTCCATTGTTCACAGGCAGTTCCCCTTGGATAACGGATGGCAACCGGACCATCCCACGCATATGCAAAATCCATAGCCGCCTCTAACTCATAGCGGTTCTTCGGAGACAGGATCGTCATATTCGGGATCTCTGACAGATAGCTGATATCAAAGATTCCCTGATGGGTAGAACCATCTGCTCCCACCAGACCAGCCCGGTCAATCGCAAAGATCACATGCAGATTCTGATTACAGACATCATGAAGAATCTGATCATATGCCCGCTGAAGAAAGGAGGAATATACCGCGACCACCGGCAGCATACCGGCAGCCGCCAGGCCTGCTGCAAAGGTAACCGCATGCTGTTCTGCAATTCCCACATCAAAGAAGCGTTCCGGATACCGTTCCCGGAATTGCTTTAATCCTGTCCCCTCTGCCATGGCAGCAGTAATAGCCACCAGCTTCTGATTCTTTTCCGCCAGGGACAAAAGCTTTCTTGAAAATATATCCGTATAATCCGGCTTCTCTTTCTTTTCCTTTACCTTTCCCGTCTTCAGGTCAAACGGAGCCACACCATGAAAATAGCATGGATGCTTCTCTGCATAAGGATACCCTTTTCCCTTTACTGTCTTAACGTGTACCACCACCGGACGCTGCAGCTCAATAGCAGCAACCAGTTGCTCCACCATCTGTTGAATATTATGTCCATCGATCGGCCCGATATAAGTAATCCCCATGTTTTCAAAAAACATACTGTCTACCAGCAGATGCTTGATACTGTCCTTCGAACGCTTTATGGAAACTGCAAGATCATGTCCTGCAACCAGAATGCTCAGGATCTTCTTTTCTACCCCGGCCTTGAATTCATTGTATGCCTGAGACGAGCGAATCTTATTTAACTGCTTGGATATACCGCCGACACTTTCTGAAATGCTCATTTCATTATCGTTGAGAACCACCACCATACCGGCCTTCAGCCTTGCCATATTATTCAATGCTTCATATGCAAGACCGCCGGATAAGGCACCATCTCCGATCACAGCCACAATGGACTCATCCGTTCCCATCAACTCCTTCGCTTCTGCAAATCCAAGAGCAGCAGAAATGGAAGTAGAGCTGTGGCCGGTATCAAAAGAATCACAGGCACTTTCACACTGCTTTGGAAATCCGCTCATACCGCCAAACTGACGTAAATGCTCAAACTCCTTCCTGCGTCCGGTCAGAAGCTTATGGGTATAGGACTGGTGACCCACATCCCAGATCAGCTTGTCCACCGGTAAATCCAGAACCAGGTGTAAGGCAATGGTCAGCTCTACAACGCCCAGATTGGATGCCAGATGCCCCCCCGTCTGACTTACATGCTCCAGCAGAAAGTTACGGATCTCCTTTGCCAGTATCGGATATTCACTTTTTTCCAAACGCTTTATGTCATTTGGTTGATTTATCTTTTCTAATACAGCCATGCCAATGTTCAGCCTCTCCTAATTTCTGCGATGTACTAATGACAGGATCAATTCCTGTAAAAACGGATTCTTACGGGATAGCCCTTCTAATATGCGTACAGCCGCTCCGGTTAAATCTTCTACTTCTTTCTTAGCCCCTGCCAGTCCATGGATCGTAACATAAGTCACTTTTCCATTCTCCTCGTCACTATGTAGCGCTTTCCCCAATTCCTCCTGGGTTCCCTCTATATCCAATATGTCATCCTGAATCTGAAAGGCCCGTCCCACGATACCAGCCAGCCGCTCCATCTGATGTACTTCTTCGTCAGAAGCGCCGGCAAGACAGGCGCCGATCATCATGGCGGCCTCCATCAGTGCACCCGTTTTATTTTCATATATATAATTCAGGGCCTCTTCCGTTAACAGTGTTCCCGTCAGTTCTACATCTGCAGTCTGTCCGCCGACCATACCATAGATTCCCGGCTTCCGGGTCAGTATGGTATAAGCGGATACCACCGGAGACAGATCACCGGTCATGGTAAACGCCTTAGCCGCAGTTTCATAGGCATAGTTTAATAATGCGTCACCGGCCAGGATCGCCATTGCCTCTCCATATACGATATGAGCGGTCTTCCGCCCCCGGCGGTAATCATCATTATCCATTGCCGGCAGATCATCATGGATCAGAGAGTATGTGTGGATCATCTCGATCGCCGCCATAAACGGCTCGATCACAGACTCATTTCCACCGAACATTCGGTAAGTCTCCTGCATCAGCATGGGACGCAGGCGCTTCCCGCCGGCATCCATGGTATAATTCATGGCCTCCAATACCGTTCTTGCATATCCCTTCGGCTCCGGCATATATTTATGGATCACAGCATCAATCTGTGCTGTCCGTTCCTTCATTTTCTCCATCTGAGATTTCTCCTTCCTCTGCCAGGATGATCAGTTCTTTTTCAATCTGGTCTAACGTATCACCGCATTGGCTCAACAGTTCAATCCCTTTTCGGTACAGTTGCATGGATGCTTCCAGTGTCACTTCAGGTTCATCCATTTTTTCTACGATATCAGAAAGCTTTGCGAAGGCCTCCTCTATGGAAAAGGATGCCTGGTTATCTGATTCTTTCTTGTTTTGCTCACTGCTGCTCATTCTTATTTTTCCTTCCCTATACATATCCGGAACATCTCAACGTCTGGCATCCTGTTCCGGACGCTCCAGCGGTTCCAGCCTCTCCACTGTGGTCTGTATCATACCATCATGAATGGTAATCTGCAACGCATCGCCTGCCTTCAGTTTTCTTACTGTTGTTACCGGCATTCCTTTTTGTTCCAGATATCCGTAACCATGAAGCAGCTTCGCTGTCGGAGCGCTTCTATGAAGCTGCTCGGTCAGAATTGCCAGACGATGCCGATACTGTTCCAGGCGTCCGCTCATACCACGGGATAACCGATCCCGAAGCTCATCCAGATACTGCTGCTGCTGTTCCAGCCTGGTACGGGGATTCCGATACTGCAGTTTTAATTGATACTGCTGATATTCCAGCCTGGCCCGTTCCAGTCTGCTCTGCTGCTTTTGATGCATCTGCCGGCTCAACTGCTCCAGCTTCTGTAACACTCCTATATAATCCGGAATCGCCATTTCACAGGCTGCAGAAGGAGTCGGTGCTCGCAGATCCGCAGCATAATCTGCTATGGTCGTATCCACCTCATGACCCGTACCGGAAATGATCGGTGTCTTTGCCTTATAAATGGCTCTGGCTACTGATTCCTCATTAAATGCCCAGAGATCCTCTATGGAACCTCCTCCCCGGCCAATAATAATAGTGTCCAGATTCATCCGGTCCAATACCTGAATTCCCTTCACGATCGTAGCAGCAGCGCCCTCTCCCTGAACCTTCGCCGGATACAGATACAGCTGTACATACGGATTCCTGCGTCTGGCTATGGTCCGGATATCCTGAATTGCAGCACCGGTCGGTGCTGTCACGATCCCGATCCGCTTTGGAAATTTGGGAATCGGCTTCTTAATCTCGAAGTCAAAAAGCCCCTCTTCATATAATTTTGCCTTTAGACGTTCATATTCCTCATATAAGGCTCCGGTCCCGTCTAAGGTGATCTCCTTCACATACAGTTGATATCTTCCGTCACGCTCATAGACGGAAATGGAACCTCCTGCGATCACACACTGTCCGTCCTGCAGTTGAAAGGCAAGTCCGGAGCGATTTCCCCGGAACATAACACAATTCAGGGCGCTTGTCTCATCCTTCAGGCTGAAATAAATATGACCTGAGGAATGATACTTGCAATTTGAAACTTCTCCTTTCATATACAGGCCGGATAAGAGATAATCTCCCTGAAACATATTTTTAATATACGTATTGATCTGCCCTACAGAATAAATCCGCTTCTGCATGCTCTTCCTCCCTGCAAGTGGTACTAATCCTGCTGCTTTGCCAGTTTGCCCAATACGGCATTTACAAAGCCTCTGGCATCCTCATCACAATACTGCTTTGTCAGTTCCACTGCCTCATTAATCGCCACACTCTGAGGAACCTCCGGATCAAACCGCATTTCATACACTGCCAGCCGCAGGATTGCCAGTTCTGCCTTTCCGATACGGCTCAGCTTCCATCCCTCCGTATTCATTTCGATCATAGCATCCAGTTCCTCCAAATGCTCCTGCACATCCGCTGTCTTCTGCCTTACATATTCTACATCCTGTTCCTTTGCAAAGACGATGGTTCCATCCTCCTGCTCCTGTTCGGCAAGCTCCTGTAAATGATATTCCACCTGCTCTTTTCGCTCCTGTCCCTCACTGAATTCAATGCGGAATAACGCCTTAAAGATGCTTTCCCGTAACTGTCGTCTTGTCATCCTATCCTCCATCCGTCTTACCGTATGCTCATGGAATGAGGACAAATCTGCAATCTGCAGATCTGTCCCCATTCTCCACATCTTCCTTCGGTATTCTTATTTCTTAACTACATGTACCGTCCGCTGTGACCGCTGCGACTTCTGGCTCTTTTGTGGTTTATCCACTGCAACACCTACGATCCGCACATTGATCCGCTCAACGCAAAGTCCGGTCATGCTCTCAATCGCACTCTTCACCCGTTCCTGTACCTGTTCCGATACCTTTGGAATACTGTAACCATATTTCATTTCCAATGCCAGATCGATCACAACACTCTCCGGCGTTACTTCTACCTTTACACCCTTGGAAAGATTATTCATTCCAAGTCTGCTGACAAGCTCATTCGGAATATTGCCGCTCATCCTTGCCACACCCTCAACCTCTAATGCAGCAAGCCCCGAAATGATTGCAACCACCTCATCTGCAATCTGTACCTCTCCAAAAATGCCCGAATCGTGCAGGCTATATCCATTCTGACGTTCCATATCCATTGCCATACTCTATCCTCCTAGCGTACTTTACCTATAACATTTCCTATATTATATCAAATTTATACACATTTGCAACAAACTTTTAATCTATAAGCCATGCAACATCATGAAACAGAAAGAGAACTATGCTTGCATAAAGCTTCGATTTCTGTTTCATGATGGTATAGGGCGTTAGCCCAAATCGAGATGGAGCGCAGCGTAATCGAGATTGCATGGCGGTACAGGTAACAGATAACAAATAACTACTCTGCTGTTACCGTGGTTATTACGATCTCTGACACATCGCACTCGGCCTTTCTTGTTACAATATCCTCAATCTGTGCCTTTTCCGTCTCACTCAGTTCTGTCCGGTTCACCGTTACATCCACACAGCCCTCACTGATCAAAACCACACAATTATCAAATCCCTTTGCCATCAGTTGTTGTTCACAAACAGACTCCTTCTCTATAACTGCAGTCATGGCAACCAGTTTATCAACTGCCTCCTGCTTCGCTGCCTGATCCAGTCCCTCATTATTAACGATCTGCATTAACAGTTCCTGTGATTTCGAACGGCTCTGCTCCCGGTTTACCTTGGCGTTGATAATGGCATTCGAGGCTGCATTCACTGCATCTGCATTGGTCAGTACAGCCTCACCGATGGAATCATTTACCTGTGCGCTCACTTCAGCATCATCAGAATTTCCGTTGGCTCCCTCCACTGCATCATTGACACCAGCCTCCGTTCCCTCCTCTGTATTCAATACTTCCCCTTCACTGGTATTGCCGTCCGTCTGTAAGGTCTCCTTCACATTATCCGAGTCTGCCACGACCGGGTTGCCGTTCTCATCAATGATGCTGACCTCTTTACTTGTAAAGCTTAAGTACCCTGCCACTGCTATCATTAATGCCAATGCAGTAATGATAATCTGATTTTTTTTCACCATTTTTTTCATTTCATACCTCCAGATTCTTCAACCATTTTACATACCTTGATCTTATGAGCTGCAATCGGGAACAGGGCTTGGGCGGTCTCAATAATATCCTGCCGGACCTGTGGCAAATCTGCCCCTTCAGCCACCACTACAACTCCTTCTATCTGATTATATTCACCTGTCACGGTAATCATGACTTCTACCCGTCCGACACCCTGTACCTTTTGAAGCATGGCGGCCAGCCTTTCCTCCAGCACCTCTACCTCTGTCTGTATTTCCTCACTGCCTGCCTCTGCCTTTTTCTCTTCCTCTCCTTCCTTCCTCGCTCTGGTCGGTATGCAGATAACCAGTAAAAAGATTCCCACCAGCAGACAGATTATCAGCTTATCCATCCCAAGCGATTTCAGCTTCCCCAACGAAAACCATTCCTTCATGTCCCCACCTGCCTTATTTATGTATATTAACCTGAAACAACAACTAGAATACTAAAATGAAATCACAGGCACTGTCCCGCCAAATAATGTACAAACGACATCCATGATCATACATACATAGACCAGACCCATAGCAAACCGTGCATACTTTTGATAGCGCTGATCCGGCAGCAGATGAATACAGAATGCCGATAATACGGAAAAGATTACAATGTTTTGTACAAATCCCTTTAAAATTTCATAGACATCCATCCGGTCCTCCTTCCGCTATCCCGCATAATACGTCACATTCGTAGATACTGCCACAATAGCAATGGATAATAAAAACAAAACGATTACGGTCAAAACTGCCGTGATCAGCATCTGCCCGCCTTCACTCACACACTGGATTCCCTGTATCATCCGTTTATCAGAAATAGGCTGAAGCAAGGCTGCCATAAACTTGTAGGAAAATATAAACACACTCATTTTCAGGACCGGTACACTGACCACCAGTAACAGCAACAGCATCCCTCCCGCACCAATTCCATTTTTGATCAACACGCCGGAACCGATCACCACACCGGAAACAGCCGTAACCGCCTGTCCGCCCGGAATAGCAGAAAGTCCTCTCTGCAATGCAGTTGCTGTTACAGAATCTGCTGCAGGTGCCAGCATACTCTTTATAGCGTTCAATCCAACGACAAATGCAAGAACACTTTTCATCAGCCATCCTGTCCCGCTCTGTATCAGATCTCCAAGCTTGGAAAACCGGTCCTCCTCCATAAGATTATTGATCAGGCCCAGCAAAACATATACCTGGGCGCAGGGAAGCACGATTTTCTGAATTCCCCAGGAAACTACTGTGATCCCCATGACCATCCCCTCCTGAAGCACAACCGATGAGGTGGCACCGGAGCTAAGCCCGACTGCCATCATATAGGCAGGGATCAACGCCTCCATAATATCCAGTATCTCAACAATGGTCGCCTCTGCCACCTGATAGATCAGAGCAAAGGAGGACATCAGAAGTGCAGTCATGATCAGGTAAGTAATATAAAAACCATTTTCACTGATCAATCCCTTTCCCATGGAACCGCTTAGATTCGTAAAGATCGCCGTGATCATGGCAAGAAGGATCAGCTTCACCATGATCTCCCGGTTTGCATCCAGTTCTCTTAAAAATATCTGATAAAAATATTCCTTCCAGTCAATGCCCTGTCCATCCACATCTCCCTGTATCAGAGAACGCACCAGATCTCCAAAATTGAATTCCTTCTCCTCCAGATTACGAGAAAGAATACGATCCAGCTCATTAAAATCATACTCCTGAAGCAGTGTATTCTGTACCTCCTCTGCAGACGGTTCCTCTGTGGATTCCTCCTGCTCCCAGGGTAATTCTGCTTCTGTCCTCCATTCCCGGAGCGGAGCCTTGTCCATAAATGCAATGCACGCTCCATTTATTCTTCCACCATTGATACAGACCATTACCATACAGATCAAAACAATATTACATCCTCCCAGCATCCTGCATCCTTCCCGTCACGATAAAAATTTCTGAATTGTATCCACAATGGCCATCATTACCGGTAATGTGATCACCATCATTGCCACCCTGCCCGCAATTTCGATCTGCCCGGATATTGCCTGATAACCTGCATCCTTACATAAACCGGAGGCAAACTCACAGACATAGGCAATACCGATGAGTTTCAGCAGAACGCCCACATATTCCAGGTTCACGAAGCCGGCAAGCTGATTAATAAATGCCAGTAATTCGTCAAAAGCCTGTACCATAAAAAACATTAATAGCAGACCGATCCCTATACTGATCAGGGTACTGTAATCCGCATGGTACTTCCTGCATACCAGCGCGGCCAGCATACCGATCACTGCCAGGATCACTAATTGCACAATCGACAGATTCAATTTTCTCCCCCATTTCCGTAAATTTGATCTTTATATCTGAAATAATGCCTGTATGGTAGAAAACAGTTCATAGATATACGGAATGATCCAGGTCAGCACGAGAATCAGTCCGGCCAGGCTGACCAGATATGCATGCTCCTCCCGCCCGGTATGCTTTAATACCTGATTTAACAAGGCAACCAGAATTCCCACTGCTGCAATTTTAAATATTAATCCGATCGTCATAGCCTGTCTCTCCTATCTAAATCAGTAATATCACCAGAAACATTCCGGCAAGCACCCCAAGCATTGCACCTAATTTCATCTTGGCCGGCAATTCCCGGCTCAACTGCTCCTCCTGCTCCCGTAACCGCTGACTATATAGCGTCAGTGCGCCAAGCTGGGTATCCCGGTCCGGAAAGGACATCTGATTTCCGAGTCTTCTCAGATCATCCACACACGCTTTATTCAGAACAGTCCGGCTTTGCAGATCCAGAAGCTGTTCCTCCCAGATTTCCCGGAATCCCATCCCCTCCATAGCATTTAGCCGCCTTCCTGTCTCTGTCATCCACATTCCACAGACACTCTCTACCTGTCCTCCACACGCTTCAAACGCCTCCGGAAGCGTCGTACACTGATACTGAATCTCCCCGTGAAGAAGCATCATCAGCTGCTGCAGCTCCCTTACCTGCTCTAACCGAAGCCGAAGCCTCCGGCTATAAGTAAGACCGCAGCCTCCGGCTGCCAGAAGGATCATGCATATGCCCAGCAGCTTAAAGACCATTTCCCTGTGCATCAAAAATTCGTTCAATATGTCCGATTCCCCCTTTGTTATTCAGAACCACATATCGCTCAAAGATCCGCTCCTCTACCAGCCGCCGGAGCACCGGTTTGTTCCGGATATCCTCAATCGAATTTCCGTGAACAGTTGCCAGGATCGTACAACCCGCATTGATCACATACTCGATCGCTTCTATATCCTCCCGGCTTCCGATCTCATCCACTGCCACTACTACAGGGGACATAGAACGGATCAGCATCAGCATTCCATATGCTTTCGGACAGCAGTCCAGAATATCCGTCCGCCTGCCCAGGTCATTCTGAGGCACCCCCTGATAGCAGGCCCCGATCTCAGACCGTTCATCTACAACTCCCACTGTCACCCCTGCCCGTTCTTCTGTTCCATCTGATAACAACCGGATGAGATCCCGCAGCAAGGTTGTCTTTCCGCAGCGTGGCGGAGAAATGATCAGCGTATGCCTGACTCCCTGCTCATCCCCGATCAGATGAAGCAGCTCCCGTCCGCAGTCACGGATCTGATGGGAAAGCCTTATATTCAGAAATGAAATGTGACGAATCGTTTTGATGCCATTATTCTCCATAACGACCTTTCCTGCGATCCCCACCCGGTGCCCCCCCTGTATGGTTATAAATCCCTGCCGGATCTCATCCTCATAGGCATAAAGGGAATACCGGCTGATAAAATCCAATGTATTCCGGATATCCTCCGGTGTTACCGTATAGATATCATTCATACAGGTATTCAGCCTTCCATTCTCTCCTACAAAAAATTCCCGGTTATCATATATGATCAGCAGCGGTTCCCGTACCCGCAGCCGAATCTCCTGCAACCGTTCAAATTCAATATTCATGGAAGACAGAACCCTTCGCAGATTCAGGGGGAACACCTTCCACAATTCCTGTTCCTTGTCCATGCTTCCTCCTCCTTTCTTCTAAATATATGAAAGGGTATGCGAAATAGAACAGAAATCCCGCTCCTGATAAATTTCCTCATCTCGTATGCCGTCTTCTGCTTGAAAAA
>ERZ777011.2395-NODE-2395-length-15125-cov-2.662110_pt1 | contig 15125 bp, 4 predicted proteins | sample MGYA00374964_ERZ777011 | MGnify/ENA primary metagenome ERZ777011 (study PRJEB29310, sample SAMD00008975) | mouse gut metagenome | study: EMG produced TPA metagenomics assembly of the Metagenome analysis of fecal microbiota from mouse which was promoted...
TTCATAAAATTTATAATGTTCTTCTAAAGACATCTCATTTCTACTTTCTTTTTCCATATCTTCTTCCGATTTTTTAGAACCTTCAACAATAATAACCATTTCTCCTCTAGATTCTATTTGTTCTATAATCTTTGAAATTTTTCCTCTAATAAATTCCTCATGTATTTTTGTTATTTCTCTACCTATTGAAATCTCTCTATCTCCTAATATTTCTAACATACTTCTTAAAGTGTCTTCTATTTTGTGTGGCGCTTCATAAAAAATCATAGTATATATATTATTTTTTAAACTCTCTAATTTCTCTCTTTTTTCCTTCTTTTTTGCAGACAAAAATCCAACAAACAAAAACTGCTTTGTATCTAAACCTGAACATATTAACGAATTAATAGCTGCACAAGCTCCTGGAATCGGAATAATACAAATATTTTCATTTATAGCCTCTTTAATAACTTCCTCACCAGGATCAGAAATTCCTGGTGTTCCAGCATCTGAAACTACTGCAACATCTTTTCCATCTTTTATTTTATTAATAATCATTTTCGCTTTTGTCTTTTCTGTTTCTTTATAATAACTTATTAGTGGTTTAGAAATATTTAAATGATTTAGTAATTTTAAAGTATGTCTCGTATCTTCAGCAGCTATTATATCAACAGTATTTAAAACTTTAACCGCTCTATATGTTATATCATCCAAATTTCCTATTGGTGTAGCAACTATATACAATTTTCCTTCCATATCTTTTCTCCATTTAACTTTCTTTATTATACATTTTTAAAATTTCATCTGTATATTCATTTTTTTCATTATACACAATTAATGGTTCTAATATTTCTAATTGTGGCTTTCCGCATTTTACGCCCTTAACTAACACTAAATTAGCCTTATCATTAATGTGAGGATATACTAATTGTATCTCTTTAGGTTCTATTTTATTTTTTCTCATAAGTTCTATAATAGACACTAATCTTTCTGGTCTATGAACCATATAAAAAACAGCGTTATCCTTTAAAATCTTAGAACTTTCATAAATTATATCCTCTAAAGTACATTTTACTTCATGTCTCGAAATTAGTTTCTTTTCATTATCATTTACAAGTCCAGTTGAAATTTTTTTATATGGTGGATTAGTCACTATCACATCAAAAAATTTTTTATACTTTTTTGAACTCATTCCAACAATATCAAGATTTTCAAGAATTACTTTGTCATCTAGTTCATTCATTTGGACACTTCGACTAGCCATTTCTATCATTTCTGACTGTATATCAAATCCATAAATAATTCCTGTTCCAGTACCTAAATCAGCAATTATAGAATCTTTTTTCAGCACTTTTGCAAAATTTGCAATTAAAACACTATCCATTCCAAAGCAAAAACCGTCATTTTTTTGAATTATTTTCATTCCTTTGTAATCTAAATCATCAATTCGTTCATTTTCTAAGCACTTTACGTTCTTCATTTATATCTAATTCCTTCACACTCATATACAATTTTGCATATTATATAATAAAAAAATAAAACATGCAAAAAGGTGAGAATATGAACAAAAAATCAAAAAATTTTTCAATTAAAAATACAATTTCATCATTATACGAAGTTGAACATTTTTTAAACAGTTATAATACATTTTCTGATGCTGTTTCAATACTAAAAATATTAAAACACAGAAAAAATAAAAAAACTAAACAAAATTAATTATCTCTTTTGGTAAAGCTATCTTTTAATGCTTCTATTTGCTCACCATTAATAAGAATTTTAACACTTGAAATATCTTTGAATTCTAAAAGAGTATCAACTACAGAATAAACTCTATTTTTAAACATTTCTGGATTTTCATCACAATCTTTTGCAAAATTCTCATTAAAGTCAATCTCTATCTCTTCTCCATTTAGAGTTGTAAGATTTAAAACTGTTCCTTCCGGAATAGTATTTTTTAAATTTTCATCTTCTGATCCTTCGATTAAAAAATTAATTACTTTCTCATATGGGTTTTCAATTAATTCTTTTGCATCAATATTTCTTGCTTCAGGTACTATTTCTCCAGTTTTATTATTAACAAAATATAATGTAACTATTGTCATTCTATTCTGCTCATCACTAATTTCCTGCTCAGGAACATACTCTAATACGGTGTTTGCCTCGTTATTATCTTTAATTTCAATATTATTAAATATAGCTATCCCTACTAATACTACAAATAAAATCAATACAACAATATAAACAATCTTTTTCTTGCTCATAAGTTCTCCTTTCTATTTAATTATTAAGTAATATAGTTAAAAACTAATAATTCTAAAATCATTTTATTTTAGAAAGCAAAAAATATGCCATATATATGTCAAAAACGGCATTTTAGCCATTTTTATACATTGACAAATACAGTTTTTCATTATAAGATAAGCGTGATTTATTATAAGCAAGGAGAAAAATAATGTCAGAATTATTACATGTAGGATTAGATGTAGGTTCAACAACAGTAAAAATCGTTGTAATGAATGATAAACAAGAAACAATATATACAAACTATACTAGACACTTTTCAGATACAAAAAATACAATATGTAATGTCTTAGAACAACTATCAAAAGATTATCCAGATGCTACATATACAATGGCTCTTACTGGTTCTGGAGCCATGTCAGCAGCTAATTTTTTAAAAATACCATTTATACAAGAAGTTATATCTTGTAAACGAGCTGTTGAAAAATATTTGCCAGAAACTGATATCGTTATTGAATTAGGTGGCGAAGACGCTAAAATCATATATTTTGATAAATTTATTGAGCAAAGAATGAACGGAACTTGCGCTGGTGGAACAGGTGCATTTTTAGATCAAATGGCATCATTATTAAATACCGATACAGCAGGACTTAACGAATTAGCAAAAAGCTATAAAGTTATTTATCCAATTGCATCAAGATGCGGTGTATTTGCTAAAACTGATGTACAACCACTTTTAAACGAAGGTTCTAGAAAAGAAGATATTGCTGCATCAATTTTTCAAGCAGTTGTTAATCAAACTATCAGTGGTTTAGCTTGTGGCAGACCAATTAGAGGAAAGGTTGCTTTTCTTGGAGGACCACTTAGTTACCTTCCAGAGCTTAGAAAACGTTTTATAGAAACACTTGAATTAAAAGATAATGAAATTCTTATTCCTGAAAATGCTCATCTTTTAGTAGCTAAAGGAGCAGCTCTAGATTCATTAAATTCACCAGAGTTTTCAAATTCTCAATTAAAAGAAAAAATTAAAGATTTAAAAGTTGCTAAAGATACGACTACTAAGCCATTAGATCCTCTTTTTTCTAACGAAGAAGAATATAAAAAATTCAAAAAAAGACATGACAAAGCAAAAATTAAAACAAAATCCCTAGAAAAATATACTGGTGACTGTTTTGTTGGAATTGATGCTGGTTCAACTACTACAAAATTAGTATTAATAGATACTGATAAAAATTTACTTTATTCTAACTATAAAAGCAACGAAGGCAATCCACTAAATAGCGTTATAAAAATGCTAAAATCTATGTATGAAAAATTACCTGAAACTGCTAGAATTAGATTTGCTGGAGTAACTGGCTATGGTGAAAAATTAATTCAAACAGCTTTAAATGTTGATTTAAATGAAATTGAAACAATAGCTCATTACACAGCAGCAAAAGAATTTATGCCAAATGTTACTAGTATCATTGATATTGGTGGACAAGATATGAAATACATAAAAATGAAAGAAGACGTTATAGACAATATAATGCTAAATGAAGCATGTTCTTCTGGATGTGGATCTTTCATTGAAACTTTTGCTAAAAGTTTAGGTTTAACCATCGAAGAATTCGTAAAATCTGCTATTGATTCAAAGGCTCCTGTAGACTTAGGCTCAAGATGTACAGTATTTATGAACTCAAAAATAAAGCAAGCACAAAAAGAAGATTACAGTGTTGGCGATATTTCTGCTGGTCTTTCTTTTTCAGTAGTAAAAAATGCTATTCAAAAAGTTATGAAAGTCCGTGATATGAAAACTCTTGGAAAACACATTGTTGTACAAGGTGGAACATTCTACAATGATGCTGTTTTAAGAAGTTTTGAAATATTAGTAGGACAAAATGTAATTAGACCAAATATATCTGGATTAATGGGTGCATACGGTGTTGCACTACTTTCTAAAGAACAATTTGAAGCAAATTTAGATATGGAATATACTTCAACATTACTAAAAACAGAAGAATTAGATAATCTAAACATAAAAACAACACAAGTACGTTGTGGAAAATGTGAAAATAATTGTCTATTAACCATAAATAAATTTAATGATAGTAAATCATTTATATCTGGAAATCGCTGTGAAAAAGGAAGCGGTGGAATTACTGAAAACAAAAATCTACCAAACATGTATAAATATAAATTTGAAAGATTATTTGGATATGAGCCATTATCTGAAGAAAAAGCCTTCAGAGGAACAATTGGAATACCTAGAGTTCTAAATATGTATGAAGATTATCCATTTTGGTTTACCTTCCTAACAAACTTAGGATTTAGAGTAATTCTTTCAGAAAAAAGTACTAGAAAAACATATGAAAAAGGTATGGAATCAATGCCTTCTGAATCAGTATGTTACCCTGCTAAACTAAGTCATGGACATATAATGGATCTTCTAGAAAAGGGTATTAAAACAATATTCTATCCTTGTATTCCTTATTCAAGAAAAGAATATCAAAAAGCAAATAACCATTATAATTGTCCAATCGTAATATCATATTCAGAAGTACTTAAAAACAACGTAGAAGGCCTTAAAAATAAAAATATTAAGTTCATTAATACATTTTTACCTTTTGAGGTAAAGAATCTCGTAAAAGTCATTTTAGAACGTGATGAATTTAAAGAATATAATTTTACTAAAAAAGAATTAACTGAAGCAGCAAAAAAAGCAGAAGAAGAGTATCAAAATTTCAAAAATGATATAGATAAAAAAGGACAAGAAATACTAGATTATATGAACAAAAATGATTTACGAGGAATTGTTCTTGCAGGAAGACCATATCACGTAGATCCAGAAGTAAATCATGGAATTGATACATTAATAACTAGTTTAGGTCTATGTGTTCTTTCAGAAGACAGTATATCTAAAAAAACTGAAGCAAAAAGACCTATCAGAGTAGTTGATCAATGGGTATATCATGCCAGACTATATGCTGCAGCAGAATTTACAGGTCAACATGATAACTTAGAACTAATACAATTAAACTCTTTTGGATGTGGCGTTGATGCTGTAACAACAGACCAAGTAGAAGAAATATTAAAAAGTTATGAAAATATGTACACTCTGATCAAAATAGATGAAGTTAATAACTTAGGAGCAGTCAGAATACGTATTCGTTCACTACTAGCTAGTATGAATAAGAAAATAAAAGAAAAGTCAGAAAGACAAACTTGTGAAGATTGTAAGTCCGTAGGAGATTATGAACTTCACCCTATAGAGTTTACTAAAGAGATGAAAAAAGATTATACTATTTTAATTCCTCAAATGGCCCCAATCCATTTTGAATTAATAGAAACAGCCGTTAAATCTTGTGGATATAATGTAGAGTTATTAAGAAATTGCACACCAAATACAGTTGAAACAGGATTGAAATATGTAAATAATGATGCATGCTATCCTTCAATTTTAACTACGGGTCAAATGATTGAAGCCTTAGAGTCAGGTAAATATGATCCAAATAAAACAGCCTTAATAATGTCTCAAACTGGTGGAGGTTGTAGAGCAACTAACTATATTGGATTTATAAGAAAAGCTCTAAAAGACGCCGGTTTCTCACAAGTACCAGTTATATCATTTAATGTGGTTGGTATGGAAAAAATGTCTGGATTTAAAATTACAATTGGCTTAGCAGAAAGACTACTAAAAAGTGTTACCTATGGTGATTTACTTCAAAAATTATTAATGAAAAATCGCGCATACGAAATAAACAAAGGTGAAACAGAAAAATTATATGAAAAATGGTTACAAAAATGTAAACAATTAGTTAAAAAATCAAATAGTAAACAATTTAAACAAAGCATTTATGATATTGTAGAAGATTTTGAAAAAATAGAATTAGACACAAGCATCCAAAAACCTAAAGTTGGTATAGTTGGAGAAGTCTTAATAAAATATCATCCTTTTGGAAACAACTTTGTAGCCAACGTTTTAGAAAAAGAAGGTGCTGAAGTAATATTACCAGACTTTATGGGATTTATAAAATTTATAGCAACTCATAAAATAACATTTAATAAACTATTAAAAATAGATAAAACCAAAGCAACCATCTTTAAAGCAGCTATAAAATTAATAGATATATTTGAAAAAGATTTAAAAATTGCTTTATCAAAATCTAATAAAAACTATCTGCCACCTTGCAATATCTGGCATTTAGAAAATAAAGTAAAAGATATTCTATCTATTGGAAATCAAACTGGAGAAGGTTGGTTCCTAACAGCAGAAATGGTAGAATATATAGAACATGGCATTCCTAATATAGTTTGTGTTCAGCCATTTGCATGTCTTCCTAACCATATTGTTGGAAAAGGTGTAATAAAAACTATTAGAGAAACTTATCCAAATGCTAATATTACACCAGTTGATTATGATCCTGGAGCAAGCGAATCAAATCAAACTAATCGATTAAAATTATTAATGACAGTTGCAAAAGATAATTTAAAAACAGAACAAAATAAAAAATAAAAAAATGGATAACTTAGGTTATCCATTTTTTTCGCATTCTAGATAAAAATTTTTGTTTTCAAAATTATAAACATAAATTTTATATAAATATCTTTAAAATATCAAGCATTTTTATCGAAAATCCCCTAAATATTTAAATATTACATCCACTTTTTCTATCCTATTTAACTCTTAATTTTATATATATAACAATTTTATCTTCAATCATTATATCATCTTTGTCTTTCACGTACTGTTTTGGTTTTGTTACATAAAAAATTGGCATCTAAAAAAAATTTTTCATTTTTCTTTTCAACATAAGTATTATTTTTAAAAGTTTAAAATAGTTAATTTTTATCAGTGACTTTATATTAAAAAAAATAAAAAGCAAAATGTTTTAAAAAAAATACCCTAAATAATTCAATTTAAGAACATTCTTTTAATCTTTAAAAGCTAGTAAACATGGGAAATTTGTGCTAAAAAGATTATTTCAAAAATATTTAAAATGTTGCAAACAAAAATCCTTGCAAAAATCGAATATTATATTTTAATGATAATTAACATTAACCTTTTGACAAAAATCAATTAAAACGGAAAATAAAAGGTCAAATAATTTTATCTCAAAAAAATTTATGGACAACTCATCAAGTCATAAAAATAGTATAGCTTATATTTTTTTATCCTCTAAAATTTTTTCTCTATCATTTTTTATTAGTAATTATTTTCTTCAAAATTGCTTTTACTCTAAAAAATTTAATAAAAATAGCAATTATTACATAAAAAAATATAAAATAATTATTATAAAAATAATTAAATAATAAAATTATTCTTACTTTTTCGCATAAAAATACGATTTTTAAAGCATTTATTACAGTTAAATTCGAACATCTATCAATATCAAATTTTCACTCTTTTAAAAACAAATTTCAGTAAAAAATAATTTTTTTCCTTAAATAGCAAAAAAAATTTTTTTCTCGATTAAAAATCCGAAATTTTTTTAGTCAATATGATTTTCCCATATATCTCATCTAAATTACTAATTTAAAAAAAGCTATTATTCTAATCATTCATTTTAAAATTTATAAAATCTCATCAAAAATATAAAAATATCACCATATACAAAATAGAAAAACTAAAATAATGCTTAATAAAATATAATCGCTATATTATAGGAAATAAGCAAACTAGCAGATTTTATATAATTATGGATATGCTTCAAAAATAATATTAATTGCCAAAAAAGTAGTTGTGCTCCTTTCTCTACATTCAGCATAGAAATGACAATTTAAAATAGATAAATAAGTCATCTACTTTTTTAGAAATCTTGTTATTAAAATGAAATGACAAATCAAAAATGCACATTTTATAAAAATTTTATTGCTCTTATAAAACAAATAGCATATTTTTATTTTTTAAAATAAAAACTCTACTTTTCATGAATTTTAAATTACAATAAAATAATATTTATAAAAAACGTATGTTTGTTTTTGAATATTTTTTAAAAATATAGCCTTAAATTCTTCATTTATGTTATGTATACTTATTATTTTTTAAAAAATATCTAAAAATTCAACCTTAGTTATACCAAGCATTTCAAATTTTATATACTTTAATATTCTTTCATCTACATTTATATTTACATAATTCTTAATAATATCAAATTACATCAATTTTTTTGATTACCCGATCTTCTCTATAAGTCAAAATATATTTTAAAAAAGACTAAAAATTAAAATTTTTATTTTTCTCTATGCATTTTTAAAAAATTTTAATTTTTAGACATACTTACTATTTTTTTAAATTATCCTACAAATTTAAAAATATTATAAAAAAGATAATTCTTAAAAAAATCACGTCAAAATTATCCATTTTCTAAATTTATTCATTTTTATAATATTCAATCAAATATAGGATTTACAAGCTGTATACGTTTTTTATATAAATGTAATAATGAACTTTTCAAAATTGTTTGCAAAAAATAAAATGAAAATCAGAGAAATATTTTTAGTTATTTTTGAGTCAATCAATAATAAAATTTTTTAATTAATTGGCAATTATTTTTATTTAAAATACATACCTATGACAAAAATAACTTAAAATATAATCCAATTAAAAAATACTTTAACTTTTTACCTTATTTTTAATTTTTATATCTATTTATTCAAAAATACTAAATATTACACTAATATAGCATAATATTCAATTAACAATTTATTTATTTATTTTTTTAATGTAAACTTACTAAAAAAAGCTGCTTTTTTTGGTAAAAATCTATAAAATTCATATATAGTATTACACTAAATATGATAATTTTTAAAAATTTTTCTAAAAATATACAAATAACACTACTCATTAATATATAAACCTACATTAAATTTTTTATATACCAAAACAATATATTTTTTAGTCATACGTTAATCAATCCTCTTTTTATGCTTCAAAAAATATTTTTTAATATTTTTTTCTCGTTTTCATTTTTAAAAATGCAAAATACATATTTTATTTATAAAAAAAAGTTTTAAAAAAATTATGCTTTTTTTCACTTTTAATGTCCAACTTCAATTCATTAAATATGCGGAAATAAAGATAATTCAAAAAACAGTATATTTTTATTATATATATTTTTTTTAATTTTATTGTCAAAAAAGAAGTTTCAAATTATAACTGAATTAAAACTTTAATAGACAAAAAAAAGAGCATCTCATTTTAGTTACAAAGCTAAATTCTATTCCTATTAAAGTAAATGACAAATAAAAACTGTAAAAAAGCAGTAATATTTTTTAATATATCTTTTTATCATTTTAAGAATGAAAATCGAAATTTGAAGCATAATTTAAAAATTACAAATTTTTTTCCAAAAAATAAATATAAAAAAATAAAATTTATTTTTTTATATTTATTTTTATTAAAATCTATTTTCCTCATTTTTGCTCTATTTTTTTATTTTTGAAAAATAATATCTTTAAGCTATCTATTATTTTTAATTTGTTTCGCTTACCGCTCTAAGAGATAGTTAGCTAATCTTCAATTTTTAATCTCTCATGCAAATATATTTTTTAGACTAATTGCCAATATTTCCTTAAAATACTCTTTTTATAAAATATTACACTCTATTTTGACCAATTTATTTTCTTTTTATTATATAAAGATTTATAAAAATTTATAAAAATTTATTTATACAAAATCACCAATTTTTATAAACTAATTATTATTATTTAGGCAAAATATATTTTTTATCAATTTTTATTCTTTATTCTATAAATTTTATATATTTATAAATTTGATAAAAATTTTTTATAATTCTTTACATAAAAATAATAATTTAAATTTTAATAAATCAAAGGAAAAAAAGATCAAAAATTAATTATTTTAAATTTTTTTAAGCTTAGGGTAAAACCGCAAAATCTTCGGAATATCAACCAAAAGAGCTATTTAATATATTTGTAAAAATTCTCCAAAAAAAATTCTTTGCAAAAAAATAAAAATAAAAATAAAGCTAAAAAATATAAAACATAGTGACAATTAATTTATATTCCTCTCATATAAGATGTCAAACATTTTTATAAATTATAATTAATGTAGACAAAGTATTTATATTTATTTATTAATAAAATCATCTTAGCTAAAAATTTTAACCCTATTTCATTTTTATAATTCAGATCATATAATTTCATATCTAACATAAATTTAATGGTAATAAAATGAAATATTACAAAAAAAAACTATTAAAATTATATTTTCAATTTAATTTGAATTAAAATATATACAAAAAGTCAAAAAATGATATTTTCAAAAAAATATAAAAAATAAAATTAATTAAATATTACAAAAAAAATATTATTTTTAAATAAATATTACCATTTTTTTAGTATCAAAAAGATGTTTAAATATACTACTTAAAAATTTATAAATTATATACAAATCATCACCTATTTTATGTAACCTAAAATTAATATTATTAGCAAAACATTTTAATAAATTTTTATTTAATTTTTTTGTGTCCAAATAATCAACACAAATTTTTAAATATAGTTTTAAAAATTTTAAAAATAACTTTTTTTAATATTACAATTAGATTTAAAAAATGTACACATTTAAAAAAAATTTATTGAAAGACAAAAAATAGTAAAAATCAGTAATATTATTTTTTTTTGTTTTCTGTGAAAGTTGGGATATAAGTGATAAAGCCGTTTTAATAAATAAAATGAAAAATTTACTTTATTTTATAGCTTGTCAAAAAAGGAGATTACTAATATAAGAAAAATGTATACTAATTGGACAAAAAAACATTTAAAAATTTAAAAGAAAATATATTAATTAAAATAATTATTCAATTGAACAGACAAAATCTTTCTAAAAAAAGATTAAATATTCCCCAAAATGCTTTTCAGTATCGAATATATGTTCTCCACTCTTTAAAGTTAAATAAAATAGTAGTTTTATTTAACTTTAAATCAAAAAAAATTAATAATTCTAATGTTACAATACACAGTTTTTTAAAAAATATTTTTTTCTATTTTTTTAATTATTTATCTATTTTTTTTAATTTTTTTTAATTATTTTTAATTATTTTTAATTATTTAATTTATTATTATAAATAATTATTAATTTATAATAAAATATCTAATAATTATTTATTTAAATATAAAAAAAATCATAGCTAGATATCCTAAATAAATTTTTTAAACTATATGCATGAAACGCATGTGAAAATTTTTAGCCCTTATTTTCGTTTTTAATCAATTTTATTAAAAAAAAGTACCAATAATATTAATATTATTAATAGATATTTACGTATTATAATGAAAAATTGATAAAAAAAAGAACCCAAATCATAAATTAATTGGATTCTACAATAAAATAAAGCTCATTTATGTGTAAATACATAAATCATCTCTCATAATTATCAATACTTTAATTATATTTTATAAATTAACTGTATAACAATTGCTTATTAAAATATAATTATGTAAAAATAATTATTGATTAATAATCATTTTTTAAACTATGAAAAATAATTAAATAATTAAAATAAAATATTATTAATTAATTTAATAAATATTTAACAAAGAATTTAATATACTGACTTTTAGCTGCATCTATAAAAATTAAATCATATTTATTAAATTTTTATAGAATTATTCTAAAATTATTAGTCAATAATAATGTTTTATTTGTATCCATTTTCCTGTTTCAACACACTATACATATTTCACATTTTTTGTCTATATAATATAAACTTATGCAAAAAGTATTGTTTTTTAAGAAAATTTTATATGAATTTGATCATTTTTTTGTCTGATATTAAAATTTTTTTATTAATTATTATCTCTACTTTTTTGACAAATATTAAAAGTTCAGCTTTGTGATTATTATCTATATTTATTAATATATCTGCATTATATAATATTCGTACAAATTTATTGTTATAGATTTTTAAATTTAAAACTACATTTTCTTTTAATTATTTTCCACTATTTTATAAAATTTCCTAAAAATGGATTTTTTTTCTTATAATCTTATATAAATTTGTATTCAAAAAACAATATTTTTTATTATCATCATTTAGTATTAATAACTTAGTAAATAATTGTATTTTTTTTACAAAAATTATAATAAATTATCCACAGATAATATCAAACAAGTTTTCTCTTATCAAAAATATTTTTTCTAATTATTTCAAATATATTTTTATTTTTTTATATTTTTTATTAATTATTTTTAATTTATTTTTATTTTTTATTTATTTATTTTTATTTATTTATTTTTATTTATTTATTCCATGCACAAATTTATATATTTTTTACTTCAAAAATTAAAACCCTGGTTCCAAATTAATTCCAATTTATATATATTAATCTTTCTAAAATTTTTTTACATTATATCTCTTTTTATAGTCCGGATAAAAAATAAAATTCCAAATTTAAATATTATTTTTTTCATACCTCTCTCTTACTATAGTATCACATACAAATTTTAATTCATATATTACTAATCATTTTAAATATTTTAATCTCTCAATTTATATATTTTTAAATTAATTATTTATATTTTTTCAATAATTATTAAAAAAATAATTAAAAATAATAAAAAAATAAAAATAATTATTTTATTTATGAAAATTTTTCGTAATATTAAATTTTATATTATCAAAATATGTTTTTATTGATTTTATTGATCAGATCTATAAATTTTAAAATTATGTACTAAATTATTATTTTATATAGTTTTTTTGTCTAGTTGGCAGCTGAATAAACATTTTGAGCATACAATTAATCATTTAATGTCAAAAAATGCTGTTTTTTTGTCTAGCTACGAAATAATTTTAATATTTCACAATTCTACTTTTTTGACAAAAGTTTTTACTGTTTTTTTATTATTGATGCATGTATTCATTGATATATAGATGTTTGACGTCATATATGTTTAAAATAGATTTTGTTTTTTGTAAAATTTTCAAATTTTCCTTCCTAATATATTTTATATTAAAAAATTTTTTTCACTTTTATAGCTTTTAATCCTAAAAAAAAGAAAATTTTTTGAAAATTCCTTCCAAAAAATTCAATTTCATATTTTCACAAATTTCTTTACTTTCGCCATTAAAAAAACTATTATTCTAACCTTTAAGAATAATCAAATAATTAATAAAAGTATTACAAAAATAAAAAGATATTTTTACTAATTATTTTTATTTTTTTATTATTTTTCTAAAATAAATTAATTAATTCTATTTTTTTATTTAATTTTTTTATTTAATTAAAATATATTTTCACTCATTTAATAAATTGCACTTTGATTTAATACCTTTTAAAAATTTTTTTATAAATAAGTTTCATAATTATAGAAATAGTAGATCAAGTTGAACTATACTTTATCAATATTTATATTTTTCTATATATTTTTCCATTTCTTTAAAACATTGAACTTATTTTTATTATAATATTTTTTATATAATTATAAAATTAAACTTATATAATAAAATATTTAATATTATTTTTCCATAATTAATTAAAATATTATTTAAAAATAAAATAATAAAATAAAATTATTAATCTTTTATTTTATATTTATATAATATTTATTTATTATTTATGATACTGTAATTTTCTCACTTCTTTTCAATAAAAATACACTATTTATTATCTATAACATTTCGGTTTAAAAAACTAGTATTTTTGTCTTTTAAATTATATATTGTTCTCATTGTAACTTTTTTATATTATATTTCAATAAAAATATAATATTTTCTTGTCTTATATTTATTTTTTTTAACCATATTTGTTATCTACTTTTTTGACAATTTTTATTCACATCACATTAAGTGTTCACCATATTTCCTTTGAAATTTGTGAGTTTCATGAATTTTATCTTAGAAAATTTATATATTTTTCAAATTCTATTATTATATTCATCATATTTTAATTTATAAAAATTCTTAAAAACTTAATATTCCGTTTTAAAAAACAATTTTTAGAAAATTTACTAAGAATTTTTTAATAAAATTTTACTATCTAAATTTCTCCAATTTTAAGGCCTTTTTTATATCAAAATTTATAACAATATAAATTATCTTTTTACTATATTAATATTTCATTTTTTTAAATTTAATATTTTTATTTTTCATATTTTTTTAATATTTTTCTATTTATTATTTATATTTATTCTTTATTTTATAATTAATTTAAATTAATTATTTATTTATTAAAAATTGTATATACTTTTGTATACATAATTATTTTTAAGATCAAAAATTGATCTTTTTTTTTAATATTTTCTTATATGAAAATTTATAAAAGAAGATTTATTTATACTTTTTTTATAATATTGGAATAAAACTTCTAAAATTTTAAAAATATCTTTTTATTTTTAAACTAAATTTTTATAAAAAAAGCAAAATTATATTTAGATTTTTAATAATACAAAATAAATTTTACTATTAATAAAAAAAATATCTAAAAAAATAATAATAAATTATAAAAAATTAAAATATTTTTTGTAATAAATTTTAATTTTTATTTTCATCAATAAATTAAATTTTGAATATATTTTTATAATATTATTGGAATAAATTTCATAATTTTATGCAACTTTGAATACTCAATAACATAACTTTTTTTACTTTAGAAGTTTTCTTCTGGCTAAATTTTCATTCACACTTTTTCACAATTCTTTCTACAATACTTCAGAGTATTTTGTCTTATGTATATTTATTCTTCTATAACAGAACTTATATAATTCAATTTTTTATATTTTTTAGTTCATTTTTTGTCTAATATAAAATATTTTTGTTTATTTCTTAAATCTACTTTTTTGACAAATATTTTTTAATATCCTATTATATATATTCGATATAAGTCCCATATTTAAAGTATTTTGAACTATTACTATACTTTTTAATTACTACCTTTTCTTAATTTTTATTAAATAATTT
>ERZ777011.2396-NODE-2396-length-15123-cov-3.945248_pt1 | contig 15123 bp, 6 predicted proteins | sample MGYA00374964_ERZ777011 | MGnify/ENA primary metagenome ERZ777011 (study PRJEB29310, sample SAMD00008975) | mouse gut metagenome | study: EMG produced TPA metagenomics assembly of the Metagenome analysis of fecal microbiota from mouse which was promoted...
GACTGGCTGCTCATGTTCAAGAACGAGACCCACAACCACCCCACGGAGATTGAGCCCTTCGGCGGCGCGGCCACCTGCATCGGCGGGTGCATCCGGGATCCCCTGTCCGGCCGGGCCTACGTCCATCAGGCCATGCGGGTCACCGGCTGCGGGGATCCCCGGGCCTCCTTTGCCGACACCCTGCCCGGCAAGCTGCCCCAGCGGAAGCTGGCCACCACGGCGGCCGCGGGCTACTCCTCCTACGGCAACCAGATCGGTCTGGCCACAGGCCACGTGGCGGAGATCTACCACCCCGGCTACATGGCCAAGCACCTGGAGTGCGGCGCGGTGGCCGCGGCGGCCCCGGCGGCCAACGTCCGCCGGGAGCGGCCCGCCCCCGGGGACGTGGTGATCCTCCTGGGGGGCCGCACAGGCCGGGACGGCATCGGCGGGGCCACCGGCTCCTCCAAGAGCCACAACCTCTCCTCCCTCACCACCATGGCCAGCGAGGTCCAGAAGGGCAACGCCCCCGAGGAGCGCAAGCTCCAGCGCCTCTTCCGAAACCCCAGGGTGACGGGGATGATCAAGCGCTGCAACGACTTCGGCGCGGGCGGCGTGTCCGTGGCCATCGGCGAGCTGGCCGACGGGCTGGAGATCGACCTGGACGCGGTGCGCAAGAAGTACGACGGCCTGGACGGCACGGAGCTGGCCATCTCCGAGAGCCAGGAGCGCATGGCGGTGGTGGTGTCCCCGGAGGACGCGGAGGCCCTCATGGCCCTGGCCGGGGAGGAGAACCTGGAGGCCTACCCGGTGGCCCGGGTCACCGAGAGCCCCCGGATGGTGATGAAGTGGCGGGGGGAGACCATCGCCGATCTGAGCCGGGCCTTCCTGGACACCAACGGCGCGGTGAAGAGGGCCGCCGTATCCGTGGCCCCCTCCAGCGGCGGCGGGGTGGAGCGCCCCTCCTCCCTGCGGGAGCTGGCCGCCGGCCTCCCCTACGCCTCCCGCCGGGGACTGGTGGAGCGGTTTGACAGCACCATCGGCGCGGGCAGCGTCACCATGCCCTTCGGCGGCAGAACCCAGCGGACCCCGGCCCAGTCCATGGCCGCCCTGCTGCCGGTGCTGCCGGGGCAGGAGACGGAACAGGCCAGCGTCATGGCCTACGGATGTGACCCGGCGTACGCCGCCGCCGCCCCCTACTGGGGGGCCTACGACGCGGTGGCCGCCTCCCTCGCCAAGCTGGTGGCCGCGGGCGCGGACTACAGAAAGGCCTATCTCACCCTTCAGGAGTTCTTTGAAAAGCTGCGCAATGAGCCCGCCCGCTGGGGCAAGCCCTTTGCCGCCCTGCTGGGGGCTCTGTCCGCCCAGCTGGACTTCGGCGCGGCGGCCATCGGGGGCAAGGACTCCATGTCCGGCTCCTTTATGGACCTGGACGTGCCCCCCACCCTCATCTCTTTCGCTATCGCGCCGGTGAAGGCCGGGGAGGTCATCACCCCGGAGTTCAAGGAGCCGGGGCGGCCGGTGTACCGCTTTGCCCCCGACGGCGGCGGGGCCGAGAGCCAGCGGGCCGCCTGGGAGGCGTTTCTCCAGCTGGCCCAGGCCGGGAAGGTGAAGGCCGCCTGGGCGGCGGAGAAGGGGCTGGCCGACGGTGTGATGAACATGTCCTTCGGCAACCGGATCGGCTTCCGGTCCCGGGAGGAGGGCGTCAACTGGTACGCCCCCGCCCCGGCTGTGATCGTGGCGGAGCTGACGGAGGCGGTTGATCTGCCCTGGGCCAGGCTCATCGGCGTGACCACGGCGGAGCCGGTGATCGTGATCGGGGATGATTCCGCCCCCATCGACGAGCTCCTGGCCCTCAACGAGTCCGTTCTGGAGGAGGTCTACCCCACCCGGGCCGGGACGGCGGAGCCGGTGAAGCCCGTCACCTGGACCAAGGGGGCCCCGGCGGTTCTGGGCCGCGGGATTGCACAGCCCCGGGTGGTCATCCCCGTGTTCCCGGGCACCAACTGCGAGTACGACAGCCAGCGGGCCTGCCTGGCGGCGGGGCTGGCGGCGGAGACGGTGGTGATCCGGAACCTGACCACGGAGGACCTGAAGGCCTCCGCCCGGGCCCTGGAGGAGGCCGTCCGCAGGGCCCAGATCGTCTTCCTCCCCGGCGGCTTCTCCGGCGGGGACGAGCCCGACGGGTCCGCCAAGTTCATTGTCTCCCTGCTGCGCAGCCCCCGGCTCACAGAGGCGGTCACGGACCTGCTGGAGAACCGGGACGGGCTGATGCTGGGCGTCTGCAACGGCTTCCAGGCCCTTATCAAGCTGGGCCTGCTCCCCTTCGGACGGATCCGGGACACGGACGAGACCTGCCCCACCCTGACCTACAACGTCATCGGGCGGCACCAGTCCTCCATTGTCCGCACCCGGGTGTGCTCCAACCTGTCCCCCTGGCTGCTGGAGACCGCCCCCGGGGAGATCTACAGCGTCCCCATCTCCCACGGCGAGGGCCGGTTCATCGCCCAGCCCGACACCCTGGCGCTGCTGCGGGAGCAGGGGCAGATCGCCACCCAGTATGTGGATCTGGACGGCGCGCCCACCATGGACGCCGCCTTCAACCCCAACGGCTCCGTCTGGGCCATTGAGGGCCTGACCTCCCCGGACGGACGGGTGCTGGGGAAGATGGGCCACAGCGAGCGGATCGGCCCGGCCCTGTACCGGAACGTGCCCGGCGTGTACGACATGGGCCTCTTCCGCAGCGCGGCGCGGTACTTCCGGTAAGCGGATTTTGTTGTCATTCTTTTTCTTGAAAGTTGAAGGTATCAGCCGCCCGAACCCCTTGTGTTGCAGCGGTTTTGGGGGTTCGGGCGGCGTTTGGTACACAAAAAGCACACAAGTTTGCAAATTAGGATTTAGCGAGGTAAACAAGTGCCTGTTTTATACGTTGCTTTTAAGGGGAACGGCAATTCATCTAATAAAATCGTAAGAAATCTTAACGGCGATAAATTATTTTTGACAAATTCATACGGCGGGTTGAAGAACGATATTGACAATATCAATTGTACATATGATTTAGTCTATATGTTTGGGTTAGACAAAAATCTAAAGGGGACTATAAGAATAGATTGCGTTGCCCAAAGAGATCAGGTGTACTTGTATTCAACTGTGAATGTGGATTTGATTGCAATGAAATTGAATCAAAACGGAATTATTACTAATATAGGGAATACGCCAATCCAGTCCTTATGTAACGAAGCCTATTGGTACATGTTAAGAAAATGCAATTGTCATGTGATTTTTATCCATGTTCCGTCTAAAAAATATGTTACAGAAGATTTTATTGAAAAAGTAAGAGCCGCATTATAATGCTCTCGTTTATTTCTGCTAGGTTGGTACACCACTTAGTACACAAGCGAGCCTATTTCAACCTGTGTGAATTTGTATCAGCAAAAGCAGCAGCAAGCTGAAAATGCTTGAAACTGCACAACATTGATTAAGGCTGAACCAGCGTCCCTATCATTGAAAGAAAAAGAATCAAAAAGAACGTTCACCATTGTTATTTGGAGGAGCTCAGGCAATGACCAGAACCCATAAAGTGATGATTTTTTCCTTCATCTTTTTTATATTGGGGCTGCTGTTTGCCGCTGTTATATGGCTGCGACGCCAAAATCTGGACATAGCGCAAACTCCGGAACACATGATAGAGATCAGAGTGGAAAATAACACAGATGAACCTTTTGAAAATATAAAATTCGGTATTTTAGATGCGGATAACACGCTGCTGGAAGAAATAGATTTCAAGGAAACCGATGAAAACACAGCGCGGTTTTGGGTTGGATACACGAATACAACGGATTTCTACTTAAAGATCAGAACATCAGAGCGTTTTATTGAAGAAACTTTTGATATAAGGGAAAAGAATCAAGTGGACAACCCACAGCTTCTTTTGCTGCGTGTCCTCAAAGAAGACGGAATAGTAAAAATCCAGGAATCCCCATGAGGATGTTTCCCATCAGACAAGGAGATGCGCTATGCAGGCAGATTTACAATGGCTGACCAACCCAGCCGTGTTCCAGGTGAACCGGCTGGATGCCCACTCCGACCACATGTGCTGCGCCTCCGCCCAGGAGGCGGCCCGGGGCGAGACCTCCCTGCGCCAGTCCCTGGACGGGGTGTGGCGGTTCGCCTGGAGCAGGGCCCCCGCAGCCCGCCCGGCGGCGTTCTGGCGGGAGGATTTTGACGACTCCGCCTTTGGGACCATTCTTGTGCCGGGCCATATGGAATTGCAGGGCTACGGCCAGATCCAGTATATCAACAGCCTCTACCCCTGGGACGGCCACGCCCAGCTGCTGCCCCCCCAGATCGACTGGGAGGACAACCCGGTGGGCAGCTACGTCCGGACCTTTGACCTGGACCCCGGCCTGCGGGGGAAACGGGTGTGCGTCAGCTTCCAAGGCGTGGAGCAGGCCCTCTTCCTCTGGCTCAACGGCCATTTTGTGGGCTACGCCGAGGACAGCTTCACCCCCTCGGACTTTGACCTTACCCCCTATATCCGTTCCACCGGCAACCGGCTGTGCGCGGAGGTCTTCAAGCGCTCCAGCGCGGCCTGGATCGAGGACCAGGACTTCTTCCGGTTCAGCGGCATCTTCCGCTCCGTGTTCCTCTACGCCAAGCCGGCGGTCCACCTGGAGGACCTGTGGCTGCAGGCGGGGCTGGAGGGCTCTGACGGCGTTCTGTCTCTCCGGCTGCTGCTGAGCGGGGAGACGGAGGGCGCGTCCGTCTCCTGCCGGGTGGCCCATCCGGACCAGGGCGTCCTCTTTGACGGGGAGTTGTTCCTGAAACCGGAGGGGCGGTACCTCCGCAGCCAGCGCCTCCGGTTTGAGAACGTCCTCCCCTGGAGCCACCAGACCCCGGCGCTGTACCAGGTGACGCTGACGCTCCGCTCCCGGGGCCGGGTCATGGAGGTGACGCCCTGCGAGACCGGCTTCCGCCGCCTGGAGATACGGGACGGCGTGATCCTGCTCAACGGGGAGCGGCTGGTGCTCCGGGGGGTAAACCGCCACGAGTGGAGCCCGGAAACCGGCCGGGCCATCGGTCAGGCGGACATGGACGCGGCCATGTCGGTGTTCCTCCGGAACAATATCAACGCGGTGCGCACCTGCCACTACCCCAACCAGACAACGTGGTACCAGCTGTGCGACCAGAACGGGATCTACGTGATGGACGAGGCCAATCTGGAGAGCCACGGGTCCTGGCAGAAGCGGGACGGCATAGACCCGGCCTGGAACGTGCCCGGGAGCCTGCCGGAGTGGCGGGAGTGCGTGGTGGACCGGGCCAGGAGCATGTTCGAGCGGGACAAGAACCACGTGTCCATCCTCTTCTGGTCCTGCGGCAACGAGTCCTACGCCGGGGAGGACATCCTGGCCATGGCGGACTTCCTCCGCGCCAGCGACCCCAGCCGGATCGTCCACTATGAGGGCGTGTACAACTGCCGGGCCTTTGACCGGATCTCCGACGTGGAGAGCCGGATGTACGCCCCGCCGGAGGCGGTCCGAGCGTATCTGGAGAGCAGTCCCCCCAAGCCTTTCCTCCTGTGCGAGTATATGCACGACATGGGCAACTCCCTGGGCGGCATGGAGAGCTATATCCGTCTGGAGGAGGCGTTTCCCCAGTACCAGGGCGGCTTCATCTGGGACTATATGGATCAGGCCCTCTGGCGCAGGGACTGCAATGGCCGCCGCGTGCTGGGCTACGGCGGGGACTTCGGGGACCGGCAGAGCGACTACGCCTTCAGCGCCAACGGCGTCGTCTTTGCCGACGGGACGGAGAAGCCGGCCATGCAGGAGGTGCGGTACTGGTACGCCTCCCCGGAGGCGCGGGCGGCCCGGGACGAAGCCAACCGCCGGGCGGCGGCCAGCGTCCCCCCTCTGCCGGTGAAAGCCTCCGGCCCCCTGCGCGTGGTTCACGGGGACGGGGCCCTGGGCGTTCGGGGCCGGGACTTTGAAGTCCTGTTCTCCTATGCGGAGGGCGGCCCGGTGTCCCTGGTGTCCGGGGGGAGGGAGTGGCTGTGGCGGGCCCCCCGTCCGGCCTACTGGCGGGCCCCCACGGAGAATGACCTGGGCTGCGGCTTTGCCCTGAAAAGCGCCGTCTGGGCGGCGGCGGACGGGTGGCAGCGGTGCGAGAGTATGGAGGCGCTGGCGGAGAGCGAGGCCGCAGTCAGTGTCCGCTGCACCTTCACCGCACCGGCCCTGCCGGGGCTCCGCACGGAGGTGGTGTACACGGTGGACGGCTCCGGCCGCATGGAGGCGTCCGTCCTCTATCGGGGCGGGCCGGGACGGCCTCAGCTGCCCCTGCTGGGCCTGCGGTTCGCCACGCCGGTTCCGGTGGCGGCGGTGCGGTGGCTGGGCCTCTCCGGGGAGACCTACCCGGACCGGAAGCGGGGCGGCGTCTTTGGCTGGCACCATGAACGGCCCCACATCCCCGGCTATCTGGTCCCCCAGGAGTGCGGCTGCCACGCGGACACCCGGGCGGTCCTCCTGGACATGGCGGACGGCTGCCGCCTGACACTGGAGATGGCGGACCGGCCCCTGGCCTTCTCCGCCATCCCCTACACCCCCCAGCAGCTGGAGCAGGCCGCCCACCGGGAGGAGCTGCCCCCGCCTGTGCGCACGGTGGTCACGGTCTGCGGGGCCATGCGGGGCGTGGGCGGCATCGACAGCTGGCGCAGCGACGTGGAGCCCCCCTATCAGGTGGACAGCGGACAGGATATCCGCTTCTCCTTCCTCATCCATCTATAAAATGGCATAACGGGAGCCCCTGGGAGAACTTGTTTCTCCCAGGGGCTCCCTGTTGATTTTCTTTTTGCTTCTTTTTCTTTTTTCCAAAAGAAAAAGAAGGCGTTCCCTCTGTTACGGCTTGCAGGTGCCGCAGGGGTCATACCCCCGGTTCATCAGCTCCTCCCTGCTGCCGGAGAAGTCCTGGCGGTTGGCCTCGCCGATAGAGGCGGCCCCGGAGCAGGAGGGCAGGTGGAACTTCTTGGAGCTGGTGTTGAGCACATACTCCTTCTCGTCCCCGGTCCGCTCCTCCAGGCGGCTCTCCCCGGTGGCGTAGTCGATGACCACGCCGGGCTGGCAGTTGTAGACATACACGTTGAAGCATACGCCCTGGCCCTGGTCCTCCACGCTCTTGGCCTCCAGCTGCACGCCGCTGGCCACCAGATTCTCCCCCTCAAAGAAGGGGGTCACCCGGTAGAGGACGTGGTTCTCCGTCTCCTTCACGTAGTCGGCCACCATGTTCTCAAAGGGCAGCATCCCGTCCACGTTCATGTACCGGGTGCCGGTGATGAGGTTCTGCTTGTTGGCGTTCTCCCCGGTGAGCTGGAAGCCGATGAGATGGCAGCGGTTATAGAGGTACTTGCCGTCCACGCAGTCGTACTTCACCGTCTGCCAGCCCGTGGGCTTCACGGAGCCGATGGCCCCCCGCTCCTCCGTGGGCATCAAATCCGTCCCTACGCAGGCCATGGCCTGCCCGCACCGGCCCAGCTGGTCCAGGGGGCTGTAGGTCTCATAGGAGCTGGACGTGAGCTGGCTCTCTGTAAAGCCGGGCTCGTTGTCCAGCAGGACCACGTAGGGATCTCCGGAAAACGCCGGTATATTCTCCGGCGCAAAGGTGTTCCCGGGTCCGGCCTGGGAGATCTCAATGGAAACGCATCCGCCTCCCAGCAGGCACCACAGCGCCAGCAGCAGGGCCGCAAGGGCTCTCTTTCCCTGCTTCAACGGCGATACACCTCCCTTGTAATGCACTCGTGGCTGGACCCGGCAAACTCCCTGCGCTCCGTGAGGACAAAGCCCTCCAGGGGCAGGGTACAGTGCAGGTCCGCCGGATACCGCCGGTTCCAGCGGTAGAGAATCAGTCCCTCCATCCGCTCCAGCCAGGGGGCCGGGTCCGCGGTCTCCACAAAGCACAGCTCCCCGGGTCCGGCCCGGTCCAGGCAGTCCTCCGCCTCCCGCAGATCCCCCCCATTGGGGCCGAACTGGGCCAGGGAGTAGCCGTTCATCCAGACCGGCCGCCCCGCCGCCAGGGCCAGCAGGTCCTCACGGAGGACCCGGTCCTGGCTCTGACGGCGGCGGTTGAAGAGCATCCCGCCCCGGTCATCCACGCAGACAACCGCGATCATGGCGCTTCCAGCACGTTCACGCACAGGCGCATGAGGATGGTGGCCGCCTGGGCCCGGGTGGCGCTGCCGCCGGGGACCAGCAGGCCGTTCATGCCGCCGATGAGCCCCGTGCTCACGGACCATGCCATGGCCTCGCGGGCGTAGGAGGACACCTTGGCCTGATCCGGGAAGGTGTCCAGACTGGCCTGGGCGGTCACGTCCACGCCCCTGTACCGGGCGTAGCGCATGAAGATGGCCGCCATCTGCTCCCGGGTGATGGCCTGGCCCGGACGGAAGGAGCCGTCCTCAAAGCCGTTGACAATGCCGTTGGCGGAGGCCCAGGCCACGCTCTGGGCGTAGTACGCGTCCCCGGCCACGTCGGTGAAGGCGGTCCCCGCCCCGGCCTCCGGCGTGCCCTCCAGCCGGTGGAGGATGGTGACGATCATGGCCCGGGTGGTGGTCTGCTGGGGGGAGAACTGGTTCTCCGCTGTGCCGCTCATCATGCCCCGGGCGTAGACGAAGCGAACCGCCTCGTAGAACCAGTCCTGGGCGCTCACGTCCGTAAAGGGCAGGGTGACGTTCCCCAGGTCCGGCGTGGAGGGCTGCTGGGTCTCCGGCGGCTTCTCATCGGGCTTCTCCGGCTTGGCAGTTCCTCCGCCGGTACCGCCGCCGTTCCAGCCGCCGCCGGAGCCGCCGGGATTCCGGGAGCCGATGACCACCGGCACGTCGCCGCCCATGGAGCCCGTGAGGGGCTCCAGACCACGGTTCAGGAGGGTCATCTGGGCGGTCCGGGGGAGACTGTCAGTCCCCCCCTTGGACCCCATGGACAGGGTGCCCAGCTCCAGCAGACCCCGATTGTTCAGGGGGGTCTGGCCGGAGAGATAGAGTATTACCTCCGTCTTCCCCTGGGACGCGGCGGTCTGACAGCCGGGGCTGTAGACCCCCGCGCCGTAGGGGGTGAAGGTGCAGCCGGCGTACTCCCCGGTCAGAGTCAGCTCCACCTGAGCACCATAGATCCCGCTGCCGTCCAGGCCCTCCAGGGCCAATTGGAGCTGACCCGTCTCCCGGCCTGGGGTGCATACCAGCTCAGGCCGGGCGGCGGCCCGGGCCGCCGGGGCAAGGCCCAGCAGCAGCGCCAGGGCTAGGGCCAGAGATAAAATGGAATGATTTCTTTTCATGCTCAATTATTCTCCAATTTGATGTAGGGCAGGTCTTCACCGCCGGGGCAGCTGATCCAGATGGTCTCCGCGCCCAGATGGACGCTGCCGCCGGTGGCCGTGTCCGAACGGGAGAGAACCGCCTTAATCTCGCTGGGCAGATTGTATTTGACCTCTTCAAAGTCCTTATCCAGTTTATCCGCTTCCGGGAGCTTGATCTCCCCCTGGTCCGCAGGAACGAAGAGGAAGAAGCCGTCGCTGATGTCAAGGCTCATGTCGCCCTCCACCACCGCAGCAAAGAGGAGGCCGTAACCGGCCACAGTCTTTGGCACAAGATCATCGCTCTGCGTCCCATCCTCGTTGATGGTGGTCTCCAGGTATTTGCCGTCAATCCGCAGGTTGTTGAACACCGGACTGCCTCGGTAGGTCCCGGTAATGACCAGGGTACCGGCGGGTATGGTCTCCGTGCCCTCAAGGGTATCGTAGGTGTAGTCGCTGTAAAGGCGGCCCACCGAGCCCGTCTCCAGGAAGGCGATATCATCGCCGGGGTAACCGATGAGCTGCACCTTGCTCTTGTCCGTGATGCCCGTGCCGGTGACGGTGACCGTCAGGGATTCATAGGTATAGATCCGGGTGTCGTCCGGAGCCGCGCCGGGCATCTGGAGGTAGCGGACATAGCTGCCCTGCTCATCCACAGCCTGATTGACGCTTGTGTCGCTGCTAATGACATAGGTATCATTCACGCTGACGGAGATCTCCGCGTTTCCTACCCAGCCGCCGGCCGCTATCTTGATGCCGGACACAGGGGTGTTTTCCGAGAAGATGAACTTTACGCCGTTTTCCACTTCTTCTGTGGTGTAGCCGGTTTCAATCACGTTGTCGTAGGCAATGCGCACGGGGCCCGGTTCCGCATTCGCCGTGCCCACCAGATTGCCCAGGATGTCGTAGGCCTTCACGGTGTACTCATAATTCCGGTGGTTGCCGGAGCCAATAACGTCCTCATATGTTCCGGCTCTATCGGCTATGACAAAGTCAATAGGCGTGCCATTGCGGATAATCTCAAAGCCCTGGATCGTCCCAGTGCCGTTGAAGGAGAAGGAGAGGTTCACTTCCTTATTCCCGTTCTTCTCCACAGAAGCGGTCACGCTGCCGGAGGCCTTGCCCTCGCCGCTCAGCGCCGCCCGGCGGCTCTCGTCGCTGAGATACCAGATAGCCCGGTCCTCAGCAGGGTAGGAGGAGCTGATCTGGGTCTTCACGTTGTCGCTCAGCTGCATTCCCCAGCGCCGGAAGAAATCGTTCAGATTCTTTCCAGTTACACCGGCGGCGGTGAGGGCCACCTTCTCGTCATAGGTTGTGGCCCCGCCGGTGTAGGTCCCGGCCTTCCAGGCCGTGAAGAACTTGTTGTAGAAATCCAGGGAATTTGCACTGTCTGTATAAGCCAGATGGAGCTGCCAGTACATGCCCAGCTGTACGAACACGTTCCCCGCCGCGCCGGGGTAGCCCTGGGCGGTCTTGGTGAAGATGTCCTTGTACTTCTTGCTGTCCTCCAGGCGGGAGCGCTGGGTGTTGTCCCGGCCGTCATAGGTCTGGACCATGATGGAGTAGATGTTGTTGGTGATCTCCGCCCGGCCCAGTTTATCCATGTTGTGGCCGATCTCATGGGCAATGCCCCAGCCGAAGAGCTTGTTGGGGTTCCCCTCGCCGGTCACGCTGAGAGGCTTACCCACCACCATGCCGCCGCAGGAGCCGTAGCCGATGCCGATATGGCTGCCGGCGGCGTACATGAACGCGCCGGAGAACATGGTCATGCACCGGATGTTCTGCCTGGTGTGCATGTCGTTGGCCCCATAGGTAGCGCTGATGCCCTGGGTGGTCTTGCAGATGTACATGATATCCTCCCAGGCCAGGATGTCATTATAGAGGGTGGTGATTTTCTCTTCCCGGGTCCCATTGCCCAGGGCGGCGCTCACCGCTGCGGCGGGCAGTGAGAGAAGCACCGAGGGGGTGGAGATCTCCGTGACGTTGCGCCAGTCGGACGTGGGACTGCTGATCTTGGCGTCAACCATGTACTGGGCCAGATCGTCCACGTAGCGGCCAATGGCCGCCCGGCGGTCGGTATCATCACTCATGCTGTACCAGTCGGACAGCTCCAGGGTGGGGATGGCCGTACCACGGAGGACGTGGAGCTTGATATTCTGGGCGTTGTCCTTGCTGCCGCCGTAGGTGAGGTAGAGGCTGCCGCCCTTGGTCTTGTCGCTGTCCGAGGTGATCTGGGGGATGGCCAGGATGTTCCGGCCGTTGCGCAGGGTGCCCACGGTCTTCTGCCAGGAGTTGACCTGGGCGTTGAACTGGGTGGCCACCAGGCTTACCGTGTCGCCTGTGGGGATCCCCTCCGCATAGATCACCAGCTCAGTCCCCGCCCCGGCGGCCACGCCCAGGGGCTGGAGGACGCTGCCGCCCTGGCCATACTTGCTGTCCGCGCTGCCGTTCCGGCACTGGATGCCGTTGACCACCACGCCGGTGGTGCTCTGACCCTTCAGAAGACTGCGGGCCAGCTTCAGCTCATCCTGCAAAACGTCCACGTAGAGGTAGTAGTTCTTCTCGTCGCTGTTCAGACGGGCCTGGAGGGCCTCGATCTGCTCCAGGGTCACGCCGGACTTGAGGGCGGTGTGGAGATCCGAGGCAAAGAGAGCGGCGATATCCCCGGGCAGATTCCTCTCCGCGCTGTAGGTCATGAACATGAGCTCCGAGAGGCTCACCGCCGTGTAGCCGTTCTGGTCAATGGTGATGGCGATCTGCTTGACGTTCTCCACCGGCTCAAAGGGCAGGAAGGCGAAGCGGTCGTTGACCACGTTATTGGGGATGGTCTCCCAGGTCCGCAGGCCGCCGTCCGTCTGGTTCTCGTTGGGCACGATCCTGGTGCCCGGTCCGCTCAGGTCATCCCCCTCCCGCCAGATGGTGACCGTGTAGGCCTTCAGGTTGGCGGAATAGGTACCATCCATCCGGGGGATCCACAGGGCGGCGGTCAGGTGCTGGGGCTCCTTGAGGGTGCAGATCACCTGCTTGCTCCGCTCGTGGTTGCCGTCCCCCCAGGCCTGACTGGTCCAGTGGGTGCGGAAGTCCCCGTCCGCCATGTTGGCGGGCTGGAAGCCGTCGGGGTGGGCGGTGTGGGAGTAGTTGCCCGTGTCAGCCAGACGGATGGACGCAATATCCTGATACTCCAGCACGCCCTCCGTGGGGATGCCGGCGGGCCGGGAGTAGTCCACGGCCTTGGGAGTGCCCTCCGCGATGGTGGACTGGGGGCCCCGGCCGATGTCGTTGCAGGCCACTACGTAGATCTGATAGGTCACGCCGTTGGTCAGGCCCTCGATCGTGACCTGGGTGTCCTCCAGCCGGCCGCCAAACTGGGTCCAGTTGGCGGCGTCCTTCTCCCGATAGAAGAGCTCGTACCACGTGGCGTTCTTGGCGGTCTTCCAGCCCACCCGCAGGGCGCCGTCCATGCTGGTCGGGGTGACCCCGTCCACCTTATCCGGCACCGCAGCGGGCTGGGGGGTGGCGGTGACGGGCTCAGAGGGCTTGCCCTCCCAGCTGCCGTCGGTGGCAGTGACGGTGAAGCAGTAGGTTTTCAGATTCTCCAGGCCCGTGACAGTGGCGCTGTTCACGTTCACATGGAGCTCCTGGGTCAGGTCCTCCTTGCCCTGGGGCCAGTAGAGGATCTTATAGCCGGACACGTTGGGCAGACTCCGCCAGCGCAGGCGCACGCTCTCGCTGCCCGCCTCGGCCGCTACGTCCGTCACCTTGGTGTTGGGGGCGGCGGGGTTCTCCGGCACAATGTCCTGGAGGAACTGGATGGACTCCACAGCCGCGTATTTGCCGTCCTGCGTCTTGACAACGGTGATGGTGATCTTTTTCACCGGCACCCGCTTGCCCAGGTTGATGGTGATGACGTTGCTGTCCGGGTTCCGGGTGATGGCGTGAACGCCCTCGGGCGTGGTGTAGTCAAAGGGGATGCTGATCTCGTTCTCCCACGCGTCCTCCACCACGACTTCGCCGGTGAGGATGGCCCCGTCCTGCCCGGCGGCGGGGGTGACGATCTGGATCTCCGTCATATCCGTGACCGAGGACAGGGGCAGGGGCAGCACCACGTCCTTCCCGCTGGGGGCAGTGAGCTTGACGGGCTTTTTTTCCTTCGTATCCAGGAAGAGCTTCGAGAGATCGCCATCGAGGACGGTAATATTGTTTTTGTTCAGCTCATCCTCAATGTCACTGACCAGAATGGGCGGGTAGAGCAGGGCGGTGGGGATGACCTCCGCGCCGCCGGAGGCCTTCAGCTGCCGGTCTATGTAGGCCAGATCCACGATATCGATGAGCCCGTCGCCGCTGAGGTCATAGCGCTTCAGATCCTCGGGATCCTGGGATTGCAGGACTGCGGCCAGGGCCTCCCGGTCTGCGGCGTTCACCTGTCCGTCGTCGTTCACGTCGCCCAGGGTGAAGGTGCCGTCCCCGGTGCCCAGCACGACGTGCTGGGCGTACTGGGAGAGGGTAACCGACTGGGAGAAGGGCACATAGCCCCGGCCTGTGAACCGGAGGGTGTATGTGCCCAGGGGCAGGCCGTTGAGCTCCAGGTCCAGATACCCGGGCCAGCTGCCGCCGCCCAGGTCCCCGCCGTCCCGGCTCCGGGCGGAGACCAGGACCTGACTGGTTTTAGAGTTGATGGGAAGGTCGCTCTCGCTAAAATCAGTGAGGGGGACGGTCCTCAGGGAGGTATTCCCCTGGAGGACCTCCACCTGGACATTCCGGGCTGCCAGGGTGTCCAGGGACTGGGCGTAGTCGATGCGCAGGGTGGCAGTGATGCTGCCGTACACATCGCCGCCGGAGGCCGCCGCCCGGGCGGTCTGCCCTGGCAGCAGAGAGAGAACCATGACCACCGCCAGCAGGGCGGCAGTCAGGCGCTTGTGGAAAAGGGGTCTCATGGTCATCAATACTCCTTTCACAGTCGGTCATTTTCTCACCAGATTGCCGTCAGCGCGCCGTGTCCAACGCGCTGACCCATCTAGGAAGCGGCGAGGAGAAGCTCCACGCCGCTTATCGTATGATGGAAAACTACTGAATATCCAGCTTCCGTACCACCCGGGCGCATCGGGCGCAGAGGGTGGGGTGCTCGCCGTCCCTGCCCACGGAGGGGAGGATTTTCCAGCACCGCTCGCACTTGGCCCCCTGGGCGGGGGTCACGGTGACGCTCTCATGTTCGCCCGTCTCCACCTGGGAGACGATCAGCAGGTCCGCCAGCTCCTCCTCGGTCAGCTGCCGGCCTCCGGCCAGCAGGGCGGCGGGCAGAGTGACCCTGGCCTCCAGGCCCTTGCCGATCTTCTTCTCGCTGCGGGCGCTCTCCAGGGCGATGTTCACCGTATCCCGGACCTTGATGAGCCCGTCCCAGGCGGCCATGGCGGCGTCGTCCAGGGCGTAGTCCACAAAGGGCTTGTTCATCTGGTTGAGGAGCACGTTGCGGGGATCGTCCCCGGACCGATGGGGCATGGCCTGCCAGATCTCGTCGCAGGTGAAGGCCAGAATGGGGGCGAAAATCTTGGTCATGGTGTCCAGGATGAGATATAGGGCGGTCTGGGCGCTGCGGCGGAGCAGGCCGCTGCGCTCCTCGCAGTAGAGCCGGTCCTTGATGATGTCCAGATAGAAGCTGCTCAGCTCCACCACGCAGAAGTCGTTCACCGCGTGGCTGACCACGTGGAACTCGTAGTTCTGGTAGGCCGCCTCGCACCGCTCCATGAGCTTGTTCAGCCTGGTCACGGCCCAGCGGTCCAGCTCCAGCATCTCCTCCGGGGCCGCCAGATG
>ERZ777011.2398-NODE-2398-length-15115-cov-2.976428_pt1 | contig 15115 bp, 13 predicted proteins | sample MGYA00374964_ERZ777011 | MGnify/ENA primary metagenome ERZ777011 (study PRJEB29310, sample SAMD00008975) | mouse gut metagenome | study: EMG produced TPA metagenomics assembly of the Metagenome analysis of fecal microbiota from mouse which was promoted...
CATTATTATTTTTTCAAAAACATACGCAGTATTGCGCTTGTCTGATATATACTAACACATACGCGCTTATAATTACAAGGACTTTGCGCAAAAAAATCCCGGCCTTCTGTCCCTATTGGAGCCTTCGCTCCTCAGACGTCCGGTCGGGTTCACGTTTTTACAGCCTGAAAAACGCGTGTCCGCCATATTCAAACAGCTTTATCAGATTTTCGGCATGCCAGCTTCCCGGTCCTGCCGCGTACAGGCTCGCAAAGAATGTCGCGCCCTGTGAATAGTCCTCTCCGGCAAGTGCCCTTTCAACCGCTTCCACGGTCGTCTGCGACACCTTCACCGAATAAAATCTTCCGTCCATAACGGGCTGGAACTGATGACCGTTGCCCTGGAAGATAACCTCCGTCAGAGTGTTGGGGAACGCGCCGCTTTTCACTCTGTTGATGACCACGTTCGCTACAAGGATCTTGGATTTCATATCCCCTCCCGTAGCCTCCGCCTCTACGATCCTCAGAAAATTATCATAGTCGGTCTTGCTGTAGCTTATTACCGACGCGGGAACCGTTTCAGGCTCCGTCTCCGCTTCCGTTTCTTTATCCGTCGGCTTTTCCGTAACAGGCCTCTTTGACGAAGCCTCTGTATCCTGTTCCTTTATTCCCTCGGTTCTGTCGACCTTAAGATTAGTCACTCCGCATAAGCCGTGAATCTTATCGGTCTCAACCTCGGCAATTTCATCCGATTCATACATATCCTGTACTATTTCGTTGCCGTCTCCGGAACTCTTTGCGGTGTTCTGATCCTCCTGACGGTATGTAAACGCATCAGTTATCACACCGAATATCAGGATCGCGCCCGCAATTACGCCCGACAGCTTTGAGTTAATACCAGACATAACTACCTCTTTCTTATTTAATTTTTTAGACACAAAAGTCCATGCCTTAAGGCACAGTGCGATTATCGTATTTTTGCAACAGCCTGTCAACAAAATGCCGGATTTTTGTGAACTTTTAGTTTTGTAACATTTCCGTAACATTTTATTCCAAAAATTTACACAAACAATATTTTATATTAGTAAAAAATTTTGGTTACTTTAACCATTTACTTTTTATTAAAAAAATAAAAATATGGAATTATTTGGCAAAAGTAGTCACGCCAATCCCAGTTTTCAATTATTTTCAGCCCGTAAAGTGGGGGTTTTATACTGAATTTATACTTATTTTAATCAAAAACAAGGAATATGCGGAGGTGAAAATGTAAGATATTGCCTTTTCTTACATTTTTGGTTATACTGTAATCAATAAGAAGCGATCAGGAGACAGCATGAAAAATCCCGCAGGAGCATTTACCGCCCAAAAAAAGGACGGCACAATATATTACCGCAGCAGCATAACTGTGCGCGGCAGACACATAAGCCTCGGAAGCTTTGACAGCCCCTCTGAGGCAGGAAAGGCATACGAAGAGGCTCATACGGTACTTAACTCGCAGATGACGGCGGATGATTACCCCGATGCGTTTGCCCTTCCCTTCAAAAAATATGTGGCTCTGATAAATTACCGGGACAACGGCATATATTTTAAGACTCCGATATACATACACAGCAAATACTTCACATATCATATTTCTCCGTCCTTTTCCGTCAAATTCGACGCGGACGATTTGTTTTACTACTCCACACGCTCCATTATGCAGAGAGGCGGTCATCTTTTTGTATCCGATTTCGGAATGCAGGTCGGCGTGCTTTCGCGCTACGGAGTAAGAGAACACGCGGTCTGCGGCAGAGATTTTTATTTTGCAAACGGAGACTCACGCGATTACCGCTACGGAAACATCATTGTAGTAAACCCCTACCACGGAGTAAGACGCTTCGTAAAGAACGGCAGGGATTATTATAAGGTAAAAATACATATAAACGGCGACTTTGTCGTCGGGACCTACCCCTCCCAGACAGAGGCGGCGATCGCGTACAACAAAGCCGCCGATATTCTCCGCGCCAAAGGCTGCAAAAAAAGCTTTCCGGATAATTATCCGGAAAGCCTCAGCGCGTCGGCTTATGCCGACATATATGACTCGGTGAAGATCTCAAAGAAAATAACCGAATATAAATTCTGAAAAGCTTACAGATCACAGCAAGGTCTTATACAGCTCATTTCTCCTGTCTTTCTTGACAGGGAAATTTTCCCTGCTTTCCTCAACTCTTTCGCTTTTTACCTCCGCAAGCATAAATCCCGCCTGTCCCTCAAGCACGTCTATTATCTGACCGTCGGGATCAACGACCATGGAATTGCCCACATAGAACGCGCGCCCGTCGGAGCCTATGCGGTTAACTCCCAGTACATAGCACTGATTTTCAAGCGCCCTCGCCTGCAACAGAAGTTTCCAGTGGTTGTTGCGCACGCCGTCCCAGTTAGCCGCGACTGCTATCACGTCCGCCTTCTCCGACGCCGCCTGAAAAATCTCAGGGAAACGCAGATCATAGCAGATCAGCGGGCATACGGTAACTCCGTCTATCTCGCAGAATTCAAGTCCGTCGCCCGCGGTATAGCTCTTGTCCTCGCCGGCAGGAGAGAAAGGATGTATCTTGCAGTAATCGCAGAGAACGCTTCCGTCCTTCCCCAAAATGGCGTATCGGTTGGTATATACGCCTTCGTCGAAAAGAACGTAGCCGACCCCTAACGCCGCCTTGTACTGTACGGCATAGCGGCTCATGGTGTCAAGCGTCTCGTTTGACTGTCTCGTTTCGGCTATAAGCTCCGGATTCAGTTCGTAACCCGTCATGCTCATCTCAGGAAAAAGCACAAGGTCCGCACCGTTTTGAACACACTGCGATATGTAATCCTCCGCGGTTATTAGATTGTATTTTTTGTCCCTGAAAACTATGTCTGTCTGACAAACAGCTATCTCCATAATCCCTCCGTTCCGCCGTCAACGGCATCTGAGCAAATATTAATTCTTGTTGTTGATATAATTGACAAGACCTTCGGCTGCTATGATCTTCTGCATAAACTCGGGAAAAGCCTGTCCCTTGAATTCGGTTCCCTTGCTTATATTATAAATCATTCCGCTGTCAAAATCCACCTCAATCTCGTCGCCTGCCTCAATTCCTTTTGACGCCTCCGGACATTCTATTATCGGAAGTCCGATATTTATGGCGTTGCGGTAAAAAATACGGGCAAAGGTCTCGGCTATAACGCAGCTTACGCCGGCGGCCTTGATAGCGATCGGAGCATGCTCCCTCGACGAGCCGCATCCGAAATTCTTTTCCGCGACTATTATATCGCCCTTGCTTACGTTCTTGACAAAATCCTTGTCTATATCCTCCATGCAGTGCAGCGCAAGCTCGGCGGGATCGGACGAATTAAGATACCTTGCGGGTATTATAACGTCAGTGTCAATATTGTCTCCGTATCGGAATACCTTTCCTTTTGCCTTCATTAACATACCTCCTCGGGTGAGCTTATTTTGCCGGTTACAGCGCTTGCCGCCGCAACCGCAGGACTGGCAAGATATATTTCAGAGCTGATATGTCCCATCCTGCCCACAAAATTACGGTTGGTCGTTGAAACGCATCGTTCTCCCTCGGCAAGTATTCCCATGTAGCCTCCGAGACAAGGACCGCAGGTAGGAGTGCTGACGACTGCTCCCGCCTCAATGAAGATCTTTAAAAGTCCCTCCTCCATCGCCTGAAGATATATTTTCTGAGTCGCAGGTATTATTATAGTGCGGATTCCTTTTTTAACCTTATGTCCTTTAAGGATTCCCGCCGCTATACGCAGATCCTCCAGACGTCCGTTGGTACACGAGCCTATCACAACCTGATCTATCGCTATGTCGTCTATCTCGTCAACAGTGTGCGTATTCTCCGGAAGATGGGGGAACGCGACGGTGGGTTTAAGCTTGTCAAGCTCGATAACGTACTCCGCGTCGTATTCCGCGTCGGCGTCAGCCTCATAAACCTTGTATTCCCTTGAAGAATGCTCCTTCATATATTCCTCGGCAAGTTCATCAACGGGGAAAATACCGTTCTTTCCGCCCGCCTCAATCGCCATGTTCGCGATAGTGAACCGATCGTCCATCGAAAGATACTTTATGCCGTCTCCCGTAAATTCCATTGATTTGTAAAGCGCGCCGTCAACTCCTATCATTCCGATTATATGGAGTATTATATCCTTGCCGCTTATCCATTTGGCAGGCTTTCCGGTGAGCACGAATTTTATCGCGGACGGGACCTTGAACCACGCAAGCCCCGTAGCCATTCCCGCAGCCATATCGGTCGAGCCGACGCCCGTCGAGAAAGCTCCCAAAGCTCCGTATGTGCAGGTGTGGGAATCGGCGCCGATTATAACGTCTCCGGCAACCGTAAGTCCCTTTTCGGGCAGAAGAGCGTGCTCGATACCCATCTCTCCGACCTCAAAGTAATTGGTTATATCATGCTTTGCGGCAAATTCCCTGACACATTTGCAGTGCTCCGCCGACTTAATATCCTTGTTCGGCACAAAATGGTCCGGCACAAGCGCTATTTTATCCTTGTCAAAAACGCCGTCAACCGTCATTTTGTCCATCTCGTGAATGGCGACCGGCGAAGTTATGTCGTTACCCAAAACCAGATCCAGCTTTGCCTCTATGAGCTGTCCCGCCGAAACCTCCGGCAGTCCCGCGTGAGCGGCAAGAATTTTCTGAGTCATAGTCATTCCCATATTACAGATCCTCCATGGCTTCTTTTAAAGCGGCACGACCCCTACGGATCATGCCGCCCACAAGTCTTAGTTATTGATAAGCTTTCCGCTTTCATCGTTCCAGCTGTAAAGCTTACGGACTTCCTCTCCGACCTTCTCCGAGGGATGCTCCGAAGCAAGCTTTCTGAGCGCCCTGAAATGCGCCTGTCCGCCCGCCGGTGACATATCAAGAAGGAAATCCTTGGCAAAGGATCCGTCCTGAATATTCGCAAGCACCTGCTTCATCGCCTTCTTGGTCTCGTCGGTGATGATCTTCGGTCCGGTGACATAATCGCCGTATTCAGCCGTATTTGAAATTGAATATCTCATTCCGGCAAAGCCTGACTGATATATAAGGTCAACGATAAGCTTCATCTCATGTATGCACTCAAAATAAGCGTTTCTCGGATCGTAGCCCGCCTCGCAGAGAACCTCGAAGCCTGTCTGCATAAGCTTGCACACGCCGCCGCAGAGCACTGCCTGCTCTCCGAAAAGATCTGTTTCCGTCTCAGTCCTGAAATTAGTCTCAAGAACTCCCGCTCTCGCTCCTCCGATACCGAGCGCGTACGCCAGCGCAAGCTCAAGAGCCTTGCCCGTGGCGTTCTGCTCAACGGCTACAAGACAGGGAACGCCCTTGCCCTCAAGATACTCGCTTCTTACGGTATGTCCGGGTCCCTTAGGAGCGATCATCGTAACGTCAACATCCTTGGGCGGAATTATCTGTCCGAAATGTATTGCAAAGCCGTGAGCGAACATAAGCATATTGCCCGCCTCAAGATTAGGCTCTATATCCTTCTTATACATGGCAGCCTGCTTCTCGTCGTTGATAAGAATCATAATTATGTCTGCCTGCTTCGCTGCCTCTGCCGCGGTATAGACCTTAAGCCCCTGCGACTCCGCTTTTGCCCACGACTTGCTGCCCTCGTAAAGTCCGATGATCACGTCGCAGCCCGAATCCTTAAGATTAAGCGCGTGTGCATGTCCCTGGCTTCCGTAGCCGATAATCGCAATTTTTTTGCCCTCAAGCAGTGAAAGATTGCAGTCATCCTGATAATAAATTTTTGCTGCCATTAGTATTTTCCTCCTAAAAATAAAATCATAAATAATATTTAAATGGCGTTAAGCCATAATAAATCAGATCTGTCCCGAATACGCGCCCCTCGACAGCCCCGTGATACCGGTTCTCGCTATCCCGAGTATCTCATATCCTGTCAGAAGCTGCAAAAACGCGTCGAGCTTTGATTTGTCGCCCGTAAGCTCGATCATAAGCGAATCCTTAGCCACATCCACCACATTTGCGCGGAAAATATTGGCGACGGCTATCAGCTCCGGTCTCTGTATCTCATTTACAGCGACCCTGACAAGAATAAGCTCCCTGCACACGGAGCAATCCGGATGCAGTTCTTCTATCTCCACCACATCCTCCAGCTTCGCAAGCTGTTTCGTGACCTGCTCAAGAATATTGTCGTCGCCGTGCACCACCACGGTGATTCTCGAGATCATGGGATCCTGCGTAACGCCGCCCGTGATACAGTCCATATTATAGCCTCTTCTTGTGAAAAGCCCGGCTATGCGGCTTGTAACGCCGGCCTCGTTATGAACCAAAAGTGATAAAACCATCTTTTTCATATATTCACCTGCCTGTTTCTAATAAAATATTTTAGCATATTCACATTTCTTGTCAATCTTTATCGGATATTTCAGCGGTTTTTATGTCTCTGCCTCTCTTTTTCTCGTTAAAAAGTATTTTCAGAAGCACAGGAACAAGCACCGACGAAAAAATTATAAGCATGATGACGGGTGTAAACTGCTCGGCAGTGATAAGTCCCACGTCAAGTCCCTTCTGCGTGACGATAAGCGCCACCTCTCCGCGCGTCATCATCCCGACTCCGCAGATAAGAGATTCCTTCCATGTATGTCCGGTGATCTTCGCCGCAAGTCCGCAGCCAATTATCTTGCTGATTATCGCCACTCCGACAAAACTCAGCGAAAACGCCATAAGCGCCCACGTCATATTTGAAATATCTGTTTTGAGTCCTATACTCGCGAAGAAAACCGGACCAAAAAACATATACGAACTTATGCTGACACGGCGGTCCACATAATCCGCGTCTTTTATATTACAGAGAATAACGCCGGCAACATATGCTCCGGTAATATCCGCGATCCCGAAATATTTTTCGGCGACATAGGCAAGCGCAAAGCAAAGCGCCACGCTTAGGATCGGTATTCTTCTCGTGTGAGTGTACCTTTTGTCCAGAAAGCTGAATATCTTGTACATTCCGAAGCCAAGGACTCCGGACGCCACAAAGAAAAGCAGTGTTTTAAGTAGTATCTCGCCCACTCCGCTTGACGAGCCGCCTGAAATACCCACGACCACAGTAAGTACGATGATACCTATAACGTCGTCGATTATCGCCGCGCTTACAATAGTAGTCCCAAGCTCCGTCTTGAGCTTTCCAAGCTCTTTGAGCGTCTGCACCGTGATTCCAACTGATGTCGCAGTCATAATTACGCCTATAAAAAGCGCCCTGTAAAATTCAGTGCTGCCGAATGCAGCCTTACCCCAGAACGCAAGCGCCAAAAGCGTACCAAGCACCATGGGAACGATAACTCCCAGCGAAGCCATAAGAAGCGCTATGGGGCCAGTCTTGATAAGCGTCTTGAGGTTCGTCTCAAGTCCCGCGGAAAACATAAGAAGCACTACGCCGACTTCCGCGAAGATCCTTATGTAGTCGTTATTGTCGGCCCATCCGAGCAGGCAGGGACCGATAAGCAGTCCGGCAAGGATCTGCCCCACCACCTGAGGCAGCTTTATTTTCCTCGCAAGAAGCGCGAACACCTCCGCAACCGCTATGATTATTGCCAAATCTCTCAAATTCTCAAACATAGTCTACTCCTTCCTGACGTACTCCCTCCTATCCCTAGATAGTTTATAACTTTTTCAAAAAAAAGCAACTGTTTTATGTTATTTTTTTGACAATATTTCTATATATACGAAAGACGTTTCAGTTTATCATAAAGCTGCGCCCCCAAAAGCGCGTAAAACTTTTCGTTGCAATGTATATGGTCAAACCTGGGCGCTTTCATATAGCTTGCCGGAATCTCGCCTTTCCTCGCATCCTCCTTATCCTGATTGTAAAAAGGGTTGTTTTCCTTTATAATATCCAATCCCAGTATATAACTTCTGACGTTGTAAAAATGCTCCCCGAAGACCTCCGAAAGCATAGCGTTCACCTCCGTCACCTGCGGCATAAGACACAGTGCGGTAAGTCCTATAACTATGTATTTATCGCTGCCCGTAAAATCGATCATCGCCTTTAGATTGGCAATTACCGCAACCGCGTTATCCGTTGACGCATGATCGTTCGTACCTGCCCAGAAAATATTTATATCGCCAGAATAATCGCCTTTGGAAAGCCGTGTTACCACAAGACTGCCCTCTTTCGCCGTAACTTCCATTCCCGGCTCCTGTCTCTCAAAATAGAGCGAATCCGCACTCTCGTTAAATGATATCTTTACACCTACAGGATTAATGCAGTCGTCCCCGGTGTCCTCCTGAACCTGATACAGCACCCCGCTCGGCTGTCCGAAGACATCCCCCAGCTCCACCAGAATCTCACATCCCGCCTCCGCGGGAATCGCAACCGGATTCATCAGTTTAAGCGGCTGCGCGCCGATTCTTGACGCAACCGTAAAGCTTGACTCTCCCCCGACTCCGTAATTATTCACTTTCATTCCGGTCAATCCGGCAAGCACTGCCGGATACGACAGCTTATTGCCCCACGCCGTTCCTGCCGTAAGGCTGTCGCCAAAACAATTTATCTGCATAATTTTTCTCCTCCGATGTCTGTTTGTATCTCCAATACGATTTGCGCCGGGAGGTTTTTCAGAAAAACAGGCTCCCCACCGTATGGCAGGAGCCCGTCAACTTTGTTTATTTGTCTAATATGGCTTTGATATCCTCAAGCCGAGTTATCTCATATGTAGGTTTAATATTACCATTCAAAGACTGCTTATCGGGATTATACCAAACCGTATCAACTCCGGCGTTGCGGCCTCCCAGAATATCCGACGTAAGGCTGTCGCCGACCATAACCGTTTCCTCTTTGTAAAAATCGGGAATCGCGCGGAAAGCCTTCTCGAAAAATTCCGCGTCCGGTTTTTTGGCTCCCAATTCCTGAGAAATAAACACACCGTCGAAAAATATTCCTATATCCGCCCCGTCGATCCTGCTTCTCTGAACCGACGCGGTGCCGTTTGAAGCGATATAAAGACGGTACTTCCCATACAGTTCGCCAAGAAGCTCCCTCGCACCGTCAATCATATAATGCCCGCCGTGCAGAAGCCGCTCGAATTCAGCCGTCGCTTCTTTGGGAGAAGCGGTAATTCCTATTTCTTCAAAAAACAAACGGAATCGGTTTTCTTTTGTTTCGGCAAGAGTAAGCTCGCCAAGCTCAAGCAGCTTCCACTGCGACAGATTAATACGGCTGTAAAGCTTTATCAGTTCCTCCGTCGGCTCCCTGCCGAAATTTTCAAGTACTGCAGAGATCGCGACTTTTTCCGCTCTATTAAAATCCAGAAGCGTGTTGTCTAAGTCAAAAAGAATGTTTCTGTACATATCGTATTATTTAAAATAGCTTATGAGTTCTTTAAGCTGCTCCGAAAGCTCCTTGACCTCGGTTGACACATCCGCGATCTTCTGCATATCCTCGCTGACAAGATTAGCCGACGCGGTGGTTTCCTGAGATGCCGCCGCATTCTCCTCGGATATTGACGAGAGGCTTTCTATAGTATCGCCTATGCTGTCTTTCACCGCCGAAATGTTTTCTATATCATTCTTGACCTCATTAGTTTCATCAGATATACGCTTGATATCGGCAAGAACCTCGTCAAATACGTTCTCAGTCGACTCAAGCTTCTCAATCTGCTGAACTGCCGAATCATTAAGAATTTCGGATATGCGGCTTGTCTCCCGAATATCCTGAACAAGATTTGTGATTATATCCTGAATCGCCTTTGAAGCCTCGGCGCTGCTGTTCGCGAGAGCTCCTATCTCCTGAGCAACCACAGCAAAGCCTCTTCCAGCCTCGCCCGCTCTTGCCGCTTCAATTGAAGCGTTGAGCGAAAGCAGATTCGTCTGTGAAGTGATCTGTCCGATCGTCTTAACAATGCTGTTTATCTGATTTACCGCCTCAACATTCTTGTCCGACTGCCTTACGATATTATCTATATTTTCCTTGGTCTTATTATTGATGTCAATAAGCTCTATCATCGTATCCTTAGCTTTGAGCGACGCTTTTGTAGTGTTATCAGCTTTGCCCGCAAGGTCTACGACATTGAAAATTATTGTGTCAAGAGTCGCGTTCAGTTCTTCGATATTAGCCATCGCGTTAGCGGTATCCTGTGCCTGGCTTGTAGAACCGGTAGCAACCTCCTCGATAGCGCTTGTAACCTGAGAAATTGACATTCTCGTGGTCTGCACCACTCCTTCAAGACCGTTAGCCTTATCGTTAAGCACATCCGCATTATCCTGTATACCGTTTACAATACCCTTAAGTCTGTCAATAAGGTCATTGATATTATCCGTCAGCCTTCCGATTTCATTGCCCTTGTTGAAGCCGTTTACCTTTACTTCTATATTGAGGTCTCCCTCGCTGAGAGCCGTAACCTTTCCGGTAAGGCTCTTTATGGCTTTGGTGATAAGGTTCACAAAAAGAATCGCAACTACCAGAAATACGGCAAGACACGCAACGCTCACTATGAGCATCTCCTTAACGGAGCGGGCGATCTGCTTTTCACCTGCCGATCTCGGATAACCGACAAAAATCATTCCGACCACAGTGCCGTCGGGATTCTTGAGAGGCTCGTAACCGACATAGCATTCCACGCCGTTTACTTTGAATTTCTGATCAAAATATGCCTCACCCTGATTGAGGACCTGCTCCGCAACCTTTTCATCGGCCTTTGTTCCTATTATGCGTTCCCCGTTCTCGTCCCTCAGCGTCGTCAGTATGCGCGTGTCGCCCCAGAACAGCGTAACGTCATAATTCTTATATTCCTTTATATCATCAAGCATAGACTGTGTACGCAGAGTCACGTTTCCGGTCCCTTTATAAAGAATTTCATCCTCATATCTCCAGTCGCCGGTAAACATTGATTCATACGATTCCATCAAGGCTATGCACATCGCCTCTACCGACGCCTGATTCGACTCAAGCAGCGCCTCCCTTATTCTTTTAGTTCCCGTCAGCGTATTTATAGCCGATACAGCCACCATAGGTATAACTAACAGCAACACAAGCAGAACTCCTATCGACATTCCCCGTTTTTTCCTCATAATCCGCAAAACTCCTTTTCGTAAAATAAAAATAGCTTCTGTATTCTCGCATAACCCTATTTTCTAATATTTTACATCACATCAGCATAAAAAGCAAGACGTGTTTTGTATACCGCACCGTCCTTTATACCAATCAAGCCGGACCCCCGCCAGCTTCTGCCGACAATCTTTCTCTGGATTCCCGTGTGCATAAAAAAACTCCCGCCGGTTATCCAGCGGGAGCAAAAATCATAACAAAAAATTATTCTTCAACCGCTCTCTTCTTGCTTGCTACAACGGCTACTGCTGCTGCAGCTGCTGCGATTACAACGAAAAGTACAGCGTGTGAAGCGTCACCGGTAGGGGTATCGTCAGCCGGAGGCTCCGGAGCATCGTCAACAGGATTAACAGCTACAAGAGCCTTCTCTCCGTCAAAGGAAACAACTACTGTTGAGTTATCCTCCGCAACTTCTACGGTAGCGTTTCCACCGCCCAATGATGAGTTGCCTTCAAGGTTGTACTCTGTTCCCCAAGCACCGTTAAGAACTACCTTAAATTCATATGTTCCTGCCGCAATGCCTGTAAATGAAAGTGACCATGTTCCGTCTCCGTTGTCAGTCATCTGATTCTGTGCCGGATCCCAGTCAACTCCGCAAAGTCCTTCCGCACCAGCTACATTGTAGGTGTCTCCGTCTTCCGCTAATGCAGATACAGCCATCATGCCGATAACCATCGTTGCTGCGAGTACCGCTGCGAGTACTTTTTTCATTTTTTTCATAATAACTACTCCTTTTAAAATAATTTTTTGTCTATACAAAAGCCTTCATCGGCTCTTATATCATATTATTAAATTTTTTTGCGCAAGGTATGCCGGACCAGAACGCGGTCAAGCTTCCCTTATCTGTGATTATATCACTTAAGACTTCCTTTTACAAGAATTGTTGTGGAAATTCCATCAACTGTCAAATTTCCTGACGCCGTTCCGAGCGACTCGGTTCCCGCCTTGTCTCCCTGAACGCATATCGTCCATTCTCCCTCGGGAAGAGTTATTGTCTGAGCCTCGGTAAGGGAGTTGTATACGACAAAGATTCCGTCCGAAACTTCTCCGTTGTTAGGAGCAAGCTCGTATGCGATAACTCCCTTTTCGGTTCCTTCCGTGAAGGTATAGAAGCCGCCTGCTTCCCCATGCTTCTAAGAGCCGCGTGAGCCTTTCTGAAAGCTATCAATCCCTTATAGTAATTGTATACAGTCTTGTACTCCGCCTTGCCGAGATCGTCCCACTTAAGACTGTTCACGGAATCGGGAGCGTTGTAGCTGTTTGAATTAAAGCTTCCGTCCGCGTTGGTCTTGCTTCTAAGGAATTCTTCTCCCGCAAGTATAAAGGGAACTCCCTGTGAAGTATACACGATTGCCGCCGACAAAAGGTTCTGCTTGATTTTTGCTTCCTCGCTGTCGTCCGCATTGGATGTATTGATCTCATCCCATATCGTCATATTGTCATGGCAGCAGGAATATATGATCTGCTGATACGGCAGCGAACTCCATGTAAGTCTGCCGCGTATGCAGTTTTTGATCGCCTCGGTCTTGCTTGTGTCGCCGTTTACAAATCCCTTTTCTTCGGGACTGAAAACACTGCCCTTTATAGCGTCTCTGATGGTATCGTTGAACATTCCGAAGCCTTCAAGGAATCTCACATTGTTCTGGATAGCGAGAGCGACATTGTTCTTCGTCGTCTTCGTATCCATTGACCAGCCTTCTCCGTAAAGGATTATCGAAGGATCAATTTTGTCAAGTTCTGTTCTTATCTCCTTGATCGTGTCAAGGTCGATAAGTCCTACAAGGTCAAATCTGAAACCGTCAATATGATATTCTTTTGCCCAGTATACAACAGACTCAACGATAAATCTTCTTACCATCGCTCTTTCAGTCGCAACATCGTTGCCACAGCCTGAACCGTTGGAATTAGGTCTGTAAAAATAATCGGGTACAAGCTTATTAAAGCAGTAATCCGTATTATATGTATGGTTGTATACCACGTCCATAATAACGCTTATGTCGTTATCGTGAAGCGTCTTCACCATCTGCTTGAATTCCTTTACCCTGACATCTCCGTTATAAGGGTCTGTCGAATACGAACCCTCAGGCACGTTGTAGTTCTTGGGATCATATCCCCAGTTATACTGCTTGGAATCTTTCTTTGACTCGTCAACAGTCGCGTAATCGTATACGGGATTAAGCTGAATATGGCTTATGCCAAGATTCTTGATATGATCAAGTCCGGTAGCCTCGCCCGTGCTGTTTACAGTTCCCTTTTCCGTCAGACCGAGGAACTTGCCCGTATTGGTAATTCCGGAAGCCGCATCCGACGAAAGGTCCCTTATGTGAAGCTCATACACCGAAACATCGGTAAAATTAAGACTTGAATTAGGATTCTTATCCTTATCCCATCCGTCGGGATCGGTCGAGGCAAGGTCGATAACCATAGCCCTGTCGCCGTTTACACCGACTGCCTTCGCATAAGGGTCGCACGCCTCGTTGCTGAACTTTCCGAAATCGGCGGTGTATGTGTAATAAACGCCGTTCAAGTCTCCGTCGACCTTAACGCTCCATACGCCCTTATCTCCGGACGTCATATCGTGGGATTCGATAAGGTCGTCTCCCGACTTTGCTCCGCCCTTGTAGAGATTTACCTTTACGTTCTCGGCTGTAGGCGCCCATACCTTAAATGTTGTTGAGTCCTTGCTCCATACCGCTCCAAGGTCTCCGCCTTCATATGTATAATTCTTCTCGAATGATTCCATTGAGAACAAATCTGGAATCGTTATGTCAAAAAGGTAGGCTTCATCCAATCGAACCTTATATGTGCCGAACGCGTCAAGCTCTTCGGCAAAAGTAAGAACGACCTTGGTATCATCCTTTTCGTCAGCCTTGAGACTTTCGTATTTAACGACCTCTCCGTCTCCGTCAATAACTTCTATAACCGTTTCTTCCGTCCATTTTTCGGATAAAGTCACGGTAAGCGACTTATAGTCATCGCCCATGACAGCCGAAGAAACTCCCGTTCCTTTAACACAGTCGTCGGCAAATACAATATCCGCTATTTCGTCCTGTCCTGAAACAACATACACATCAACCGTTCCTGCAAGTATCGAGGAAGTGTCGATAAAACGGTCAGCCTCACAATCCTTGGCCTCCCATTCATTAAGTCTTACAATAAAACCTATCTGCTGCGTGGCCGCAGGAAATTCCGCCGTACACACGACTCCGTGTTCATCCTGCTCGCTTCCGAACTCATATGCTTTTCCGTCGCTCTCTGCCCAAAACCAGACGTTCCAGCCGGTGTAATCCTTGTCTTCCCTGATATAGTGCAGATTAACTGTTACGCTGGAGGGCGTATCTCCGGACGGTTCCTTCTTAGTCTCAGCCTCTGTGGACTTTTCAGTTTCGGTTACTTTTTCCGTCTCGGCAGTGGTACCCTCGCTGCTGTCGTTCTTTGCTCCGCATCCCGCAATAAGCGATGCCGACAATACAAATACAACAATCAGCGATAATAGTTTCCTAAATTTCTCCACTTTAATTCTCCTTCCTTTTACATATTGTGTTATGCGCCGGCAAGTTTGCCGTCCCTCCTTTTCTGACAGAGCAAACTCAAGCCTTTATATGCATTCTAATATCAAAGGAATTTACAACTCTTGCACAATACTACCTAAACATAGTACAATTCTATCAAAATAAAAAATTCATTCAGAAAGTTTCTTCCCCGCAAGGCGCAGATGTCAGCCATGCCAGTCTAAGAGCGCGGTTTTTCCGCGGCAGCGCCGTCATTATGCGGTAAATTATTTTTTACCGCAGACTGCCGGTATTATGATATGCAAAAGTATATTCTGCGGACATATGTATTATCTCCATATCCGGCTTATATAACTAATGTATAATATTTTTGCCGTTAAAATGTACAGTCAAAACCCGTATTGACCTCCGAACCGGACGCCTTCCGTCGCTTGCTTGCATTTCCGTACGGATTCTTATATAATACCATCAATAAAAAGAATTGACAGTCATTCGGACTTTTACACTTTATTGCACTATACTA
>ERZ777011.2399-NODE-2399-length-15099-cov-3.558030_pt1 | contig 15099 bp, 13 predicted proteins | sample MGYA00374964_ERZ777011 | MGnify/ENA primary metagenome ERZ777011 (study PRJEB29310, sample SAMD00008975) | mouse gut metagenome | study: EMG produced TPA metagenomics assembly of the Metagenome analysis of fecal microbiota from mouse which was promoted...
AGCGTATAGCCAGGCACCAGCCTATCAGTGCCCCACTGGATGTTGAACGTTATTTCGTATCACCCCAGGAAAGCGGCCAGATCTGCTTGTTGGCCTGTATGCTGGGTGAAAATAGAGAAATCTTTATTCCAAAGCTTAAGAAAGCGCAGATGATGACTTTTGACGCCATTGCCGTTTCCCTTCTGAAAGAGTATGGATATGATGTTGTTTTATGTGATTCTGATGAGGAGGCATTAAGAAAAGCGGCGGATTTTGTGAACGATGACAGGAGGTATCCGGTACATTTTTCCATTTCAGATACATCCGGTGAGAAAACTTATGAAGAATTTTATACGGATGCAGAGACAGTTGATATGGAACGCTTTGAGTCGCTTGGGGTTATCGTTGGAAAACAAATACCGGAAAAGGAAAAGATAGATCGCCTCTTCGAGGAACTAAGCAGAGCCTTTGGAAATAATAATACTACTAAACAAAATATTGTGGAAATTTTAAGCAGTTATCTACCGGATTTTGAACATTTGGAAAAGGGAAAATCTTTAGATAGAAAGATGTGAAGATTAATTTATGAATTTTGAAAAATTAGAGCAATATTTGGGAAGAGTGGAACTTACTGTTGTTGAAGCAATGCAAAAAATTGACAAAAACAACAAAGGGATACTGTATATCATTGATGGAAACGGGAAAATGCTTGGGAGCCTTACGGATGGAGATATCAGAAGATGGATTATCAAAACAGGCGATTTAGAGGGACAAGCCGGGCAGATCATGTATACAAACACAAAATATCTTTTGGAGTTTGAAGAGGAAAAAGCGCAGAAATATATGTCTGCTGAAGGCCTTGATTCCATACCGGTATTGAATGCGGATCGGGTAATCGTAGATATTATATTCTACAATAAAAGTCATTCAGGAGAACCGGGCAATAACTGTGATGTTCTTTCCCAGATACCGGTTATTATTATGGCGGGAGGAAAAGGAACAAGGCTTTATCCATATACGAAAATCCTTCCCAAACCCCTTATTCCGATTGGGGAGATACCGATACTTGAAAGAATAATTGGGAAATTCAGAATATACGGCGTCAATGAATTTTATTTGACGGTAAATTATAAAAAGGAAATGATTAAGTCTTATTTTAATGAGATTAATCCGGATTATAGAATCCATTATGTAGAGGAAGATATTCCCTTAGGGACGGCAGGGAGCATCCGGCTTATAGAAGAAGACTTTCACACGCCTCTCATAATCAGCAACTGTGACACACTGATTGAAGCTGATTATGGAAAAATTTTGGAATATCATATAGAGTCGGGAAACGCTCTGACAATTATCTCGGCATTGAAAAATACGATTATTCCTTACGGCGTGATTCATTCGCAGAAGCAGGGATTGATATCTTCTATGGAAGAAAAGCCAAGTATGTCCTATTTTATTAACACGGGCATGTATGTAATTAACCCTGAATATTTGAAAAAAATTCCTGAAAGCAAGGTATATCATATGACAGATTTAGCGGAACAGCTTATAGCAGATTCTTGTAAGGTGGGGATGTTTCCTATCAGTGAAAACTCTTTTTTGGACATGGGAGAGTTTGAAGAAATGAAAAAAATGGAAGAGCGAATGAATCACAATCTTATTAGCTGATTGTGATTATGTCCAAATTTGTGGGCTGCTGGAAATAGGGGGATTTATATGAGTGGAACAGTATACATAGTACATTGTGTAGATACAGAAGGGCCGTTATATGAAACACCCACTGTGCCATTTGAGCAGATAAAAAATATTTTTGGTTTTGAAATAGAGCCTACAAGAAATAATTTGATTCGGCTGCAGAAAGGCGAACTGGATCTGAAAGGAAAAGAAGAGGATGTCAAAAATTTAGTAGATATACACAGAATTACTACAAGAGGTTCATGGGAAGAAATTTATGAGATGCTGGATACCGTGACCTCTGAGAAATACCGCAACAGAATGCCGGATTCTAATGGGAATGGATGGATTTTTAACTGGTTTTGTATGGATCATGCCGGATTTACGGGGAACAATCCAAGAAAAAGAGATGCAGGATATCATAAGATATTTGACAGATATATGGATCTGATCAAAAAGCAGAATGCAGGTGATTTTATTGGCTTTCACTATCATCCGCTTCCCATATCAGGAAATTACAATGATTCCGGAACATCTTTTTGGGGCGGAGAAAATTTAAATCAAATTCTGACAAGGAAAGTAATCGACCGCGGCTGGTTTCCCACGGCGTTTAGACCTGGCTTCCATACGGAAAGACCGGACTCAAACTGGTTTTTAGAGCAATGGATACCATTTGATTACGGTAACCAATCGACGGAAATAAATGAAACCGGCCAAAGCGATCTTGCCGATGGCAGATTTGGGGACTGGAGACGGGCGTCCCTTGAGTGGTTTCCCTATCATCCGGATCATGATGATTACCAGGTAAAAGGTACCTGCAGAAGATGGATAACCCGCTGTCTTAATATGTATGCGAGAACGAGGCAGATAACGCAGGAAGATGTAAACAAAGCTTTTCAAAAGGCGGCTGAGGGCAACAGCACTATTTTAGCTTTTACGGATCATGATTATAAAGACATGGAATTTGAAATTGACCGGGTTATGGGTATGATTGCTTTGGCACATAAGGATAACCCGAAGGTTCGGTATGAATACTGCAACGCAATTGAGGCAATGCGAAAAGCGCTGAATTTATCTTATAGCGATTTCTGTTTAGAGGTGGATATAACGAAAAAAGAAGGCCGCGAGCGCCTTACAGTTACAGTTGACCATAATATTTTTGGGCCGCAGCCCTTTCTTTCGCTGAAAACAAAAGATGGACGATATATATGGGAAAATTTTGACGTATCTGTTCCTAAACGACAATGGACATATACTTTTGATAGCAACACGATCGACTTGCATGATATAGACACCATTGGAGTAGCCGCTAATAATAGCTATGGAATAGCTAAAGTAGTTTTGGTGCGCAGCGCCGGCAAAGAAATATTGACTTACAATGCATGATAGATGTATGAAAGGATAAAATGAAGAAATTAGTTTTGATAGGTGGCGGCGGGCATTGTAAATCAGTCATTGATACGGTGAAACGGTTGAAATTATATGATGAAGTGGTGGTTACGGATCCTTGCTTTCCTGCTTTAAGGGAAATATTGGGTATCAGGGTGGTAGGCAATGATGATATTTTGGCCGACTTAAAACAATCAGGTTTTCATGAGGCTTTTGTCACGGTCGGAAGTATAAAAAATACGAAATTAAGGCAGGAATTATATGGCAAAGCCTATAAAATTGGATTTGCTTTCCCAAATTTGATTGATCCGGCAGCATGTATATCCGAGTATGCACGGCTAGACGAAGGCATCTTTATTGGAAAGGGCGTAATTATCAACGCAGATGCTTTTGTTGGTAAAATGGCAATCGTCAATACAGGGGCAATCATAGAGCATGAGTGTACAGTTGGAAGCTATTCGCATATAGCAGTTGGAACAGTTTTATGTGGCGGCGTATCAATTGGAAATCATACGATGGTAGGAGCAGGAACAACCATTATCCAGGGGATATCAGTGGGAAATCACACCATTATCGGAGCTGGAAGCACGGTGCTAAGCGATGTGGGAAATCATCAGATTGTAAAGGGGCTGGTTAAGTAAGATTATGTGCAGAACATTAATTATCGCGGAAGCAGGGGTAAATCACAATGGCAGCATTTCTATGGCGAAGAAACTGATTCGGGCTGCCAAAAGCAGCGGAGCTGATATTGTTAAATTTCAAACTGCCAATGTTGACTCTTTGGTTACTGAATCTGCTGCTATGGCGGAATATCAACGGCGTAATACGGGTCAGGAAAAATCACAGAAAGAAATGCTTAAAAAGCTCCTTTTAAAATTTGAAGATTTTGAAGATCTTGCGAGCTATTGCATGGAGGTTGGCATAAAATTCCTATCAACTCCTTTTGATATTGAGAGTGTACGCTTTCTTGATAAGCTGCAGGATATCTGGAAAATTCCATCGGGAGAGATTACCAATTATCCGTATCTCGTGGAGATAGGGCGCACGAAAAAGGACGTAATACTCTCAACGGGCATGAGTGATCTTCATGAAATTCATGATGCGGTAGATGTACTGAAAAGTAATGGAACAAAAAACATTACGCTTTTACATTGCACCACGGAATATCCTGCGCCGATAGAAGAAATTAATCTTAATGTAATGGAAACTTTGAGAAAAGAATTTGGATGTCCTGTTGGATATTCTGATCACACGCAGGGAATAGAGATAGACCTGGCTGCCGTTGCCATGGGGGCGACAATTATTGAAAAACATTTCACCTTGGACAGAAGTCTTCCAGGCCCGGATCATAAGGCAAGCCTCGAACCGGATGAATTAAAAGCGATGGTTAGCGGTATTCGAAAGGTAGAGCTTGCACGGGGAACGGGCGTGAAAAGGCCTACTGCATCCGAACGAAAAAACAGAGATATTGCCCGCAAAAGTATTGTTGCTGCAAAAGCGATTAAACAGGGAGAGATTTTTACTACGGATAATCTTACGACAAAAAGACCTGGGAGTGGCGTTTCCCCTATGAGATGGAATGAAGTTTTGGGAGAAAGGGCTGTACGCTGTTTTGAAGAGGATGAATTGATTGAATTATGAAAAAGGTGGCAATTGTAACCTCCACAAGAGCTGAATATGGAATATTGACGCCGCTTATCCGGGCAATTGAAAAAGAGTCGGATTTAGAACTTGAATTAATTGTAACAGGAACGCATTTGTCAGAAAAATATGGCAATACCATTTCTTTTATTGAAGAAGATGGATTCCTGGTTTCCCATAAAATATCTATTATGCCCAAAGGGAATTCGCCTTGTGATGTTTCCGAGATGATGGCAAATGCGCTAAAAGGCTTTGCATATTGCTTTGCGGATGAACGCCCGGATATGTTGATAATTTTAGGAGACAGAACAGAAATGCTGGGCGTTGCGGCAGCGGCAATGAATGAGAGAATTCCGATTGCGCATATTCATGGCGGAGAAGTAACGCAGGGGGCTGTGGATGACTGTATCAGGCATGCTCTTACCAAAATGAGTTTTCTTCATTTTACATCAACGGAAACTTATAGAAAACGAGTGATTCAATTGGGGGAAAGTCCTGACAGGGTTTTTAATGTTGGAGCCCTTGGAACAGAAAATATTTTACATGAAAATTTAATAATAGAAAGGGAAATCAGAAATCTGCTGAAAATCCCCGCCGGTATGAAATATGCTGTGGTGACATATCATCCGGTAACCTTAGAAGCTTTTACAGCAGCGGAGCAGACGGAAATCCTTTGCAGGGTGATGCAGAAAGAAAAGGAATTATTTTTTCTGGTAACAATGGCAAATTCTGATGCGGGAGCAGATGATGTGAACCAGGTTTTGGCTAAATATGGTGCATGCCAAAACAGTAACATAAAAATTGTTTCCAATTTAGGAATGAAAAAGTATCTTAGCGCCGTCAAATATGCTTCACTTGTGCTTGGAAATTCATCCAGCGGAATTATTGAAGCGCCCGTACTTGGCACTCCTACGGTGAATATCGGCGATAGACAAAAAGGGAGGGAGATGGCCGAGACGGTGATTACCTGTGAACCTGTATATGAAAGCATTTTGCAGGCTGTCAGGCGGGCAATGAAAATGAGACATAAGCCGGTATATATGTATGGGGATGGCAATACATCTGGGAAGATCGTAGCAATACTTAAGAGATATTTATTTGATGAAACAATTAATCTTAAAAAAGGTTTTTACGATTATGGAGAATAAAAGCAATGGATAGAAAGGAATACTGGAATAAGGAATATACCAGATACTGGAAGGAAGTAACAAAAGAAGCAAATAGTGACGGCACTATCAGTAAAATTGTGAAGACAACATCAGGCGATTATAAGACGCCTGGTGAGAAAATTATGATAGATTTTTTTCAAAGTCTGGAATATGAAAAGAGTGAAAAACTGTTAGATTATGGATGCGGCTTTGGTAGATTTTATCCATTTTTTCATAACATAACTGATTATTATGGAATAGATATATCGCAGGCCATGATTGATGAATGTGTGGCAAGATATCCTCAAAGCGCTGAAAAATTTCTTGTAGCTGAGGGGGAAAAACTTCCGTTTAAGGATAACTATTTCAACAAGGTTATTTGCTATGGAGTATTTGACGCTTGCTATCAGGAAAGCGCGATTACCGAGATGCTGCGCGTCAGTGCAATTGGTGGGACTATTTTCATAACGGGCAAAAATACGAATTATTATGACGACGACGAACAGGCGCTCATTGCGGAGGAGGCGGCCAGAAAAAAAGGACATCCTAATTATTTTACGGACGTGGAGAAACTGATATTTCAGCTTAGACAATATGCCGACTTGAAGCAGGAACGGTATTTTGCCTATAGGGGTGATTTTGCAAGCGGTAAATTTGTAAGTTCAATGCCTGACAAATTTTATGAATGGGCGTTGGTTATAGAAAAGAGAAATCCAGAAAAAGCTGCTTTTACTACTTTTTCCGATATCTTTTCAAATACATGGAAGGCAAAGAACCGTTAAAGTGGAAAAGGCAAAGTTAACTGGCAAGGAGTATATTAAGTGAAGGTTTTAGTTGTTGGATATGGTTCTATGGGAAAGCGCAGAATACGGCTTTTACAAAAGATAATTGATAATGCGAGTTTTATCTGCGTGGACAAAAATCCTACACGGCTTATGCAAAGCACAGAGGAAGGCTTTAAAGGGTACGAAAATTTGGATCAGGCTATTAGTGAAAATCCTGATTTGGCATTTGTATGCACTTCGCCCGGGCGCCATGCAGAAATTATCCTGAAATTAGTGAGCGCAAAGATAAATGTATTTACAGAGCTGAACCTGGTAGATAGAGACTATGATCTGATTTTAGCAAGGGCCAGAGAAAACAAAGTTGCTGTTTTTATGTCAAGTACCATGCTTTATGACAAAAGAATAGAAGCAATTGATAAAATGGTAAAAGAACATAAAAAGCCGGTTACATATATCTACCATGTTGGGCAATATCTGCCGGACTGGCATCCATGGGAGAGCTATAAGGATTTTTTTGCAGGAAAAAGGGAGACAAATGGAACAAGGGAAATCTGTGCAATACAGCTACCATGGCTGATTAACACTTTTGGAAAAGTAGATAAAATATCTTCGGTTTCACAAAGGTGCACGGATTTGGAAATTGATTTTAATGACAGTATGGTTGTCAGCTTGAAACACCAAAATGGAAATATTGGTGTATTTGTAGCAGATATCGTTTCCAGAAAAGCAACCACTCATTTGGAAATTATAGGAGAAGAGATGCATCTTATCTGGGGCGGCCACAATGATGATCTGGTTCTATATGACCTGCAGGCAAAAGTGTTAAAACCGATAAAAACATACGATTCTTTTGAACAGATAAAAGGATATTCGGATAATATCATTGAGAACCGCTATGCGGATGAAATCCAGGATTTTTTTAATATGGTATATAAAAAGGCCAAACCCAGGTATAGCCTTGAGGACGATAAATATACGCTCAGTATCATTAACGAAATAGAAAGGCAGGAGGAATGAAGGTTTTATTTATAGGCATTGGTTCTATTGCCGGGCGTCATATAAAAAATTTTAAGGAAATATGCCCTCACAGCCATATCACAGTGCTTCGAAGCGGTATAGGAAAGAGCTTGCCCATAACGCTGCAAGGAATAATTGATAAGATTTTATTCAAAGCTAGCGAGCTGGAAGATTGGTATGACGCTGTATTTGTTACCAATCCTACCAGCATGCATTATGACACGTTATTATCATACGTGGATAAAAGCAACTATTTTTTTGTTGAAAAACCGGTGTTTCAGCTTGGAACTGAAAATATACAAATGCTTCAGGAAACAAATAAAACCTATTATGTTGCATGCCCGCTAAGATATACCAATGTAATTCAATACATAAAAAATAATTTTAATTTTTCTGATGTTTATTCGATCAGATGCATATCTTCCAGCTATCTTCCGGCCTGGCGGCCAGGAACCGATTACAGAGATACCTATAGTGCACATAAAGAGTTGGGCGGAGGTGTTTCCATTGATCTGATTCATGAATGGGATTATATACATTATTTGATTGGGATGCCAAAGGAAGTGAAAAGCTTTATCCGCAAAAAATCGAAACTGGAGATAGACTCTGATGATATTGCAGTTTATATCGCGGAATATGAAGATAAAATTGTGGAAATACATCTTGACTATTTTGGAAGAGAAGCCATACGTAAAATAGAATTTTTTACAAGAGAAGATACCATAATAGCCGACATGATAAGGCAGCAGATCATATGGATGAAACAGGGAAAGCAAATGGAATTCAAGCAGGAACGTAATGATTTTCAAAAAAGAGAACTGGCACATTTTTTAGATATTATGAATGGAAAATGTGCGTGTGATAATGATCTAAAGGAAGCCTGTGAAGTCCTCCGTATAGCAAGAGGGTAAGGGGGAAATAGTGGGGTGTTGGCTTTATGGCACGAATTTGCAGGCCGAGAAGGGAATGGTCATTCATATGAATATTTTATTTACAATTTGTGGACGGGCAGGTTCTAAAGGATTTAAAAATAAAAATTTAAAAATAATGAATCATGTCCCACTGATTTTTTATACCTTAGCCGCTATCAGAATTTACAAGGACAGCCATCCTGAGAATTGTGTTTTTACAGCGCTTAATACCGACAGTAAACAGCTGGCGGATTTAGTCAGCAGTCAGTCAATTTTACCGTTCGTCAGTTTGGTAAATAGAAAAGAAACATTGGCAGGAGATGTAGCAGCCAAAGTTGATGTTATTCAAGATACCTATTTGACAATGAGGCAAAACGGAAACATTGATGTTGTAGTGGATCTGGATATAACGTCTCCTATGAGACGGGTTAGTGATATTGAAAACGTGCTGGCAGAATATTGTTCTAATAAAGAATGTGATTTGGTATTTAGTGTCGTGGAAGCCCGCAGAAGCCCTTATTTTAATATGGTAGAAAAAAAAAGCGGCGGTTATTACGGAAAAATATGCAGCTCAGATTTTACTGCCAGGCAGCAGTCATCCGCGGTATATGAATTAAACGCAAGTATATATGCATACAGGCCGGCATTTTTAGATTCGGACATCCAAAAGACCATTTTGGATTATAAGTGTGGAATTGCTTTGATGCCGGATTTCCTGGTATTGGATATTGACTCGGAAGACGATTTTAAAATGATGGAATACCTGCATCTACATTATTGCAGGCAGGATAAAGGCCTTAAAGCTGTTTATGATATGGCGCTAAAGCAGTAATAAAAAATTGGAATGTTGCACATCTGAAAAGCTGAAAGGAGATTTCTCCGATGAGATTTCGCACCGAACATCAAAGAAATATTGCTTTTGACTTGCTCCGGCTAAAGAGAGAAGGAATTTCTATCACTCAATATTTTCAAAAGGAGGAAGCGGTTGTTATTTATGGTTTAGACTTTCTTGGTAAGGAAATGTATTTTGAACTGAAGGATCGAGTCAATATTATTTGCTTTATCGACAGATCGCATGATATGGAATTTTTTGATAATATTCCCATTTTTTCGCTGGACAATTCCGGACTAAAAGCATTGTTTGCGCAATATGAAAAAGTGAAAGTCCTGGTGATGATACTCTCTGATTGGGATAGCATCAAGGCGGGGATTACGAAAAGATTTGAGAACGCGGTTCCGCTCTCTCCTTATTTCATAACGGCTTCACTTAAAACCGATAAAATAGACTTTTTTGAACATAAGCAACCTCTTGCCATGAGCATTGTCAAAAGAATGGTAAATAACGAGCCGGTGAATATTCATAAAATTGTATTGGTGGGCACTTCGTATACGGAGCTTCTAAGTTTTTTGATACTTCCGGATTGGCAAGACGCTTTGTTCCTGGCGGAAAGGTTCTTTCCGGCAGGAGTTGTGGAAAAAATGACAAGACACAATATTCCCTGTCTTTACGAGGAAGAGGCCGGTGAATTTTATGATATATGTTACGTGATTGCCCAATATGCAAGGGAAAGGGGGATTCCCGTTTATGGGCATGACCACATGCTCCTTTCGAGAGGTTTTTTTGAAAACTCTATTACTGTTATAGAAGATGGGGATGCAAATTACGATTTTAAACATGCCATAACCTACCACAATATATTGGATAGTGGAGAGACTTATTACCCGTTTGGATTTGATGGGCATGTAAAAAGAGTTTTGCTTACAGGGCTTATGGATGTTCCGGAAGAATTGGAAGGAAAAGTTGAATGTATTGAGCCACCGGTTCTGTGGAAAATGAAAAGCCAGGAGGAAAAAAGAGTTATTTCGGATATATTTTCATTTCCATATGAGGAAATACAGGACTTGATTCAAAACGGTAAAGATATTCTTTTCCTGACAGAAGCGTATGCATATGTAAATGGCGATAATGTTATTTCTTTGGAAAAGCAGATACAGCTATACAAAGAAATTTTGTCTGATTATGATCCTGACAGAATATTGATTAAACCACACCCTTCCGATCATGCAGATTATGAAAAATTAATGCCGGGGTACAAAATTATACCAAAACAGTTTCCGATGCAGATGCTTAAATGGACAGATATAGGACTAAAAAAAGTAATTTTACTGTGGGGGACAACATGCATGCATGTATTTTCAAAGGGTTATGATGTTGATATTTATAAGGACGTTCTCTATAAGTATGGAATTTTACATGATGATGCGAATATGTAAAGAGTTTGTCCAAACGATTAATCAATGCTGCAACGCCTGTAAGGGCTGTGATAGGAGATGATAGAAATGAAGTGGATAAATAAAGGGCATGAACTGGATAGCTTTGGAAAAGAGTTAGTTTTGAGGTTTCATGAAAAAGGAAAAAAGATATATGTTTTTGGAGCGGGCCTTTTAGGAAAAGAACTGGTTCCTTCTTTAGAAAAGTATGGGTGTTTCGCCAGTTATATCGATAACGATTTCCGTAAACAGGCAGATGGTGTAGACGGAAGAATTGTCATTTCTCTGGAACAATATATAAAAAATGGATCAGATGGCCTTATTGTAATAGCAGCAGATGAAAAGAATGTTCCGGCTATAGAGGGGCAGCTGAATGACAAAGGACTTAGGAGGGACAGGGACTTTTGGAGATATACGGAATTTATAGGGTATATTTTCCCTGTTTTGTCCTTGTATGAGTTTAATCTTTTATATGTTGACGTAGCGCAGATTTGTCTTACGGAGAGATGCAGCCTTAAATGCAGGGATTGTGCTCACGGGTGCTTTGCAGTGGATATACATAGCCATGATATGAGCATTGAAATGGCAAAGGAAAGTGCGGACGTATTTTTTTCAAAGGTTGATTATGTGAGGGAATTTGTTCTGATTGGAGGAGAGCCGCTTTTGTACACCGCACTTTCGGAGATAATTGAATATGTTGGAAATAAATACAGAAACAAAATAAATATTTTTTCCATTACAACAAACGGCACTATCATACCGGCAGAGGATGTCCTTAAGCTATGCGGTAAATATAATGTATTGATGCGTATTTCCAATTACTCAATGGCGGTAGAACGCTTGGAGGAAAAGTATAAGCAGTTGACAGGCCGTTTAGAAGAAATGCAGGTGCCTTATGTCCTTGGGGATAAAGAGTGGAAATGGGTAGATTATGGATTTAAAAACATTGATAGAAAATGGAAAGAAAGCGAGCTGATACAGGTATTTGATAAGTGTAAAACACTTTGCAGAGAAATAAGAGGAAGCAAATATTATTATTGTGTAATGGCAAGAAGCATTTCCGAAAATCTGAAATTTGATGTCGGAAAAGAGGATTATTTGGATTTCAATGATCTAAATGATAATGATAAGAAAATAATATTAGAGTTTCAATTAGGCTATTCGGATAAGGGATATCTGGATATGTGCAATCACTGCAATGGAGCGGACGCAGTAAAATATCCGATACCGGCAGCGCAACAGTTAAATATACAATAGGAGAGGCATTTTGATGAAAATAAAAAAGATGTGCAGAGCTATTACTGATAATTTACATATAGAGTGTAAAAACTTAACGAATTCTTACATGATGAAAGTAGAAGGGTTTGTTTATCCATTAAAGTTATGGCGCTTTGGCACATTAAACCAGGATAAGATAATTTACTTTATTACGGATGTAACCTCAAAGAGAGCCGGAACTTTTGCAATATATTTGGTTATTTTAAACGATTTATCATATGCAAAAGCAATGAATTGGATACCTGTAATAGATGATACATCGGGACTTTTACGGAGGCTGGCCATAAAGGGAAAAAAGGGTGGAAATTTTATCAATGATATATTTGATTTTCAAAATGAAATATCCGTTTCCGAAGTTTTAAAATCACAGAATGTTATGTTTTGTAATACGGCCAGAAGAATTAATATGTTGAGAGTCACAAATAAAATGGACGAAATGTATAAAGTGCGGCTGAAGAATTTTTTTGATGTAGAGGAAAAAGAGTTAGCATATTGGAGAAAATTTGCCCATAACAACCTTCGGTTTAAAAAGAATATTCAAAAGGAATTGGACATTGCATATGAAACGGTAATACAGGGAAAAAAAGATATCCTGGCTGTTGCTGTGCGGGAAGGCAAAATGTCATTAAATGAAAAGACAAGAAAAAAGGCCGGAGAGCAACGCCAACCTAGTATAAACGAGATAATAAAAATATGTAAAAGATATTCAAAAAAATGGAACTATAGTTATATTTTTTTAAGCTGTGAGACCCCGGAAACAATTCAAAAATTTCAAAAAGAATTTTCAGAAGAGAAAATTTTGTTTCTAAATAGATACAGATTTCCTATGAAAGAATTGAAAAAAATAAAATCTTTTAAAGGAGGAGACAGGTTTTACAATTCTACAAGTAACATAGATAATTATGATCTTGATTATATCAAAGAAATGTACATTTTATCTAAGGGCGATTATCTGGTTACCGCTATAAACTGTGGTGCGGAAGCGGCATACGTAATGAGCGCAGGATTTAAAGATCAATATATTATAAGGAAATAATTAATTATATTTAGGATTTTGCAAGCCAAGGAAAAGAACAGGATTTATGTATGGTAATTGCACCCAGGCAGGAGATGAAATAATGAAAAATGAAATTAAAGATAGTATTAGAGAATTGGTCATTCAGTACTATAAAGAATATCATGCCAATGAAAAAGAATATGAGGAAGGTGACAGAATACAATATTCCGGACGCATTTATGATGCTGATGAAATGGTAAATTTGGTAAATGCCGCTTTGGAGTTTTGGCTTACCGCTGGTCACTATGTGGAAGAATTTGAAATAGGACTTGCAGAGTTCTTAGGCATTAAACATTGTGCCTTGGTAAATTCCGGTTCATCTGCCAATTTATGTGCATTTATGGCATTAACATCACCTAAATTGGGAGATAGAAGAATCAACAAGGGAGATGAAGTCATTACGGTAGCGGCAGCATTTCCAACTACGGTTGCTCCGATTATTCAATATGGTGCTATACCGGTATTCCTGGATGTTACGATTCCTGAGTATAACATAGATATTAACGGGCTGGAAGAAGCACGAAGTTCAAAAACGAAGGCTGTATTTGTTGCGCATACGCTTGGGAATCCTTTTAACCTTCAATATGTAAAAGACTTTTGTGATAAGTATAATCTATGGCTGATAGAAGACAATTGTGATGCATTGGGGACAGAGTATTTTTATAATGGCGAATGGCGAAAGACGGGGACAATAGGTGACTTATCTACTTATAGTTTTTATCCACCTCATCATATTACTTTGGGCGAAGGAGGGGCAGTGTGTACGAACAGCACACAATTATTTCGTCTTGTAAATTCATTCAGGGATTGGGGGCGTGACTGCTGGTGCGCTTCAGGTGTAGATAATACGTGTAAACATAGGTTTACGCAACAATTCGGTGAATTGCCTTTAGGTTACGACCATAAATATGTTTACGCACACTTTGGATACAATTTGAAATCAACGGATATGCAGGCTGCAGTAGGCTGTGCACAACTAAAAAAACTTCCTGGATTTGTTGAGGCCAGGAAGCGGAATTGGAAATATTTAAAAGAAAATTTAAAATGTGTTGAGGATTTTCTTATTCTTCCGGAGCCTGCCCTTAATTCAGAGCCAAGTTGGTTTGGATTTTTAATGACGGTAAAGGAAAACGCTGGTTTTACTCGCAGTCAGCTAGCCCAATATTTGGAAGAAAGAAATATTCAGACAAGGAATCTTTTTTCAGGAAATTACATAAAACATCCATGCTTTAATGAAATGAGAGCGACAAAGAATGGATATAGAGTAGTGGGTGAATTGACCAATACTGATATTATTATGAACCAATCGCTATGGATTGGAGTATATCCTGGCATGAATCAAAAAAAGCTTGAATATATGGTTAAGGCGATAAAGGAATATGTTGATATGTTTAGATATCAGGAGGCGTAGAGATGCAAAGGGTTAATAGATTAAAAGAAATATATCGGACAATAGATAACGGAACCGGGGAGTATAAGATACAAAATTTACCTATGTTTCCCAAAATTATTGAATTTGAAGTAACCAATCACTGCAATTTCCAATGTCTCATGTGCAAAACAGGTGTTGGTACAAGTATTAGAGAACGGGGATATATGTCAGATGAGGTATTCGAAAAGGTGATTGAAGAAATTAATCAATATCCAATTGCTTTAAAATTTGTCGGACAAGGTGAGCCATTGCTGCACCCTAAATGCATCGAATATATCAAAAAAGCAAAAGGAAATGGAATTATAGTTCACCTGACTACTAATGGGAGCCTGTTAGATGAAAGCATGATGAAAGAGTTGATTGAAGCCAGGCTTGATTCTATTAAGTTTTCTTTCCAGGGAATTGATGCGGAGGGTTATAAAACATTAAGACAGAAAGATGCTTTTGAGGATCTTCTGGAAAGGATTAAAATGCTTTTCAAGCTTAGAGGAGATAGAGAGTTTCCATATATAACGATTGG
>ERZ777011.2400-NODE-2400-length-15090-cov-6.495311_pt1 | contig 15090 bp, 11 predicted proteins | sample MGYA00374964_ERZ777011 | MGnify/ENA primary metagenome ERZ777011 (study PRJEB29310, sample SAMD00008975) | mouse gut metagenome | study: EMG produced TPA metagenomics assembly of the Metagenome analysis of fecal microbiota from mouse which was promoted...
CGCTGATGAAGGGTGATAAGGTTGTCAACTTTTGATAAATACCCAGCAATTTTTATCTGTTCTTCATATTTCGGAATGACAAATTTCATTGTCAAAAACTCATCGTAACTTATGCTGCGGCCATCTCGTATTCCATATGTAACAGTTTCTAATCTTCTTATGAATTCGGGAGAACTAAAAATGTATTTCCAATATAAATCTGACTGCTTTTCGCCCTCTTTAAACCCAAATATAGTGTAAGCTGGAGATGTAATGCCCAATATAGCGGAATGAGCGAACCCACCTTGAAAAGAACGCAAATGAATTACAAATTGCCCAGGCTGTACCCTTTTATACCCTATCTCGTTACTTTTATCGTGAAATATGATCTTCCCCGTATCATCCCTGAACACCATTCCTTTATCCTGCGTTGCTGATAGTACAGGAAGTTCGGGATATCCCTTTTCTGCATATGTAATAAATAATGTTTCTGCCTTACGCTGTTCCCAAGCATCGGTGTAGCCTTTGAAACGAATACGGGGTTTTATACTATTTTCAGCCATTTTGCTCTCCTTTGAGCAATTTTTGCAGCTCTTTTAACCCCAACATGTCAAATTCGTCGCCCTCTAAATCATCAATCATAGTGGCGACAGCCGCCTCGGATTCGGCAATTTGCTTTTCGACGTCGAGCATTGTTACGCTGTACTTCTTTGTAAGTGCATTTATCTTGGTTTCCAATGCACTTACGATGGAATCGGGTATAACAGTCAACGCACACATAAGCGGCTTTATCCATTTTTGATAAAGCAATTGTTTTGCCTGCTCATCCGTAAGACTTTCTATTGTTTGTTTTGTTAAGGCGAGTAATTTTTCGGACTTGATTTTTATATTACGTTTGAGTTCTTTCTCTTCGTCCAGCATCGTTGCAATTTTTATTATCCGAGCTTCGATACTTTCTTCGTCGTACTGTCCACGATATTTCTGATATTGCTTTGCTTTCTTGGCTATTGCCGCAAAAACCAGTGCGTCACCTTCTTCACTCAAAATTTCTGCATTTTCCGACTTTTCGTCCTCGGTAAGAGATTCTAAAAATTCTTCGTATGCAGACTGAATTTCCGACAAACGGCTTTCCATTTGCAACAGTTCGTCTTTCTTATCGAACAACATTTCCCGCTGAACCAATTCAAAGGGTATCACCCGCCCCATCCAGCCGTCCTGAACTTCAATGTCTTTTCCGTCCTTTTTCTTTAATACCATTTTCGGATCGGTTTTCTTTACTGCGTCAAAGCCCTCGGTTTGAATAATTTCCAAATCGGTCGTAATTTTAGTCCATTCGTCATCAAGCAGTTGATATGCATAATATTTATCGACGAGCGGTATCCCAGCCAAGCGAGAGAATATCTCATTCGCAATTCCCGACTCCTCGTTAGGTATTACAATGTCGGAAACTTGTCCTATCAATCTTTCATCGAGCTGTGCATCAAAGCCCTCAAAAGCCGCTTTATATTTTGCCACAAAACCCAGCACGTCGGCATTTGCCTTAATGGTCTTTATAACGTCATCCGTAGCTACGGTCGCATATGAACCGTTCACATCGTTAAACAATTGCTTTTTAAGCGTAGGGAACGCCGCCCAATATTCACCGAGTTCTTCAATTTCCGAATGAGGGATTCCGCCAAAGATAGATGCGTATATATCCCACGTTTCGCCCTTATCAGAGGAATCAACGTAACGGGGGATGTTTAAGTTATATTCATTTGCTCGAATCGCATCTCTCGTAACTTTTTTACAGAATTTCGGTATGTCTTCTCGGGCAACAACCGCATCCACGATTCTCTTTATATCGGACGCTCTGAGCTTATTATTTTTGCCCTCTTTCGTATAGCCCTTAGATGCATCGATAATAAGCACGTCGGTATTGGTGCGTTTCTGCTTTAACACCATAATAATAGTGGGGATACCCGTGCCGAAGAATATATTTGCAGGCAACCCGATTATAGCGTCGATATTATTATTTTCAATTAAATTAGTACGAATTTTTTCTTCTTCGCCGCCACGGAATAAAACACCGTGAGGAAGAACTATTGTCATTATTCCGTCGGGTTTGATATGATACAAATCGTGGAGGAGAAATGCATAATCCGCCTTCGTCTTCGGAGCTAACCCGTAACGCTTATATCTGGGGTCTGAATCTTTATCTGCTGGATCCCACGCCTGTGAGTACGGAGGATTTGACACCACCGCATCAACGTACAACGGTTCATAGGTTTTATTGGGATCAGATTCGTCGAAATACGGCCAGTCTTCTTCGAGAGTATCACCGTTGCGCGTACAAATATTATCGGGAAGAATACCTCTCATTACAAGGTTCATTCTCGTTAAATTGTATGTATTCTCTTTTAATTCCTGAGCAAAGTACTTGATATTGTTTTTGTCCTTCATCCGCTTAGCAACCGAATGACCGATATTAATGAGTAGCGAGCCCGAACCGCTGGTGGGGTCATAAATCTGTATGCTCTCTCTATCTTTCAAATGGTCAGCAACGATTTCGGACATAAGCAAAGATACTTCGTGCGGCGTATAGAACTCGCCCGCCTTTTTGCCCGCATTGGCGGCAAACATACTTATCAAATATTCGTATATAAAGCCGAGAACGTCATAATCCTGCTTGCCGTCCATCGGAATAACCTTGATTAATTGAATAAGCTCGCTAATTGCCTTCGTCTGCGTACCAGAGCTGTCGCCCAACTTGCTGAGCCCCGTTTCCAGCGTTTTGAATATGTTCTCAAACAGCTTTTTACACTTATCGCTGATTAAACGGCTGAATGCCGACAAAGCATCTCTGACGTTGGACACGTCAAAATCTTTCCCCTTGTTCAGCCAAGTAGAAAATAAATTGTCGTATGCGATAAAATAACCGAGATTGGCTTGACAATGCGAAACGGCATCGGCATGTTCTTCAGAAAGATACGGCAGGTCTTCAACTGCCCAGCCGTCTACCTTAGTGAGCCTTTCAACTTCCTTATCGGAAAGGAACTTATAAAACATAAAACCGAGGATATAATCCTTGTACTCATTCGCTTCGATTTTGGAACGCATTTTATTTGCTGATTCCCAAATTTTAGATGCAAGCTGCTGTTTATTCATCGCTTATCTCCTGTTACATGGCGACAAATTCGCCACCGAATATTATTATACTAAAATTTCACGTAAAAGTCAAAGAATGCAAAGTTGCGCCCAGCACATTTATCTACTACGCAAAAACTTTTTTATGACCTTGATTACTATAGTTATCATTATCGTCGGGACGCCTATGCTAAGTGCAATCAGCCCCGCCGGGGTGAAATAATCCATAACTTTTTTAAGCTCTAACAGGGCGGGCAAATTTTCAAAGACAGCTTTGCCCATTCCAGATAGCAAGCCCCAAATAACTTGCCACATTGTTGATATTACTTCAATAAAAACTGTCATTTATTCCTTCTCTTTTATAAATTCTTCCACATCATCCACTTGTATGGTTTCTGTCTCTCCATACCACAAATCATGCAAATAAAATTCACCGATAAATGTCCCACAATGTGGGCAGACATTTACCAAATGCGTTTCACCAGTTACCCCGCTTACACGTTCTTCAAGTAGCACACCTTTCCCTCTGGATATTTTTAACATACTGTCATTAAAAAAATCGGGCGACATAGGGTTACCATCTATCAACCCATAAACAGAACACATCTTTTGCCCACATTTCCAACAAGTAGTATTATCTGCAAAGCAGATTTTGACATCGGGATGCGTTCTTTTATACTCTATTTCTCGCTCACCTATTTCCTTAAGCTGTGAGCTACCAAGCTCATTACAAATAAGAGCAAGCTCTTTCAGCGTTGGCAAACTCTCACCTTTTTCAAACGATGCGATTTGCCAAGAGGATATCCTTGTCCTTACCGCAAGCAACGACCGTGAACTACACCCCTTACATTTTTTGCGGATGTACATCATTGCTTCGCCGAATTTCATTTCAAATATGTTCTTCATTCTGTCCTCTTTAATACTGACCCAGCGTCTCTGCCAAGTAGTTTTTTACCATGTCGGCAACACTTTTCGGGGCTGTTACCTTGACCCCTGTTCCAAAGGAACAGCACCAAGCAATAAACGGTTTGCTGACCTGCACCTCAGCGGTGAAAATTATCTTGTTACCTGATGCTTCACTTATATGTAAATCTGCTCCGAAAAAGTCAAACACGACGTCTATTAACCCTTTGTCGGCTTCAAACGAAACCACCTGCTTGTCGCCGCCGAACATGCCGAATAATTCCTGCTTATGCTTGACGATATCGATTTTATCAGACTGTGCCGCTTCCGAAATAGGAACGTCCAGCATCGTTACTTCGTCCATTCTGTCAACTCGATAATGTGAAAGATTGCCAAACCAATCGTCGTAGCATATTAAATAATATTTGTCGTCTGAAAAAACCGTCGCCAAGGGATTTACTTTGTACTTTCTATTTTGGGTGGGGTCGCTTTTTTTCTTTCGATATACTTTCCGCCGTTTTATATCGTAATCGAAATATGAAAAAGAGATTTTTCTCTTTTTCTCTATCGCCGACGCTATTGCATAAACTGAATAATAAATGTTTTCATTTATGCTTTTCATAGTATTAAACTCTACGGTATTCCGCGTCAGCACTTCCGCACGTTGGCTACCAGCAAGTTGAGCTATTTTATTTACGAGTTCGTCCGTTTTCTTTTGAGTTATAAAGCCAGCAGCTCTGACCGCATCCATCAATATATGTATCTCGGGTATGTTGAATTTGCGGTCTTCCACATAGTATTCATTACTCGAAGAACGGCGGCACATAACTTCGTAGCCAAAATCGTTCAACAGTTTAATGTCGCTGTACAAAATTTTGCGGTCAACTTCAATGCCGCATTCGGCGAGCTTTTCTATAAGCACGGGCGTAGGCATAGGATTATTCTCGTCCGTATCTTGGTTTAATATTTCCCAGATTTTTAATAGCTTTATCTTTCTCGAATTTGAACCGTTCATTTCTTTTACCTAATTATATTATATATTTTTAGGATGGTGGACTCGCCAGTGCTGTTTGCGTGTCATTACTTGCAAATTGCTCGGGCGGTTATTGAGCTTATTTCCATCACGGTGATGCACTACTTCATTGGCACGCAAAGGTCTTCCAATCTTCCTACTTGCAACATCACGGTGGACAGCCACATAACCATCTTCACGAGCCTCTGGGCTCTTTGGTTTATATTTCTGCTTGTAGCCTTCTTTCGTAATATACGACTTATGTCGTCCTAATCCAAACATATAGACACCTCCTTTTTAGAATTTTGCTATTTTATTATAGCAGAAATCACCTCGCTTGTAAATAGTGTAATGTACGATTTTTAGGACATTACAACACAAAAACACATTCAAGTCTGACAACAAGGGGGATATAGGTTTGTTCTGCAAAGTTGTGCTGAACCAAATTCCCCTTGCTATTTTTGGCATAAAAAAAGACCGCCCGTGTGAACGTTACAAACTCACACGGACAGTTTTCCGCCGTTTTCGCCCAAATAATGGGCATTTTTCGCAATATTTACCCCAAAATGCGAAAAAAGTGGTCTATAAGTCAGAAGACTTATAGACCAACTTCTATGGTGCCCGAGGCCGGACTTGAACCGGCACGGTATTTCTACCGAGGGATTTTAAGTCCCTTGCGTCTGCCTATTCCACCACTCGGGCATGGTTTTTTGTTAAGTTTTCAGTTTTTATGTTAATTTTCTGTTAATTATTTTCTGCCAAAAATTTTAAGTCCCTTGCGTCTGCCTATTCCACCACACAAGCGTTAATATCAATTTACCGCTATAAGTCTAAAATAAAGTCAGTCAATACAAACTATTCTTTTTAAATTTAATTTGTGCTGTTAAAGTTAAGCGGTAACTTATCTGTTCGGCATATGTATTTTACACGACCCGTAATTTTTTGTCAATTTATTTAACGAAGTTTCGGCATTATCGCTCAAAATGATAATAAAGTTTTTATCCGTTATATAACTGCAAATCCTTTACAATTGAAAAACGACGACGGACATTGTCCGCATCCGACCGAAACATAAATCTAAATTCTGCTTCCTGCAATAAGGAAAGTTTTTACTTGAAATACAGTATAATAAATATTTAAACGCAATTGCAAACATAGTAATTAATTAGCAATTCAATAGTTTAATTTAACGCTGAAAAATTTTTTGCGTATAACAAAAATCCACCCGTCGGGTGGATTTTGTCTTCTTTTAAAGTTACATTAACGCTCTGCCCTGCTTAGTGCCTATTACGGTAAACACCTCTATTTCAACGCCGGTTTTAGCGTCGACGTAGATATAATATGTGTTTCCGTCGAAGGTGCCGCTGAACTCGTAAGCCAAAGTTTCCTGTTCGTCATGGGGTATAACCGCGAGTCGGGAAGTTTCAACTTCGAACGCGGAATTAAGCTTTTTCTGCGCTTCGCCCTTGGATATTGCCGCCTTAACGGATTTTCTGGACGTGTGGTTGAGCACATAGGAAATGCCTTCCATACCGGTTACAATACCGCGTTCTTCGCAAACCTTGACCTTTATAATGTCGGGATAATATATTACGCCGTTCTGCTCGTAAGCGAAGTTAAGGTTGCACGTTGTGCCGTTTTCGCTTGTCCAAACCGCCTTCATATTATCGAAGCCGAGGTCACCGAGGAAATCCTGAGCAATGTCTATGCACCTTTCTACCGAAAAGTTTTTCGCGCTGCAATCCTTATAGCTGTTGAACATTACGACCTTGCCGCCCTTTTTGGAAAGCTGAGCCATCATATCGCCGTCGTTGGTCGTTAAAGAAAGGTTGTAGCACTCAAGCTGTTGAGCGATAGCCTCGCCCGTGCAACGCACGTCTTTAAGGTTATAGCTTTCGAAATAATTACGCGCAAGCTCTTCCGCTTTGGTTGCGTCTATTTCTTCCAACGCTTCGAGATTTTTAGCGCTTACCTTTTTAACGCTGTCGGAAAAAGGTCCGTCGTGTATTTCCTTGGGCGTTTCTATGGGGTTGTTCGTAAGCTGGTCAAACGAACTGTACATAAGTCCGCCCTTACCCTTCATGGCTTTTATCATGTCCTTTTCGGAAGTGTTTGCCGTAAGTTCGTTTATTATCTGCTTCATCTGCAAAGTGCAGTCGTACATATATTCGATAGACGCTTTCTGGCTGTCGGTTAGTTTATCGCCGCGGGCAACCGCATAAAGCATTGTCTGCGCGCTGTCTCCCATTTTATTGACGAAATCCGTCATGCTTTGAGTCATCTGACTGTCGACGGGAAGTCTTTCGAGAATGACCTCCGCCATTTCGCTTTCGATAGCTATATCGGAAAGAAGTCTTACCTGCTCGTCTGAGGAATTGGAAACTCTTGCTTTGGCAAGATTGGTGTCGAGATTGTCCACTACGGAGTTGAGCTCGTAAAGGGACTGGGTGTGTATCCCCGCCATATCCGCCTGCATACCGTTCATATTAAGCCATCCGAAGGTGAGCATGGTGCCGAGTGCAAGAGTCGTTACGCCGAGGGATATTACCGCGGCAAGCCAACCGCCGACGCCGGGCGCATGCTGTCTTTCCTTACGGTTGGCGCGCTTTTCCGCACGTACCTTTAAACGGTGTTCGCGGCGCGCCTGTCTTTCGGCAACCGCCGCTTCGCGCTTGGCGACTCGCGCCTGAATTTTAGCCTCGCGCTCCTCCGCTTTGCGGTTAAGCCTTGCTTCCTTTGTCTCATGCTTGAGCATATCCTTGCGCTCGCGTCTTCTTTCGCGGCGGTCCGCCACTTTTTCTTTGAACGCGGCAATGCGGTCCAGTCTTTTCTGTTTATGCTCTAACTTCTTTTCAAGTTTTTTCTGTTTTCTTTCTACTTTAAGTTTTGCCGCTTCCAGTTTTTTCTGCTCGCGGATTTTCTGTTTCTGCAGTTTCTTTTCGCTAACCGCCTTTACGGGTTTGTTCTTCTTTGCCGTCTTGCCTTTAACGGATTTCACCGCGGTTTTTTTCGTCTGCTTTTTTGCGGTGCTTTTTACCGGTTTTTTTGCGGCGGGTTTTTCGTTTGCGTTTTTAAGCGTAAGCTTTTCGGCTTTTTCCGTTCCGCTGGATATTTCTTTCTTCACTTGATAACCTCCTTACATTGCAAATACGTGCTTACCTATCGTGGTAACCGTGGGTCTGCTGAAAATCCAACTGCTTGTCGCAACGGCGGGATTGTAGTAATATAAACAGCCGTAGGTCGGGTCCCAGCCGTTCAACGCGTCGGACGCAGCGTTCATTGCCGTCTTGTTCGGTTCCAGATTGATCTGCCCGTCGCTGACGGCTGTAAACGCGCCCTTCTGATAAATGACGCCGGCCACCGTGTTGGGGAACTTAGAGGACGCCACGCGGTTTAGTATGACCGCGCCGACGGCAACCTGACCGGTATAACTTTCACCCCTTGCCTCTGCGTAAATACACTTTGCAAGCAAGTATAAGTCTGAGCTGGTGTAATTGGAATTCTGTTTTTTGTCGTTTTCCAAAACCCTTACACTGTCGTTCATTCCCAAAGCCTTGTACGTGGATATACCGGCAACGCCGTCCGCCGTAAGTCCGTTTTTCTTCTGGAACTTCTTAACCGCCTCTACGGTTCCTTTACCGTATATGCCGTCGACGGCGCCGTTATAGTAGCCCCATTCTTTTAGTCTGCGCTGTAATTCTTTTACTTCGCCGCCGCTCGAACCCTGCCTTAATACCGCAGTCTGTACATAGGGCGCCGAGGCGTAATTTTCGCTTTTGTATCCCGAATTGAATATGGCGGCGGCGGATCCGACGGTTGCAACCGCGAGCGCCGCCAAGCCTATTCTAAGTGCTTTTTTCATTTTTCCTCCTTGCTCCCCTGACGGAAAGCCGATATATATTAAACCTATAATATGTCTTTGCGAATGGCGGAAAATATCCGCCGTTGCAATTATTATGAATAATAAAAAAATTCTTATTCCAAGCGGTTGAAAATTGTTTTTGATATTATTATGTAAAAACAAGCCGCCGACGGAAAATTTCCGTCGGCGGCTTATATATCCGTATTGTTTAAAAAAAGTGCCGTCTTATTTAAAAAATTTGTGTATAATATCGTATATTGCCGAGCGGTATTTTACGTCCGCCGTACCAGAAGTAAAGCACAAAGGCGGATATATTACGCACCACCAGTTGTCGCCTTCGCCGCTTCCGAGTTCTATTATAAGCGCGTCGTATATGCCGGCTTCAAGCGTCAAATCTCCGTAGACGCGGGTGGGGAAGTCCTCCTGTCTGACTGCGGCGCGGGAAGTATAATTATACCCGTGCTGTTTCAAAACTCTGTCGCATACTTCTTCTATTTTGTCGAGTATACCGCCGATAACCCCGATTGCCGTCTGCTTGTCGACGCACTGAGCGGCATGGGGCGTGATAAATTTTACTATTTCGTCCTTGACTATGTATTTTATTTCCTGATCGGTTGCGCTGTTGGAATTTGCGCGGACGTGTATCCTGAGATACTCCGTGTCCGCTTGCGCGTTGTTATTCAATTTGCTTACCGTAACTATCGTTGCGACGACCGCGGCAATCACCAGAACAGCTGCTAAAAATTTTTTCATGATTTGCTCCTTACGCGTTTTTTATTGCCCGAGGTGAAGCAATTTATACAGTCATTTGAAAAAATTTTTTCTTGCAAAAATCTTGTGACGTTGTTATAATTTGTTTGATTTGCTTAAAACCGACAAAAGGTTAAAAAAGGCGTGTTCAAAATTTAAAAATTTGCATATAATAAAATTACGCACAAATCAGGCTTTTAAAATTTTTATAAAAATTAGAAATTGCCCGAAAAATGCTTGATTTTTATTATCATATTTGATATATTAATTAAGCATTCGGGAGCTTAGCTCAGTTGGGAGAGCAACTGCCCTACAAGCAGTGGGTCACAGGTTCGAGCCCTGTAGCTCCCACCAGAACAGTGCGGAAGAATAATTTGCGGGAGTGGCTCAGTGGTAGAGCGTCACCTTGCCAAGGTGAATGTCGCGGGTTCGAATCTCGTCTCCCGCTCCAAAAATTCTTTCGCACTGTTTTTTTCGGCGCTATAGCCAAGTGGTAAGGCAAGGGTCTGCAAAACCCTGACTCCCCGGTTCAAATCCGGGTGGCGCCTCCAATTAACAACTGCCTTTAATGGCGGTTGTTTTGTTTTATTTGTCAACCGACATAATGTAACACAATCGATTTTTATTAGCAAAAATTACGGCCGCTATTTTGTCGCGGTAAACTTTTCCTTATAAATTTATGTAGCATCTGCAAACTATAACACGGAGCGGTAAAATTACCGCTCCGTGTTTTTTTGACTTGTTTATTTTATTCCTCTGCCGCAATATCTTCCGTGGTCTCCCCGGACGGGGGCTCCGGCAGTTGCACAGAAGTCGTCTCCGTCGGAGGTGCGTCGCCTTTTTTCCTGCGTACGGCTATAAGATGATATATAAGCGATACCGTCCCCGTGACAAGCATGCACATGTAATAAGATATCGTCCGCATAATCATCATTGCGGACAGCATAAACTGTCTTTCGCTGAACGCCAGTTTATAAATATTGAGATATAAAAACTCGAAAATGCCTACGCCGCCCGGTAACGGGATAGACGAGTAACCGACAAGCAAAAAGCATTGAAGCACGAATATATCGCGGAAAGGCGCGCTTCCGTCCGCGGCAAGGCATACAAAAACCGAAATAAGCACGCGCAGCACGTGTTCGCCCAAGTTGAGGAGCAATACGTTTACAAACAGCATTTTATGCTTTTTAATCTGCTTTACGCAGTTTGCGTATTTTGCAATTTCCTTAATAAGCTTTGTGCGCCATTTTTCCTTTTTTTTGATTATGCGCATTTTGTGAAGCAAAGAAATAATTCCGTTGCCTATGCGGAGAATAGTCCTGTGACATAAAAGAAGCGCAATAAAAAATCCTACCAGCAACAATTGCGTAGCCACGCCGAGAATAATGAAAAACTGCGGCCAGAAGTCAAGTTGCAGAAAAAGCGACGGCTTTATTATAAACGCGGCAGCGGTAAGAATGACGTAAGCGCTTGTAAACGTCACCGCACGGAAAACAAAAGTAAAAGAAGCGGAACCCGCCGTCATTCCGTCCTTGACCATATAGACGGCAGCCGCCGCCTGTCCGCCCGTTGCGGACGGGGTTACGGCGGAGTAGTACGCGTCTATCGAAGCGTAAGCCATGGACTTTGCCGCCTTACCCTTGAAACCGAGCTTGCGTACAATCAAAAACAGGCTGAACCCTTCCAGCACGATTATTGCCAGCATGCACGCCACCGCCGCACAAAGATACCAGGGATTGCCCGTTTTTATATATTCCGCTATATTTTTAAAATTAAGTTCTTTATTGCTTGTGAAAAGGATAGCCAGCGTAACGCCGATGAGAACAAGCAAAAAACATATGTTCACTATTAATTTTTGTTTTTTGCTGAGTTTCTTCATGCAGGCTCCTTTTTTGTCAGTATAGCAAAACCGCAGCCGCTTGTCAATTAACAACGGCTGCGGATAACGATTATTGCTGTTTATCTATTATGTCGAGAATTTCCGAAATACGGTCGAGATCGTCGCGTGAATAATAATCTATGTAAATTCTGCCCTTTTTGTCCGTACCTATAAGACTGACCTTTGTACGGAAAGTAAAACGCATTCTCTCAACCAACTGTTTAAGCTCTATCGAAGCGAGGGCGCGTTTTTTCTTTTTTCTTTCTTCAAGAATTTCCGACGGAACGTTATACGCGCGGACTTTCTTTTCAAGCTCCCTTACCGACATCTGGTTTCTTACGGCGTCGTTGGCAAACTTAATCTGTTCGGCTTCGGGCAAAACTACTATCGTCCTTGCGTGACCTGCGGAAAGCTTTCCCTCGGCAACAAGCGACATAACGTCCGGAGTGAGGTTGAGAAGGCGGAGTGTGTTGGCTATTGCGGGGCGGGATTTACCGATTCTTTCGGCAAGCTCGTCCTGAGTAAGCTTATAATCGGTCATCAACTGCTTCATTGCCGTAGCGGCTTCTATGGGGTTTAAATCTTCACGCTGTAAATTTTCTATTAAGGAAATTTCTTTTATTTCTCTTTCGGAATATTGCCTTATTACAACGGGAATTGTCTCCCTGCCGGCAAGGTGACATGCGCGGAAGCGACGTTCGCCCGCAATAATCATATATGTACCGTCGCCGTTGTCATTTACGACGATAGGCATGATGACGCCGTGTTTTTTAATGGATTCGGCAAGCTCCTTCAAAGCCTGCTCATCAAAGTTTTTACGCGGCTGGTTGGGATTCGCCGCAATTTTATCAAGTCGCATTTCTTCGGCATTGTTTTTTTCTTCTTCCGTATATCCGAATGCGCTGCGGTGTTCGAAAACCTGATCGTACGCCGCTTCGGTCTCGCCGAAAAGCGCGTCCAAACCTTTACCTAATCCTTTTGCCATACTTTCTACTCCTCTTTTATTTATATGAACATATGTTTATTTTGTGTTTTGGTTCGCAAGAAATTCATCCGTCAAAGCTTTGTATGCACGTGCCCCGATACATTTGGGGTCGTGCAGCATTACGGGCTTCCCGTGGCTGGGAGCCTCCGCAAGACGTATGTTGCGGGGAATGATAATTTCATACAGTTTGCTTTTGAAAAACTTTTTTATCTCCGCAGTTATCTGTCTCGAAATCAATGCCCTACCGTCGTACATGGTTATTACAACCCCCTCGATTTGCAGGTTGGGGTTCAAATGCTGTCTTACCAACGAAATTGTATTCATTAATTGGCTGACTCCCTCCAAAGCGAAATATTCGCCCTGTAAAGGAATTATAATCGAGTCCGATGCCACCCAGGCATTTATCGTAAGCACGCCGAGCGACGGCGGACAATCTATAAATATGTAGTCGTAATCCGCCTTAATCTTATCAAGGGCGTTTTTTAACAGTCTTTCGCGGTTCCGCTTATAGACTATTTCAACCTCCGCCCCCGAAAGATCGACGTTCGCGGGCAACATATCCAACCCGGGTACCTGTGTCGGAAGAATATTCGCTTCCGCAGTGTCGTCCTCTATCAGGACGTTATAGACCGATTTTTTAAGTCCGCTTTTCAAAAAGCCGAGTGCCGTCGTGGCATTGCCCTGCGAATCTATGTCCACAAGAAGAACTTTTTTGCCCGCTTCGGCACAGTAAGCCGCCATATTCACGGCGGTGGTGGTTTTACCAACACCGCCTTTTTTATTTGTAAACGCTATAATTTTTCCCATATTCTAACCTTTTAGTTTCACATGAAACATTTAACCTTCGTATCTCTTGAAAGGGTTGCCTTCGCGGTTGTTTTCGGCAGTTTCCATATATTCGAGAACTTCCGTATAGCTTTTCCCTTCCATAAGCATATCAACTTCTTCTGAGTAAATCGTCTCTTTTTCGATCAAAACCCTTGCCATATTGTCAAGCACGCTTCTGTTGTCCGTAAGGAACTTGGTTGCTCTGGCATGGGCATTTTCTATAATGGCACGCATTTCAAGGTCTATCGCCTTTGCAGTCTCGTCCGAATAGGCATTGTGTGTTTCCATATCTTTACCGAGGAATACCGTCTGCGAGTTAGAGCCGTACGTTACAAGACCCAGCTTTTCGCTCATGCCCCATTCGGTTACCATACGTTTAGCCATTTCCGTAACGCGTTCAAGGTCGTTTGACGCCCCCGTCGTTATATCCTTAATTACAAGTTCTTCCGCAACCCTGCCGCCGAGAGCCATACAGATAAAATCGTTTATCTTGTTTTTGGTCATGTGGGCATCGTCGTTGTCGGGGCGTGTCATAGTATAGCCTGCGGCGTTGCCGCGAGGAATTATGGAAACTTCCTGAACGGGATCGCAGTCGGGACAAAGCTTCGCGATTATTGCGTGCCCCGCTTCATGGTATGCCGTAATACGTTTATCGCTTTCGGTTACCACGCGGCTCTTTTTCTGCGGACCCATAAGAACTTTATTTACGCCCTCGTACAAATCGATATTGTCTATCAACTTTTTCCCGCTGCGTGCCGCAAGAATAGCCGCCTCGTTTAAAAGGTTTGCCAAATCCGCACCGGAAAAGCCGCTGGTTATGCGCGCAATCGTCTTAAAATTGACGTCGGGGGAAAGAGGCTTATTTCTCGAATGGACCTTTAAAATCTGTTCTCTGCCCTTGACGTCGGGAAGGTTGACGTAAATCTGCCTGTCGAATCTGCCCGGGCGAAGCAATGCGGGGTCGAGTATGTCGGCACGGTTTGTCGCCGCCATAACGATAACGCCCTCGTTGGACTCGAAACCGTCCATCTGTACAAGTATCTGGTTTAACGTCTGCTCCCTTTCGTCGTTGCCGCCGCCGAGGCCAGCACCGCGGTGTCTGCCTACGGCGTCGATTTCGTCGACGAAAATAATGCAGGGCTGATTTTTCTTAGCCATATCGAACAAATCGCGCACACGCGACGCACCCACGCCGACGTACATTTCAACGAAGTCCGAACCGGAAACAGAAAAGAAAGGAACACCCGCTTCACCGGCGACAGCCTTGGCAAAAAGCGTTTTACCCGTTCCCGGAGGACCTACAAGAAGAACGCCCTTGGGAATTCTGGCACCGAGGTCGGAAAACTTTTTCGGCTGGCGTAAAAACTCTACTATTTCCGCAAGCTCGACTTTTTCTTCTTCGGCGCCCGCAACGTCTATAAAGCGCACCTTGATATTGGTAGATACGCGGGCTTTCGAGCGGGCGAAGCTCATTACCTTACCCGCACCGCCCATGGACGAACGGATTATAAGGAAAAATACCACGCACACGACGACGATCATCAAAACCGAAAACACGGTCGACATCCAGCTTCCCGCATTGGGGTTTTCCTGAACTATCGTAACGCCGTACTCAAACTGCCAGCGGTTAAGCGTTTCGGAATCCCAGCTCTGCGTCTGGTAAGACGAGGGGCCGAAACAGTAATAAGATTTCGAGTAGCCTTTGCTGTTCGCAACGTAGCCGGTGTACTTGTAGTCGTCGGTTGCAACCTTGGAAATGATTATCA
>ERZ777011.2402-NODE-2402-length-15081-cov-13.528484_pt1 | contig 15081 bp, 10 predicted proteins | sample MGYA00374964_ERZ777011 | MGnify/ENA primary metagenome ERZ777011 (study PRJEB29310, sample SAMD00008975) | mouse gut metagenome | study: EMG produced TPA metagenomics assembly of the Metagenome analysis of fecal microbiota from mouse which was promoted...
AATCGTGGCGATATACCGCCGCCGATGGCAGATAGAGTCTCTTTTCAAGCAGATTAAACAGAACTTCCCCTTGAGATACTTCTATGGAGAGAGCGCCAACGCTATCAAAATCCAGATATGGGTTACACTCATCGCAAATCTGCTGCTGTCAGTACTTCAAAGCAAACTCGAAAGACGTTGGAGCTTCTCCGGGCTTGCTACAATCGTCAGAATTGTGCTGATGTATTACCTGAATCTCGAAAAGTTCCTCAATCAGCCCGATGCAGACCTGAAAATCATGCTCGCCGAAGCATCGGAATCCCCTCCCGAAGTTCCTGAAAACTGCTGAGGGGGCTTGTCAAATACAAAAAGTAAGCCCAACTTCTGCCGTTCAGGAAGTTGGACTCACTCTTATATGGTTTAGCGGACAGTAATAATTAACAAATAATAACGGAGGGCGCATTCTGGCTGTTTACCAGCCGGGATTCTGGGTGAGGTTGCGGTTGCGGTCGAGTTCCACAAGCGGTATGGGCCACAGTTCGTGGCGTGGCTGGTAGGAGCGGGTGTACATCAGGTCGCCGAAAATATCGGTGGCGTTGTGTACCGACTGCTGCAGCATGTCCCAGCGGCGCAGGTCCCAGTAGCGCTGGCCTTCGCCGGCGAGTTCAAAGGCACGTTCGCGGCGTATGCGCAGGGCCATTTCGTCTTTGCTGTTCACTTTCAGCCATTCGGGTCCGCTGTCGAGTCCGGGCATGCCTACACGTGAGCGCACCTTGTTGAGTTCGCATATGGCTTCGGGCAATTGTCCGTTCTCATTATAGGCTTCGGCCAGCATCAGCAGCACGTCGGCCAGGCGTATCAGCGGAAATTCGTAAGGGGTGCGGTTGTATTCGCCCCAGTAGCCGTCGAGGTTGCCGGTGGGTATGAACTTGCGCCAGAAGTAGGAGTTCCAGCCCTCGGAGTTGCGTATGAACGCCATTGCTTCCATGGGAGCGCCCCCCTGTGTAGGGTCGGCGAGGACAAACTGTTTGTCCATGGGCCGGCTGCCGGCATCAGTGCCAAGGTAGTGCGAGTATGGGGTGATTATGTTCAGACAAAGTCGAGGATCGCGCAGACGGTAGGCGTCGGCCACACGGGCGGTGTCGCACTGCAGTGTACTCGTCACGGTGGTGCTGCCGGCATCTATTGCCACACACATCAGCTTGCGCCGTTCGTCGGGGCTCGCCTCGTTGAAGCCGGCGAACACATCGTTCCAGTCGAATGGCGAGCCGTCGGTATTTTCGTACATGTCGGCCAGAGTGGTCGATGGCACTATGCAGTTCGAGGCAATAAGCCGCATGGTCGATTTGTTGCCGAAGTACGACACAATGTCGAGGGCGTAGCCGGCCGTGTTGCCGTCGAGGCTCTGGATTGAGAAAATCATTTCGTTGCTGTGTTGTCCGTTATATAGCCGGAAAAGCTCGTTATAGTCGGAGTGGAGTTCGTAGCCGTAGTTGTTGTGCCGGTTATATATAATCTCTTCAAAGTCGTCGATGGCTTCCTGCCAGCGTCCGTTGTAGAGGTAAACTTTGCCACGCAGGGCGTATGCGGCTCCTTTGGTGGCGCGTCCGAGGTCGGCCTGATCCCATGCCACAGGCAGCAGGGCTATGGCTTCGTCGAGGTCGTCAAGCACGTGTCGGAGCAGTTCGTCGTAGCTGCATCGGGGCGAGTCGAGCGATGCGAACTCCTTGTTTATATCGCAGCTTTCGTCGTAGTAAGGCACTCCGCCCCAGCAGTTGAGCATGCGGAAGTATGCCATGGCACGAAGGAATTTTGCTTCGCCGGTGACACGGCTGATTGTTTCGCTGCTCACCGGCATGCCCTTTACATTGCGTATCACGGTATTTGAGCGGTGTACCAGTTCGTAGAGGTACTGCCAGTGGTTGGCCACGCCGCCCGAGGCCGATGAGAACGCCGTGCCGCGCGAGATGTCGGCCCACGGAGTAGTGCCGTCGGCCAGGTCGCTGCACATGTCGAATGTGAATTCAAGGCCGAAGCACCAGGGTGCTTTCATGGCGGCGTACATGCCTATGGCCGCCTGACGGGCGTGTTCCTCGGTCTGCCAGAAAGTGGCGTCGCTGAGCTGGTCGCCGGGTGCGAAATCGAGTGTTTCGCAGGCGCTGAGCATTGTGGCTGTCAGCGCCAGAGCTATGGTATGGTGTAGTTTCATTTTGGTCAGAATGATATGTTGATGCCTACTGAATACTGGCGTATGGCGGGATAGCCCACGTTTGCTCCAATCTCGGGGTCGAAGCCCGGAAACGAAGTGATGGTGAACAGATTGTCGATACTGGCATATACTCGCAGATTTTCGACGAAGAAACGTCGGCTGACGCTATGCGGCACCGTGTAGCCAAGCTGTATGTTCTTGCAGCGGAAGTATGCTGCGTTCTGTATGAATGCGTCGCTGGCTATATTATTTTTGCCGTTGGCGTTGTTGCGGAGTATGGGGTAGATTGAGTTGTAGGGGTTCTCAGTAGTCCAGGCGTTGTCGGTAATGTCTTTGACCAGCGACTGGCCCATTACGGTTACGAAGCGGAATGCCTGATTGTTGTAATACACGCTGTGGTTGCCCACTCCCTGAAAGAGGGCGCTGAAGTCGATGCCGCGCCATGAGGCTCCAAGGCTGATGCCGTAGGTGAGGTTCGGTGTGGTACCGTGGCCGATTTCCACGCGGTCGTCAGCGTCGAGTTTTCCGTCGTGGTTGGCGTCGGCGAATAGAAAGTCGCCCAGTTCGGGACGCTGGTAGGTGGCGAAGTAATCCGGGTTTGCGTCTACCAGGCTCTGAACGTAGTCAAGGTCGGCCTGGTCGCGGACAATGCGGTCGACGGTAATCACATACAGCTGGTCGATGGGACGTCCTTCCTGGGTTTTGTACACACCGTTTATCGAGGCCACATCGCCCTGAAAGCGGGTAACCTTGTTGCTAACGAAGCCCATGTTGAAACCGGCATGGTACGACACGCTGCCTATGCGGTCGGACCACTGCAGGTCCACTTCAAGGCCCTTGTTACATACCTCGCCGGCATTCTGGTTGGGTACGGTGGAGGTGCCGTGTTCCAGTGGAGCGGGCAGCGATATGAGTATGCCCTCGGTGAGTTTGCGGTAGATATCGAACGAGGCGCTCAGGCGATTGTTGAACAGCGAGGCATCCAGGCCTATATTGGCCATATAGGTCTTTTCCCACGACAGATTGGGGTTCGACAGCACCGCCTGCGCAAAGCCTCCGGCCACACTGCCGTTGAGCACATATCCGGCGGTGGCGAAGAGCGAGCGGTACATATAGTAGCTGGTGGTGGCGTTGTTGCCGAGCGAGCCGTACGAAGCGCGCAGTTTCAGGTTGTCGAGCCATGCCCGGCTGCCCTGCATGAACTTTTCGTGCGATATTCGCCAGGCCGCCGATACCGAAGGAAAGTAGCCCCAGCGGTGACCCGGGGCGAACTTCGACGAACCGTCGGCCCTCAGGTTGGCCTCAAGCAGATATTTGTCGGCCCAGTTGAGGTTTATTCGCCCGAAGTACGACCGCATCGACCACTCGGTGTAGTTGCCTGCTATGGGGCCGTTGGTGGTGGCGGCGTCGATTGATGTCAGAGAGTCGTCGGTAAGGTCGTAGCGCAGAAAACTTTCGTATTCGTTCTTGTCGTATTCCTGGCTTGCGCCAAGCAGTACGGTAGCGCTGAGGTCGGAAAGTTTAAAAGAGTATGATGCCGTGATGTCGCTGCTGCGGTAATTGTCGGCGTAGTTGTAGCGGCGGATGTAGGTGCGCACCACACCTTCGCGTATCAGCACCGGTCCGTCGGCAGTAAAGCGGTACAGGTCGCGGTCGGTGAGATGCTGCTCCACACGGCGGTCCCAGTAATTATATGAGAACGAGCCCTGTATACTCAGGCCTTTCAGCGGCTGCAGCCGTGCATACAGCTTGGTTACAATGCGGCGTGTGCGGGTAGGGAATTCGCTTTTGTAGAACCACTGGCGGCGGTATGGGTTGAAGTTGCTCACATTCTCTTCCTCCGGGTTCTGTATGCCTCCGTACAGGCCTGTGGCGGGGTCGTAGAGAGTCATGCCGGGCACGGTGTTGAAGGCGCCCGAGCCGAAAATCACGTCGCCGCCTGCGGTGGCGTTTTCTGCCGAGGGATTATTGTTGTCGATATAGCCGAAGATGTCGGTGCCCACAGTCAGCCAGGGCTTTATGGTCACGTCAAGGTTGCTGCGCAGCTGATAGCGGCGGTAGTCGGTATAGTAAATCATGCCGGGGTTGTCCACCAGACCGAGCGATATGTTGTAGCGGGCGCGCTTGCCGCCGCCGGTTACCGACAAGTTGTGGTTCTGTACCACCGAGGGGTTTCGGTATATATGGTCCTGCCAGTCGGTATTAGGGTATATTGTTGGATTTTGTCCGGCATCGTTGCGCCACTCGTCGATTTTCCCTTGTGAGAATCGCGGAGCCTGCCCGTTGGCAATCAGGGCTGCGTTCTGAATCTCCATGAAGTCGGCGTAATCAGTCACGAGGTTCATGCGTTTGGCTACAGTTTCGAACGATACATTGCCGCTGTAAGTCAGCCTCGGAGCCGCCTGCATGCCATGGCGGGTGGTTACCAGAATCACGCCGTTGGCTGCCCTGGAACCATAGATGGCGGCCGAAGCGGCGTCCTTGAGTATCGATATGTTGTCGATGTCCTGCGGATTTATGTCGCTCAGGCTTACACCGGTCACGCCGTCGACCACTACCAGCGGGGCCGAGTTGTTGAGTGTGCCCTGTCCGCGTACGGTTATGGTCTGTGACTCGTAGCCGGGGGTATTGCCGCCGCTGTTGCTTACCGAAAGTCCCGGTGCCAGGCCCGCCAATGCATTCGCTACATTGGTAACGGGCCTGTCGGCGAGAGCCGCCGGGCTGATTGTCGAAACTGAGCCGGTAAGGTCGACTTTGCGCTGGGTGGCATAGCCTACCACAACTATATCGTCGAGCTCTTCCACGCTACTATAAAGAACAACGCTATAAGAAGATTTCCCCTTTACTATCTCAGTAACTGAGGGCTTCATGCCAACATAATTGATTTCGAGCCGACTGCCGGCGGGTGCGTCGGCAATGTCGAAGCGGCCTTGTATGTCGGTGGTGACTGCACCGGTAACAGAGCCTGCAACAGCTACTGTGGCTCCGGCCACAGGGTCGCCGTTCTCGTCATATACCACACCGGAAACTCCCGGAAGGGAGTTCTCGGCGCGGACGTGAAAATTCAGTGACAGCAGACTGCCGCCTAAAGCGGCGATTAAATACTTTTTTAGCATATCGATGGTTTTATACGCCAAAATTACAACGTTAAAACCAAATTATATGCAGAGTGTAAACGAACAGCCGTTAAATGTCAATCAGTCTGTATTACCATGAAGTTTGTGGTACTCCAGAATCGAGCCGGATTGGTGATTTCGAGTCTGAGGCTGCCTTCGCCGGCTATGCAGTACGACCCTTCGGGGTGGTTGGTCAGCAGCCTGGCTTTACGGCTGTGGAGTTCCACCGACCTCAGGCTGCGTTTGTCGCCGCAAAGAAAGAAATCGCGGTCGAAATCGCCGTTCAGCAGCCGTGATTTCCGCAGGAAGCCTGTTTCGAGTATGCGGTGCTGTTTGAGTTCGCTTTTGGAGGCTATGGCGTAATAGCAGATGTTGAGTTCGTTTTCGAGTGCCATGGCGGTCTGTTCGGCCCGGTCGCGGCTGAAGCTGAGGGTGTCGACCGCACAGTGAAGCGAATCCACCGTCATGCTCAGCGAGCCTATATGCAGCCTGGCCGAGTCGAGCTGCAGGCGCAGCCGGTTAATCTCCTTGTTACGGCTGTCGATTTGCCGTCTTAGCGCATTTATGGCGTCCTGCAGGTCGGAGCTGAACAGGGTCGATTCTTTCAGTTTGCTCTCAAGCAGGTCGAGTTTGGCGCGTCGTTTTGCCAGAGTGCGGCGAATGGTTGCCATGTCGGCCATAATCTGTTCGGTCTGTATGGAATTATTATCGTTTACAGCTTGAGAGGACAGAATGTTTTCCATGCGTCGGATGTCGTCCATGTCGCCGGTTATGGCGGTCACCAGGCGCATGAGTTCGTCGCGCTCTTCCACTGCGGAGGCAAGTTCTCGGCGCGAAGCCTCCATAAGGTCCGGCTGCGGCTGCACGTCCGCGCCTTTCCGGCAGGCGTGGACGAGCAGTAGCGACAGCATAACGAAAATAGATACAGCGGCAGACTTCATCAGTTCATGGAGTTTATTGGCAAATTTAACCAAAAAAAACGAATTTGCCGCTTTATGTGCAAATAAACTGCGCAAAAGTGTCAATGAGTATTTTGCAGGAAAGGAAAACTTAGCTTAATTTTGCAGCCATGAAAACATCCGACATCAAAAATACCATGCTGCTTGACGCCCTGTTCGGTCTGCTGCTTATGCCCCTGATGATATTGCTGGGTCCGGCATACCGCTGGCTGCAGGAGTGGCCGCTGTTTTTTGTGTTGGTGTGTCTGTTTCTGTATGGCTGCTACTGGCTTGTGCGGCGGATCGATGTGCCGGGCATGTTCATGCGCCGCCGCTATGGCCGCATTGCCGCCGTTATGGCTGCGCTGATTTGCTGCAACTATGCGCTCAGTTTTTATCCGCTGCCGCAGATGGACTTTGTTACCCCCTCAATGAGCGAGTACCAGACCAGCGTGCGCAACTATGGCGTGGCGCTCAGTCTGTGGCTTATGTTCGTGGCCGTAATGGGTTTTGCGCTTACAGTATCGTTCATTACAGAACTTTACAGGCAGACTTTGCTGCGCAAGGACCTGGAGAACCAGCGCGACAAGGCCGAGCTGGCTATTTTCAAGGCTCAGATTAGTCCGCACTTCCTGTTCAACACCCTCAACTCGCTTTACAGCCTGGTAATAGGAACATCGCAGAAAGCTGAGGACGCATTCATTAAGTTTGCCGACCTGCTCAAGTACACCTATACAACCATAGAAAACGAGGAGGTGCCTATAGGCGGCGAAATCGAATATATACAGAATTATATCGACCTGCAGTCAATACGCCTCAACCGGCATACACGTGTGGACTGGAGCTACGACATCGATGATATGCGGCGCAGTGTGCCCCCGATGATATTTCTGACTCTGGTGGAGAATGCGTTCAAATACGGCGCCTCGACTACAGCCGACTGCGATATTGTGTTGCGCATGAAGCTGAAATGCGGCATGCTGAGTTTCAGTACCCGCAACCGCATAATGAAGCATGGCGATACCTTCCGCTCCGAAATGCCGGTGGGAATGGCCAACTGCCGCGCAAGGCTCGACGGACTTTTCCCGGGCCGCAACACTCTGGAAACACGAGAGGTCGACGGCATGTTTGAACTTGACATGAATATTCAACTAAACTGATATGAAACCGGCACTGATACGCTGTGTGGCGATTGACGACGAACCTCTGGCTCTGGAGGTGATTGAAAAATTCTGCGCCCGTATGGGCGGAGTGGAAGTGACCACATTTACCGACCCCCGGGAAGCCCTGGATTTCATGGCAGGGTGCGCTCCCGACATAGCTTTCCTCGACATAGAGATGGGCAATGTAAGCGGACTGACCGTAGCCGCCAGTCTGCCGGCATCGACATGTGTGGTGTTCACCACCGCATACCTGCATTACGCTGCCGAAGGCTTCAACCTCGATGCCGTCGACTATCTGCACAAGCCTTTTTCATACAGCCGCTTCGAAACCGCTTTTGCCAAAGCATTGCGCAGGGTGGAGTACAACCGCAGTACTCCGCGGCAGCAAAGCATAACTGTAAAGCAGGAGTATAGCAACGTTACCATTCCGCTCGACGACATCATATACATCGAGGCCATGGAAGGCTATTCAAAGATATTCCGCAGCGAAGACCGCTGTGTGCTCTCCCGCGTGATACTCAAAAAGTTGCAGGCTATGCTGCCGGAACGCGACTTTGTGCGCATACACCGCAGCTACGTGGTGCCGCTGTCGAAGGTCCATTCATATAACCGGCAGGAACTTACCCTGAAGAACGGACAGGTGCTGCCCATCGGACGCCAGTATGCCGACGAAGTCATGTCGGCTCTGGCCGGCAGGTAGTCTTGCGGCCGAACACGCGGTGCTGCACTATAAGCGCGGCGGTGAATACTGCTGCGCCGGTGATTATCCATGTTATGGGGTAGATTAAAAGCAGGCCGTGGAAGCTGTCGTCGATGCTGCGGAATGTCGTTACCCAGCCCAGACGCAGCACACAGGTGCCGAACACGGTCAGAAGCATGGGCGTGAGCGAATAGCCCAGAGCACGCATATAGGAGCCCGAAATCTCGTATGAACTCGCCAGGCACTGGAATACCAGCACCGTGTTGAAGCGTACCAGGGCGTAGTGCATCACCTCGGGCGACGACGAGAACAGGCTTATGAAGGCGTGTCCCTGCCATGCCACCAGCAGATTGCTGGCCCCGCACAGAACCACACTGTAGAGCATGCAGATACGCAACACACTCTTGCAGCGGCCATATTCGCCCGAGCCGTAGTTCTGGCCGGTGAAGGCTATGGTGGCGGCGCAGAATGCCGATACTATATAGTAGCAGTAGACCTCGTAGGTAAGGGCCGCGGCAGAGCCGGCAATGGCATCGGAACCGAAGCTGTTGATGGCCGACTGGATAAAAATGTTCGAAATCGAAAACACCATGCCCTGCAGCCCGGCAGGGATGCCTATGCGCAGCATTTTGTTGAAGTCGGGACGCGACAGCCGCCAGCTACGCAGCTTAAGCGACAAGGTCACAGGCTGAGGCTCGCGAGCCAGAAAGTACACTATTATGGCCGCATTCACACCCGTGGATATAACTGTGGCCCAGGCTACTCCCGATACTCCCCAGCCGAATACGCCGGCAAACAGCCAGTCGAGCAGCAGATTGCAGACGGTGCTGACGAGCAGGGCATAGAAGGGCAGACTGGTGTCGCCCACACTGCGCATGATGGCCGAGCCGAAATTATAAGTCATCATAAAGGGCATGCCGCAGAAGAATATACTCAGATACTCTTCGGCCAGATCGATAACATCGGGCGGGGCGCTCATGGCCTCGAGTATAGGGCGGGCCAGCGTGATACCCAGAAACATGAGTATGAAGCCCGACAGCAGCGATATTATGGCCACGGTGGATACCGAGCGCCGGACGGCATCGTGGTTCTTCTGGCCAAGATATGTGGCAATAACGGCATTCGCGCCTATGGCTATGCCTAAAAACAGATTCACCAGTATGCTGATAATGGGGCCGTTGCTTCCCACAGCGGCTATGGCCTGGGTAGTGGAGTAGCGGCCTATCACGGCTACGTCGATGGCATTGAACGACTGCTGTAATATGCCGCTTGCAATCAGAGGGATTGAGAAGGTCAGTATCTTACCGTACAGGGGACCATGCAGCATGTCGACCTGTCGCTTTTTGCTTTTGCCCGAACTCATATTATATCTTTCTTACCAATTCGGTTGCAAAGATACGAAAAAAACAGCTATTGTGTGTCCTCGTCAGGATTTTCGATATTCTCCGTAGGTGCTGAATCATGGTGCGCAGCATTGCGAGGCAGCCATCCGTGGCGGCGCAGCGCCTCGGCTATGCTCCATTGTATCTGTCCGTTGACCGAGCGGAATTCCTGCGCCGCCCAGCGCTCGACCAGCTCCATAGTGTGCGGGTCGAGCCTGAGTAGAAACCCTTTGCTTTGCTGTCTGGCCATGCGTTTACTGGTAGAGTGTGCCTGTGTTCAGTACCGGCTGGGCGGGTTCGTCGGCGCAGAGCACCACCAGCAGGTTGCTTACCATCGAGGCCTTGCGTTCCTCGTCAAGGGTCACAATCTGCTCCTCGCTGAGCTGGTCGAGAGCCATCTTCACCATCGAAACAGCACCTTCAACAATCTTTTCACGAGCTGAAATAATGGCCGATGCCTGCTGGCGGCGTAGCATTACAGCGGCAATCTCCGGAGCGTATGCCAGGTAGTTGAGGCGGGCCTCCACCACTTCGATACCGGCAATAGCCATGCGCTCGTTGAGCTTGGCCTCGAGCTGCTCGTTGATTTCACTGGCATCGCTGCGCAGGGTTATTTCCTGATGCTTGCCGTCTTCTTCGTCGTAAGCGTAGCAGCCTGTGACTTCGCGTAGTGCGGCATCGCTCTGTATGCTTACAAAGGCATTCAGCGCCTTGGCAATTTTATCGCCGGTCGAAGCTGCCTGCACGTTCTTGCCGTCGTTGCTCACCGATATGGCGGATTCGTCGCCGGCATCAACGTCGAATACCGCACGATAGGTGTCGTTGACTTTCCATACCAGCACCATGCCAATCATTACGGGGTTGCCTATCTTGTCGTTGACTTTTATGGGGGCGATATCCATGTTGCGGATACGCAGCGATACCTTTTTCTTGGTCATAAACGGGTTGACCCAGAAGTAGCCTGTTTCGCGGAATGTGCCTCGGTATTCGCCAAAGAAAATCATAACTCTGGCCTGGTTGGGCTGTAGTACAAAAAAACCGCACAAAAGTATGAGCATGGTCAGGAAGCCTACTCCGGCAATGATGCCGGCAATCCAGTAAAGGCTGAATGGAAGCAGTATGAACGAGGTTGCTATTATCGCCGGAATGAGCAGCAGCACAAGCGCCAGCATGGCGAAACCGTTGCGGACTTTGCCGCTGTAGGGTATTTCTTTGTTGTTGTTTTTCATAATGATATTATTTTGATATTACTATGTCGCAAAGGTATGCAAAACTTAATTTACTGCAAAATTATTAACGTATTTTAGCTATACTTTGCGCAATAGCAAAGAATAAAGAATATTGATATAGAGGCTATTTTATAAACCTGTTGCTGTCGGCTATATAGCCGTCGCAGGCGGTGATATGGTCAATCAGCCGGGCGAAGGTGAGGTTGCGGCGCAGCAGGGCGGCATTGCCTGTGATTATCATGTGTTCGCGGGCCCGGGTGAGCGCTACATTGAGTTTGCGGTCAATGATTACACCGTCTTCCTCAAACACATGGCTGGTGAGGAACTGCAGTTGATAATATTTCCGGATTGTAAATCCGTAGATTATATATTTGCGCTGGCTGCCCTGATAGCGCTCTACGGTGTCAATGTTCAGACCGGCGGCATTGTCGATGCCCAACGCAGCCAGTTCGCCGCGGATGGCGGCAATTTGGTTGCGGTAGGGAACAATCACGCCTACCGTGTCGTCGGGGTCGAAGGTATTGCCCTCGCGGGCTATGATTTCCTTGAGCAGCAGGGCTATAAGGCGGGCTTCGGCATGGTTTACCTTGTCGGCTACGGTAGTAGCGGCATCGGGCTGCACGTCGAAAAACAGCATGCGGTGCGACGCTATCAGACAGCCGGGCGACATGTTCTCGCACCGGGGCAGCGAGGCGGTCTGGTGGGGCAGCGGTACCTCGGTGAGCAGTCCGTTGTAGAAATTCGATGCGGCAAAATCGGCAATGTCGTGGTGCATGCGTCCCTGGCGGTTGAGCATACGGCATACATCCGGGTCGTGGCGGTATCGGCGTACAAGGCGCTCGAACAGCGACTGGCGGCAGTCGGTCAGGCCTATTTCATGCAGGCATTCTTCGGTCACGGCCGATTCGGCGGCAGTCTGCTGTACAATGGCAGGCAGCTGTTTGTGGTCGCCGATAAGCACGAATTTGCGTATGCAGTCGTGTCCGTTTACCGTGGCCGAGAGTATGCCCAACAGCTGAGGCTCGAGAATCTGCGACGCTTCGTCGATTACGCCAAGCGAGAACTGCTTGAGCAGAAACAGCGCACTGTTGGCGTTCATGGCGGTAGTGGTGGCGACGAACACACGGTGGCGCTTAATCTCACTGATAAGCCTGGCCGAGTTGGCACACTCTCCGACCTTGTTCTGCAGCAGGCAGGGGCGGGCGGCTTCGGCGCAACCGAGTGTGCTGCCGAGGCGTATGAACTCAATGCCGCTTTCGAGCAATTTGGTGCAGATTTCATCAACGGCGCGGTTGGTGTACGCCAGCAACAGTACATTGCTGTCGGGGCGTGTGAGTTCTTCTTGCACGGTGGTGAGCATGCCGTAGGAGGTCTTGCCTGTGCCCGGCGGTCCTATAATCAGATACAGATCGCGGGCTGCGGCCACACGCATGGCAAGGTCGTTGAATGGGCCGTAGTCGCCGTTGAGCTGAACATCGGTGCTTACTTCCGGACGCCTGCGCAGCAGCAGCAGGTCGCGCCGGGCTACGGTGGCTTTAAGAAAAGAGTGCATGCCGCGGTAGAGCGAACTGTACGACGACTCGATGAAATCGTGCTCTATGGCCCAGAGGCAGCCGCGTCCGGCCTCGAAAGGCGCCGGGCCCGACTGGGGCGCGCGCAGCCTCAGACTGATGTCGCCGGCGGCAATATCCTCGATGGTGCAGCGGAACACCATGTTGCGCCTGGCATCGGGCACTTCGCCGGCGGAGTAAGGGTAGAGAATCACAATGTCGCCGCGGCGGAAGTTGGCCATGTCGCAGGCTTCGTCGTCGGTGAAAGTCAGCCGCAGTGATTCGATTTTGCCTTTTTTCGGGAAATTGTAGTCCAGTACCAGACCGGTGTATATGTTTCCGGCATCGAGTTTCTCTTCGAGCGAGTCGTGCCAGGTCGAGGCGAAACCGCTGCCCTCCTTCTGTTTGTTTCCGATTTTCGACAATATATGTTCGCGGGCCGTAAAGCGCATCAGGCGCATGAAATATTCGCGCTCCAGCCGGGAAGCGTTGCGAATGGGGTCGAGTATGGCGCAGAGCGCTGGACGGCTGTATCGAGTCCACAAGGTGCTTTCGCGCCCATTCGTGCAGAGGTCATCGGCACTTATGGTGGCCAGCAGCCCAAAGCCCTCATCGGCAAAACGCATGTCGTTGAACACAATGCCGTTGCGTACCTTCATGGCCTCTCTCAGCAACTTTGGCGCGAATCCCAGGCGCAGCAGACTGCGGCTGTATTTGGAGTACATCAGAAAGGCATGCAGCTCATCGTTGTTCTCGCGATAGCGTTCTGCGAAATTATAGCGGATAATGGCCATATAAAGCAGCAGCTGCACGTAGTGAGGTTCGCGGTGGCGCGGAATTTCAAAGCCGTTGTAAGGAAAAGCGCCCTTGCCGGATTTCTGTTCGGCCAAAATTTTCATGTCGAGTTGCAGAAAGTCCATACGCCCTTGCAGACCAAGCATTTCGGAGAAGAAAGTAGGCTCTACCATAAGCCGGCTGCAATCGAAACTGCTCACCTCGCGGCGCATGCTTGTTAGCACAGCTTCACGGATATTGCCAATTTGTCGTCGGGCCTCGTGATGGAAGTCCCTGCCCGGAGGCGTGGCCGCCAGCTGCAAAGCATTATTGCGGAAAAAGCGCATGGCGCTGTCGGTGTATGAATCGCACTCATTGTGTATTATTTCGTCGAGCAGCTGTCCGGCAAAATTACCAAGGTTGATGGCATCGCCTGTAGGAGCCGGACTCAGACGTTTGATAATGTTGATTAGCGGCGATGTGGTGTAAGTTTCGAAGCATGAAGCAATAGCCGACACATCGGTCAGCAGGTCCGGTTCATATATTATAAGCTCGGGATTGAGTACACCTGCCTCGTCGCGCCTTGGCCGGATGATATTCAGTTGAGAACCCGGTCGGAGCATAGGCCTGAGATAGCTGAAATCGGGCGAATCGCTATCTCCGTCGTGGCAGGCAAAGCGTATTTCGAGTAAATTTTCCGGAGCATCGGGCGACGAGCCGCGGATGCAGTCGTGGTGTATATCACATACTATCACCCGCAGGTATTCATTGGTAATGCGTCCACTGCTGCGAGGAGGCCTCGACTGAGGAAACACCAGTTTGATTTCCGCCGGAGTATCGCAGTCGAACACCAGAGCCACAAAGCGGGCCAGCGCCTCGAAATCGTAGTAAAAGAAACGGCGCATTTCGGCAGCGTCGAGCAGGCTCAACTTGGCAAAGCGGCTGCGGGCATCATTCACGGCCAGTCGCAGAGCCTTGTCGGCCGAAAATTTACGAAGCAGAAAATCGGTTTTGGCAAAAGGACCCGACAGCAGAATACTTGATTCGGCGGTTGCGTTGTCAATCAGCCTGTTGAACAGTTTGGCCATCATACGGTAGCCGTTACGTCGGTCGTTGTCGCGGTCCGACACCACAGCCCCGAGCTGGCTGAAAAAATCAGCAGAGTTCTCTTGTTGATAAAATGCGCTTGTCTGCATAGTTGCTGCAAAATTACAAAAAAACGGCCGTGGAGCAAAATAACAGGCAACCATAATTGTATGATGTTGAAAATCAGTAATACTATATCCGAATTTGTCGGTGGCTCAGTTCGAACGGCTCATGTCTGAGTCCTATTCCGACTCCACAATTTCTCCGCATCTCAAAATTTAAGAGGGTGTTTAATAATTGTAATTTGAAAAATATTACAAAATTGTGGCGTATAGTGGCAAAATGCCGCAAAAGTTTGCGCGATTGAAATATAATACTTGAATTTGCGACTATATGTTATTCCAATAGATTCCAGGAAGTTTAACCTTATAATAATTCGTCAAGTTTATGAAAGTGTCGTTTCTTAAACAAACAGTCACGGCTCTGATTGTTGCAATCAGTGCTGTGTCGCAGGCCGGTGCGCAGCATGCTGTCACCGAATTGCCGAAAAGTGCTACATTAGCGGCCCGAGCCGGGGGCGTGCAAAGTGAGAGCAAGATATTGCGGTCGAGAAGCGAGCTGCGGAAGTCGCGACTGACGCTGAGTACAACGGAGCCGCGCAACGGAATTCCGGGTCCGTTCGCATCTGCTCCGTCAAATTCGCAGGATGGCATCGATGGCACATGGATGTACGGCAGTCTTGACTGGTCGGATAATTGGGACGACGATTACACCCCTTACGGAATATACCGAATGCCGATAAACGGTAGCGACGGCATACGCTTTGTGCGAATCAGCGACAAATTGGTTTCGAACGGAGGTGGTGTGTACAAAGACGGCAAATATTACTTTATAAGGGTATCAGGGCTGGCGCATGAGATTTAACTATCCTTAAAGACTTTGTACAGATAGTCAG
>ERZ777011.2403-NODE-2403-length-15070-cov-2.978422_pt1 | contig 15070 bp, 11 predicted proteins | sample MGYA00374964_ERZ777011 | MGnify/ENA primary metagenome ERZ777011 (study PRJEB29310, sample SAMD00008975) | mouse gut metagenome | study: EMG produced TPA metagenomics assembly of the Metagenome analysis of fecal microbiota from mouse which was promoted...
CAAAGCGTTAATCCGGGGAAGCATGTTTTTCAGGTGGGAGACTATATATTGGAAATCAATGATGATGAGGTTGAAAGCAAAAAAGAACTGATTGAAAAAATTAAATATAGTGAGGGGCAGGAGATGGTGTTTAAAGTGCAGCGGGGAGATATGGAGATTGATGTAAAGGCCCGCCCTGAGCTAAACAAAAATGGCGAATATAAGATGGGAATTTGGGTTAGGGACAATGCGCAGGGGGTTGGCACCATGACCTATGTTGACGAAAACGGATGCTTCGGGGCGCTGGGCCACGGCATCAACGACGTGGATACCAGTACTTTGATGGCCCTTAAGGCGGGAACTCTTTATCATACGGAAATTATAGGGATTACCAGAGGGGCCAGCGGATCTCCCGGAGAATTGACAGGCTATATAGAATATGACGACAATAATGTTATGGGGGATATTACGGCAAATACCGCACGGGGAATTTTTGGCGTCTGCATTCCGGAGATTGCGGATGACGATACCTATGATTATCTTCCGCTGGGGCTTAAGCAGGAGATAAAAAAAGGTCCGGCGCAGATTATCTGTTCCCTTGGAAACGGCACCAGAGTTTATGACGTGGAGATAACGGACATTAATCTGGAAAATGACAATATTAATCGGGGAATTGTTATTAAAATCACGGATCCGGATCTGCTTACGGTAACAGGCGGAATCGTGCAGGGAATGAGCGGAAGTCCGATTATTCAGGACGATAAAATAGTGGGGGCGGTCACCCATGTGCTGGTTCAGGATCCCACCAGAGGGTACGGTATTTTTATTGAGGAAATGCTTGTGCATGAATAATGAAAAAACAGAAAAAATTTGCGCTTGCGCCTGAATTTGAGTGCTGCCGGTAAATATAGGGTATCAGAAAAACTCTTGGTAAATTCTGCTGAGAGTTTTTTTGTGCAGGCACAATTATCATTTGTTTTCACATTGATAATGGAGGAAAACATTTAAAGATGGAAGAAAACAATTAATGATGAAAAAATTAAATGCCTTTTAGGCATGGGTAAGACATAAAACTTAAGTATTTGATATAAGTAACTAATGGATTTATACTATAAGTGCATCAGAAAAATAAGTAAAGTTTCGATTGGCGGCAGTATCTTAAGCAAAACTTGCGATACATGACAATGAGCTTTGCCCATTGCAGGCAGGAGGTATAAGGATGGAACAGAAAAAAAGTTTGTTTTCTAATCAGGAATTAAAAGCGATGATTGTCCCGCTGTTTTTAGAGCAGCTCCTGGTTATGCTGGTAGGGATGGCGGATACGCTGGTGGTAAGCCATGTGGGGGAGGCTGCGGTGTCGGGGGTTTCGCTGGTCAATCAGTTTAATACGATTTTTATTTATCTTTTTACGGCATTGGCATCGGGCGGAGCCGTGGTTATCAGTCAGTATATCGGAGGGAGAGAAAAAGACCTTGCCGGGGAGGCGGCAAGCCAGCTTTTGCTTTTTTCCACAATATTTTCCGTTATAATAGCTGTGTTTGTGTTAGTTGGCAATGAATCTATTTTGCGTCTTTTGTTTGGAAAAGTGGAGGATTCCGTCATGCAGGCGTGCGTTACCTACCTGAAAATTTCTGCGTATTCCTATCCGGCGCTGGCAATTTATAATGCGGGAGCGGCAGTTTACCGGAGCCTTGGAAAGACCGGCACGACCATGTACCTGTCAGTGGCCTCGAACGTAATCAATGTGGTGGGCAATCTCATCGGCGTATTCGTGTTAAAAGCCGGGGTGGCCGGGGTAGCGTACCCTTCCCTGATAGCCCGGATATTTTCGGCGGTAATGATTACGGCGTTTTGCTTCGGGGAAAAGAATGAGGTGGTCTACCGGAGCAGGTGGATTATGCGCTGGAATGGGCGTATGATGCGGCGTATTTTGAATATTGCAATTCCAAACGGAATGGAAAACGGCATCTTTCAGCTGGTGAAGGTGGCGCTGAGCAGTATTGTTGCGCTTTTTGGGACCTATCAGATAGCGGCAAACGGCGTGGCGCAGAGTATCTGGTCGCTGGCCGCTTTGGCGGGGGTGGCAATGGGACCGGTATTTATCACGGTAATCGGACAGTGTATGGGCAGCCGGGATACGGATGCGGCGGATTACTATTTCAGGAAACTGACAAAGGCCACGTTGGTGATTTCAATCGTATGGAATCTTTTCATCTTTCTGCTGACGCCCCTTTTTATGCGGGCTTACGCGTTAGAACCTGAAACAAAGAGGCTTGTAATCCTGCTGGTGCTCATTCACAATGTGTTTAACGCGGCGGCATTTCCATTCTCCGGCGCGCTCAGTAACGGGCTTCGGGCGGCAGGGGATGTGAAGTTTACCATGTACATATCCATTGCCTCTACGATTGCAGGGCGGCTGCTTTTGTCCTATGTGTTCGGAATTGTCTTTGAAATGGGAGTAATCGGGATTGCGGCGGCGATGGTCTGCGACTGGATCATTCGAGGCATTATTTTCTACCTGCGCCAAAAATCAGGGAAGTGGAAGAATTTTCAGGTAATTTAAGTTTGATTTTTCGTCATAAATTGCGCCGGGGCCGGGACTTTACACCTTCCGGCCCTTTTGCTATAATGAGGCCAGGAGGTGATAAACTTGCCGGGATTTACGAAGCAGGCGATTAGAAATTCCTTTATGAAGCTCTTAGATGAACGTCCGGTGAGCCAGATTACAGTGAAGGATATTGTGGAAGATTGCGGAATCAACCGCAATTCTTTTTATTATCATTACCAGGACATGCCTTCTTTGATTGAAGAAATTATTCTGAAAGAAATCAATGAGATTATCAGACGGCATCCAACGGTGGACTCTTTAGAGGAAGGGATTGATGTGGCGGCTTCTTTCGCAATGCAGAACAGACGGGCGGCGCTTCACCTTTATCATTCCGCTAACAGGGATTTATTTGAGCAGCATCTGTGGCGTATCTGCGAGTATGTTGTGGATACTTATATCAGCACGGCATTTGCGGACAGCCCCATTGGAGCGACGGATAAGAGCATTTTAATCCGCTATTATAAGTGGGTGTGCTTTGGGGCTGTTATGGATATGCTAAGGGGAGGAATGAAGGACGATATTCAGGCCTTTTACTATAGAATGGGACAGCTTAAAAAAGGAATGTTGGAGGAAGTGATTAACAGAAGCGTTCGCGAAAACGCAGATTGAAAATAATGCATAAAGGCAGTTTCCGACAACCGCTCCCTTAAGGGTGTCTGTGGGTAATGCAGCCGGTCGGATTCCGGTTTCCTGACAGACTATATGCGCTCAGGCGGGTATCAGGTAACGAAGGATAAGGTTTTTCCGAATTGAAGAGAGAAATGGAAAAAAGGAGTGTCCGGTGATATGCCGAATACTCCTTCCTGTTGTATAAAATTTATATACCGGCAGATTCAGGACCTCCTACAAACCGTAGTTTTTTCTGCTGCCTTACGCAGTCGTCCAGATAGTAATTCATCAGAACCTGATATGGAATACCTGATTCATCAGACATTGACTTGAAATATTCAATCGTTGCAATGCTTATGTTCATCGTAACAGGTTTTTTGATTTTTTTCGCATAAGGGTTTTTTCTGGGATTTAAAGCTTTAATATCATATTCCTCCCGCATATCCATTTCATCCATTACAAAATCACCATCCTTTATTGATTTCATTATACTGCTGTGTTTCCGTTTTCGTTGCTTTCCTTGCCGAAATAATACGGATAATATCATCAGCACTCCGGTAACAGTGGCAGACAATCAGCATTTTTAGCTGGCTGCTCATTCCCAAAAGCATAAACCTTTCTTCCTCCATTGAATGCTCGGGATCGTCAAACAGGACTGCATTTTCGTCTAAAAAAACAGTGCTTGCCTCATGAAAAGTGATGCCATGTTTTTCAATATTTGTCTGTGCCTTATTATTATCCCATTCAAATTTTATGCCATTCATATTTATATTATATTTATTATATCAATAAAAATCAAGGGAATCTGAATTGTAATCAGAATATGCTATTTTTACGGAGGGCTTTTTACTCGCCAGGAAAAACAGATAAGCAGACAATATATAATACTTTACAGGCTACAGGCTCCGCCGGAAAATCGGCGGTTTTTTTTATGCACACGGACGTTCAAAGGAAATATGTCAGCAAGCTGACGGACGCCCGGCGCGCGAGCAGGGAGAAAACCTTCCCTGCTCGATTGCACAGACTCGAATAAGGAAATTTCAGACATTTATCCCCAAATGTTTAAATTTAAGACAGATGAAAGGAAATGTCCGTTTTGCAACCGCTATGGGTTTGCTATCTTAAAAATAGAAAGATTAAGTCCAAATACTGAAAAAAGGAAGGAGTGTCCGTTAAATAATCATAGATAAAAACAGCGAAAGGAAGGTACGAAGGATGAGAGAGACGATGACACATAAAGCGGGAAGAGCGGCGTTTGGAAAGGCAATTGATATAGCGCTTCAAAGAGCGGATAAAGACTGGGAGCCGGAAGTGGAAAAGCTTATGGATTTGATGCAAAGCTACATGAGCGGGGAAAAGCTGGACATTGACTACGACAGGGCGAAGGAAATGATCTGCAACAGGGAAGGGACGCTGAACCGGTATATTCACCGGATTTTAAAGGAGGTTGACCCTTATGTGCTAAGGACCACCGCGCTAAACCTTGGCTTTGAAGCCTTTTTCCATGGGACAAAAACAATCCGCAAAATGCGGGAAATACACCGGTGCAATGTCCCCTGGCTGATTTTAATGGACCCTACCAGCGCCTGCAATCTGCATTGCACGGGATGCTGGGCGGCGGAATATGGAAATCGTTTAAATCTTTCTTTTGAGGAGATGGACGATTTGATTCGGCAGGGCAAGGAACTGGGCATTTACTTTTATATGTTTACCGGCGGAGAGCCCCTGGTAAGGAAGGCGGATATTATCAGACTCTGTGAAAAGCATCATGAGTGCGCGTTTTTGGCTTACACCAACGGAACGCTGGTGGACGAGGCCTTTTGTCAGGAGATGAAACGGGTTGGGAACCTGTATCTGGCGATTAGTCTGGAAGGTTCCCCGCAGGTAAACGACCTTCGACGGGGAGAAGGGGTATACGGAAAGGTCATGAAGGCTATGGATATGTTAAAGGCAAAGGGGCTGATTTTCGGGACTTCTGTCTGCTATACTTCCCAGAATTTTGAGACGGTTACAAGCGATGAGTTTGTCGATTTGCTTGTAGAAAAAGGCTGCCGCTACGCCTTGTATTTTCACTACATGCCGGTGGGAAATGACGCCGCAATGGGGCTTCTTCCTACGGTAGAGCAGCGTATTTACATAAAAGACAGGGTCAGGGAGATCCGCAACATGACCACCGGGAAGGGAATTTTTACCATGGATTTCCAAAATGACGGAGAGTTTGTGGGAGGCTGCATTGCGGGCGGTAGAAATTATTTCCACATCAATGCGAACGGAGATGCGGAGCCCTGCGTTTTCGTCCATTATTCGGGGGCGAATATCAGAACCCATACGCTGCTTCAAATATTGAAACAGCCGTTGTTTATGGCTTATCGGGATAACCAGCCTTTTCATGAAAATCATCTGCGCCCGTGTCCCATGCTGGAAAATCCTGAGATACTTAAGCGGATGGTAAAGGAAACAGGCGCGAAATCCACGGATTTACAGTCCCCTGAGGATGTGGAGCATTTGTGCGGAAAATGCCGTGAATATGCCAAGGCGTGGGGAGATGCGGCGGATGAAATTTGGAAAAAGGAGGCGCACTGGAAAAGCAGTTATGAAAATTATAAGCAAAAAAACTGATTTTTGGAAAAAGGCCGCGAAAGGGGCGCTGGTTTTACTTGTGCTGATTTCGCTGATTTTTTACAAAGATTCCTTTCGGGAAATCTGGGAAGGAATCAGGCGGGTGAAGGCAGGAGAACTTCTGGTATGCCTGCTTCTGGCAGGAACAGGCTATTTGTTGGAGGGAATGACCATATTCCGTATGATGGGAGCGGTCGTTCCCTCTCCCTCTTTGTGGGAGGGCGTTTTCATCGCTTATGTGTGTGAGTTTTACCGCCTGACCACTATGGGGAATGGCTCCGGGGTGGCGGAAATTCATTACCTTTGTAAAAGCGAAATGAGAAAAAAGAAGGGTTCTCCAATCGCAGAGGCAAAAGGCGGTCAGGAATGGCCGCAGGGAGAGAAAATTGCGCCGGGCAGCGCCACGGTTTTGACCATGATACAATACATTATGAAAAGGATTGCGATTATGGGGCTGGGGCTTTTGAGCTTTCTGATCCTTTGTCAAAAGGAAAATACCCGGGAGCTCTGCAGAGAGTACGGCGTTTTTGTAAGTGCCGGCTGTGTAATCTCGGCGGGGGTTATTGGGATTTTTCTCGCCCTTTCCCTGTGGGAGCGTGTGGCGGCCGTGGCTATTCATGTGCTTGAGTGGCTCTCCGGGAAAATCCCCGCCAAAGAAGGGGTTTTTCAAAAGTGGAGAGAGCAGATTATATTGTTAAACCGATCGGGGAAAGCGATATTGGGACAAAAGAAGCGTATGCTGTGCGCAGTGCTGATTCAGATGGGAAAGCTGTTATTGTTTTACGGGATAATAGCATATCTTCTTAAGGGAGCGACAGAGATGGGGGCGGGCATGTGTATTTTGCTTATGGCCCTTGCCTTTATGCTGTCAGGGGTAATTCCCGCCCCGTCCGGAGCGGGAGCGCTTGAGTTTGTTTTCCTATTGTTCTTTAGCAGGTTTGTGAATACGGGGGCGGCCGTTACGGCGATGCTGGTGTACCGCTTTGCCACATGGATTTTTCCGGCAGCGGTGGGCGGCGTTTTTCTGGCGGCGGACAGACGGCGCAGTGGAAAAGGAACAGGGAAAATGCCACAGTCAAAGACCCCGCAGCAAGCTGACGGGGCATCAAACTTGTAGCGCAGCAAGCAGCGGGGCATCAAATTTGAAACGCCCCATGGGGCGGGGCAAAAGACCCTCGCGGCAGTCGCCAAATGCCTAAGCTAACCAACGGTTGGCTTTAGGCAGTCACTTGGCTCGTTGCTCGCGGAAATAAAGTTGTAAGGAGAGCCCCAATTGCGCTATAATAAGAAAAACGCCGCTGCCCGATAAGGCCCGGTCCGCAGAAGAGGAAGGACCAAAATCAGGCGCAAAGCGAATTGGAAGTATACGACAGTTTTGTCGTGCGGAACAAAAACGGAGGAAAAGGTTATGACCAAAAAAGAACGCGTATGGAGAGCAATTCAGGGCAGAGAGGCAGATCACGTCCCCACAGGATTCAGCCTTCATTTTGAAAAGGAAAAAGCCGGGGGAGAGGCAGGCGTCGAATCCCACCTTAAGTTTTTCCGTGAGACAGATACGGATATCATTAAAATAATGAATGAAAATCTGGTCCCGGATGTGGGAGAAATTAAGGTTCCCGAGGATTGGAACAAGATTCCCTCTTATTCCCTTAAGGATACTTTTATGCAAAGGCAGATTGCAATGACAGAGAGCATTTTGGAAAAGGCGGACGGGGACGCGTTTGCGATTGGAACCCTTCACGGCATATGTGCCAGCGCTATCCATCCCATAGAAGCCAGATATGGATATGAAAAGGTAAGGGAGCTTATTTGCACGCATATCCGGGAAAACAAACGCCCGGTGATAGAAGCCTTTAAAAGGATCACCGACGGCATGTGCCAGTTAGCCGTCAAATATAAGGAGCTTGGGCTTGAGGGGATTTACTATGCGGCGTTAGGAGGGGAAACCCGTTACTTTACGGAGGAAGAATTTAAAGAATGCATTGAACCCTTTGACCGGCAGATTCTAAAGGCGTCAAGAGAGGCGGGAGGCGTGAATTTCCTGCATATGTGTAAGGATGGCCTTAATATGAATCGTTATGAGGGGTATGGTGATTTGGCGGACGTGGTGAACTGGGGCGTTTATGAGACCGATTTTAGTTTGGAGGAGGGCCGAAAGCTGTTCCCGAAAGCCGCTATAATGGGCGGGCTGGCCAACCGCAGCGGTGTGCTGGTGGACGGAACGATAGAAGAACTGCAGAGCGCCGTCAGAGAAATCATTCACACTTTTGGAAAAAGGGGATTTATTTTAGGGGCGGACTGCACCCTTCCCACAGAAATCGACTATGCCAGAATAAAAGCGGTGACAGAGGCGGCCGGAGAAGTGTAAAGAGTGGAAACTTTATGCAGTTTATGTTATAATTATACATATACAGATAGCAGCCGGCAGGGGGAACGATTATGGGAAAGAGCAATGATGAAAGGGATAAGACGCAGCGGATAGAAGAATTGGAGCGGAAAATAGCGGAACTGGAGATGGCGCTGCAGGCGGCACAGGAAACCAATCAGGCAAAAAGCCGTTTCCTGTCCAATATGTCCCATGATATCCGCACGCCCATGAACGCTATCGTGGGCATGACCGCGATTGCCCTTTCACACATCGACGAAAAGGCCAGGGTATGCGACTGTCTGAACAAGATAAAGACGGCGTCCTCCCATTTAATGAGCCTTGTAAACGATGTGCTCGATATGTCGCGGATTGACAGCGGACGTCTGGTCCTTTGTGAGGAGCCTTTTTCCCTGGCGGATTTGATACATGACGTTTCGGTTATCGTCCGGCCCCAGGCGGCCCAGAAAAAGCAGGAACTGCAGATTGAAATAGGAGAAATCAGGGCGGAAAATCTTTTGGGGGATTCCCTTCATTTACGCCAGATTCTGGTAAATATTATTGGCAATGCGGTGAAATATACCCAGGAAAAGGGCACCATACAGGTGTGCTTTTATCAGGAAGCCGCCGGGCAGGAAGCGGCGTCTGAAAAAGTGGAGGCGCAGGTCGCAGCGCCTGAAAAAACGGAGCGGCAGGCCGCGGCTCATTTGACGAAGGTCCTTAAACAGGAGGATGAGTCAGGGCGGGAGAAAATATGGCTCCATTTTTCGTGCAGGGACAATGGAATCGGCATGAGCGGCGAATTCCTGAAACGAATCTTTCTCCCCTTTGAGCGGGTACACAGCGAGGCGACCAAAAAAATAGAAGGCACCGGGCTTGGCATGGCGATTGTAAAAAATCTGGTGGAGAGCATGGAGGGAGAGATTTATGTGGAGAGCAGGGAAGGCGAGGGAAGCTGCTTTACCGTAAAAATCCCTCTTACCGTCGCACCCGGCAGCGAGCGAGTCTTTTGGCTGTCGGGAGATAAGACGGTACTTATTGCGGAGGCAAGGGAGGATCGCGCGGAGCAGATAGGGGGGTATTTAAAGGAGGAGGGCCTTATCCCGGTATACCAAAAAAGCGGTTCCCAGGCAGTTACATGGCTGACGGAGGCACAGTATGAAGGACGCATGCCCTGCGCTTTGCTGCTGGGGGATCAATTGCCGGATATGCCTGTCTTTAACCTTGCGTTTCATGTGCGCCAGCTGGCCGGACCGGAATTTCCCATTATTCTGGTATCGGAGGCGGACTTTGCGCAGTTAGAATACCGGGCGGCGCGGGCCGGCGTCAACGGTTTTGTCCCCTGTCCTTTATTTAAGAGCAGGCTCCTTGATGTGATGGCCGCCCTGATGGAAGGCGCTGATGTGGAAGATGCTATGGCGGAGCGGAAAAAGGACTATAGCATGTACCACGTTCTGCTGGCGGAGGATCTTGAGCTGAATCAGGAAATTGCAGTGGAGCTTTTGTCTGCAATCGGCGTCCGGGTGGAGGTGGCGGACCATGGCGTCCAGGCAGTGGAAAAATTTCAAAATTCTCCGGAGGGATATTTCGGACTTATTTTTATGGATATTCATATGCCCTATATGGATGGGTATGAGGCGGCCAGGCGGATTAGGAAACTAGACAGAAAGGATGCGGCAAAGGTGCCGATTGTGGCTATGACGGCGGACGCCTTTGTGGAGGATGTGCGGATGGCAAAAGAGGCGGGGATGAATGAGCACATTTCCAAGCCGGTGGAGCCGGACCGTCTGAAGGACATTATCTATAAGACGTTTCAGTGATAATAGGATTGGGTCTTATTTAGAGCGCGCTTGAAAAATCATTTCTGCCATTTTACGTTCCGCTTTGCGTGATAATTGCGCCAAATTCAGGTTACATAGCACACTACGCGCCCTTTATTTGGAACAAATTTTTCACAAACTGTGACGTAAATCTGACAGAAAGTTTTTTCAAACACGCTCTATGCAGAGCAATGAGTGGGGAAAATCATGCGGCCATATCAGGAAGAATATATTGCAAATTTAAGAAATATTGCCGCTTTGGCGGCGCGTAAAAAGCCGGACGGCAGTTCCTTTGAAGCATATCAGGAGGCCCTTAGGGACAACAGGCTTTTGATAGAGCGGAAAGTAAAAAGGAACATGGAGCTTTTGAAAAACCACTTGTTTCCGCTGCTGGATCATCTGTTAGAGGCTGATGCAAAGGAGCTTTATGAGCTGCAGGAGTTTGCGGGGAAGCTGTTTCAGGTGGGCGAGGAGCTTGATACGGGATTATTTTGTCAAATTCACCAGGCCCTTTTGAACGCGGCAAGGCTGAAAAAAGATCAAAAAGGTATGATTCGCGAGCTGTACTGGCTGGGGCTGGGACGGCATAACCGCTGCAGCAAGCTTTTAGGGCTGGAGATGTCGGTGGTGGAAAATTATATGTCCGAAATGCGGCTTTGCTTTACGGAAGCCGCCGCTTATCTGAAATATTATGAGCAGATTGAGGATTTGGAGACCCGGGGTTATATGATTCGCTCCCGCGCCAACATGTCTTTAGGAGAATTTTCTTCGGCGGGCGAAAAAATCAGGCGGGTGAAACAGACGCTGCAGATTTTGCAGGACAGCTACTATCAGGAAATTGCGCCCGAACTTCCCTGGGAAAAGTATATCTTTATGACCCACAGGCAGATGGCGGACAGTATTTCTTATAACAGGGACGACGTGATGAAGCCGGAGGATATCGAAGCTATCATGGAATCCGTTTATATCGTGTATCAGACCCGTGTTTTGGAGGCGGCAAAGCGAAATGACAGGCCCCCCGTTCAGGCCGCATTTTCTTACTACTCCATTTCCTATTATTGCGGGATCGACACCTTAGACGGGCTGCTCACCAAGATGGAAAGCCTGATGGACAGCACGGATATTATGGATTTTTCACCGGAAAATATGTACGGGCTGATTTCCCTTCCCGCCTTTTACTGTCAGTACCTGCGGCAGTATCCGGAAGGAGTGGAAGGGAGGAAGGAATACATTGAAAGTCTCTATCAACGGATTTTGGATTACGTGGAGGTTTTTCCTGACGCGCCGGAAAACGAACAGCTTTTTCTCTACCTGCGGCAGCTGTCCAACAATTTTCTGGAAACGGAAAACAGCATTTCCTACGGGGATTTTTTGTTAAAGCTTCTGAGCCGGTTTGCGCCGGATATTTATATGCAGTCCTATATGGTGGCCAGGGCGGCGACGGTTTTTTGCCGGATTATTATGGAGGAAGAGCCGGACTTTTTTGACGATATTGACTTTATCAGAGAAATAAAAGATCCGGAAAAAAAGCGGCGGACGGCGCTTTCTTATGCCATGAAATGCGGCCTGCTCCACGATACGGGCAAAATGAATTTTATCAATCTGTATTTTCAGTCGGGAAGGCAGTGGTTTGAGGAGGAATACGAGATGACCTGCCTGCACACGGTGGTGGGAAACAAATGCCTGGCGCAGTGCGCCTCCACCCGCGCCTGCGCGGCAATTGCGCTGGGGCATCACAGCTGGTACGACGGTTCCCACGGCTATCCGGATTCCTACAGGCGGCTGGAATGCCCTTACCGCCAGATGGTGGATGTGATCGGACTTATCGACTGGCTGGAAAATGTGACCGAGGCCCAATGCCTGTATACGGGTGTGAAAATGACCTTTGACGAGGCGGTCCAAAGGGCGGTCGAGCTGGAGGGAAAGCGTTTTTCCCCTCTTTTGACAGCAAGACTCAGAGACGAGAGGATTGTAAAGGAGATCCGGGAAGCGTTTGCAGAGGGGCGGATGGAGGCGTGCAGGGAGTTATATACATACGGCAGGGCGCTGCCGGGTAGAGCGCTACCGGGCCGGGCGCGGCCGGGCAGGGGAGAGCAGTCGGGCAGCGCGTAGCCGGACAGAATGCAGCCGGACAGAATGTTGCCGGACAGGGTGAGGCCGGATTCATAAAAAGATTCACCAGGTAAAGGAGAAGAACAATTATGCTACCCACAAGAGAAAAAGCGGAAGAACTGTTAAAAGAGGCGGAAAAATGCAATCCGGGGCCATGGGGGAATCACAGCCGCACGGCAGCCCACTGCGCGGAAAAAATCGCCCGGGGGTGCGGCGACATGGATGCGGATAAAGCATACATTGTGGGACTTTTGCATGACATTGGAAGGAAGTTCGGCGCAAGGCATTTAGGACATGTGGCGGACGGCTATTCGTACATGATGTCTCTGGGATATGACGAGGCGGCCAAAATCTGCCTTACCCATTCCTTTAACACCCATACGCTGGACGGATATATAGGAAAGTTTGATGTGACGCCCGGGGAGCTTAAAATGATTCAGGACGCCCTTAAGGCCGTTTCCATGGATGAGTACGACCGCCTCATTCAGCTGTGCGATTCTCTGGCAGGGGCGGAGGGCGTGCTTGACATGGAAGAACGAATGGGCGATGTGAAGCGCAGATATGGGGCTTATCCGAAGGAAAAGTGGGATAAGAACATGAGCCTGAAAAAGCACTTCGAGGAAAAGACGGGCAGGGATATCTACGAGGTGGTGGAAAAGGACACCTTCAGGCCCGAAGATGGGAGAAAGCATTTATGATGAAAATCCGTTGCGTTGTGGAGAGGATTACGTATCAAAACCCTGAAAACGGATACACGGTACTGAAAACCCGCGTGAAGGGGTACGAGGATTTGGTCACGGTTGTGGGAAATCTCCTGGAAGTGAATGTGGGCTCCGTCCTTTTAATGGAGGGAAACTGGAAGGTCGATACAAAGTATGGCAGACAGTTTTGTGCGGTAAGTTTTGAGGAAACCCTGCCCGCAACCGTTTACGGAATGGAAAAATACTTAGGGAGCGGCCTTATTAAAGGGGTGGGCCCTAAGTTTGCCAAAAGGATTGTGCAGAAATTTGGCACCGACACTTTTGCGGTGATTGAGGATAACATCGCTCTCTTAATCGAAGTGCCGGGAATCGGAAACAAGCGGATTCAAATGATTGCGGCAAGCTGGGAGCGGCAGAAGGAAGTAAAAAACATCATGCTTTTTTTGCAGGAGCACGGAGTCAGCACGGCCTTCGCCGCCAAAATATACAGGCAGTACGGAAATGAGAGTATTAACCGGGTGAAGGAAAATCCCTATAAGCTGGCGGACGATATCTGGGGAATCGGCTTTAAGACGGCGGATACCATTGCCGAAAAGCTGGGCTTTTCCAAAGAATCCTTTGTACGGCTGCGAAGCGGCATCATGTATACCTTAAGCGAGCTGGCGGACGAAGGGCACGTTTACGCCACAAAAGATCAGCTGATTCAGGAAGCCGCCAGATTATTGGAGGCGGAGGATTCTTTCGTGGTCATGACACTGGATCAGATGATAAAGGATAAGGATGTGATACGGGAGATAAAAGAAGCGCCGGTAAAGAAGGAACAGGAAGGGCAGAGGGAAGAAGCCATTTACCTGCCGCCTTTTTACTTTGCGGAGATTGGTACGGCAGGTAAGCTGCTAAAGCTTATGGCCCAGCCCGCTAAAGATCGCCTTTGGGTTCAGCTTTCAAAAGCCAGAGCGGAAAGCGGAAATGAAAATCTGTCCGTGGACGTGTCAGGGATTGAGCGGCATCTGCACATGGAATATGACGAGATTCAGGCAAACGCAATCCGGCAGGCGGCCTTTTCCAAGGTGATGGTGTTAACCGGAGGGCCGGGCACGGGAAAAACCACCACCACACAGGGCATCATAGCCGCTTTCCGCATGTACGGATTAAAAATACTTCTGGCGGCCCCCACAGGGCGGGCGGCCAAGCGCATGACGGAGGCCACCGGATTAGAGGCCAAAACCATCCACCGACTGTTAGAGTGCAAGCCCCCGGAAGGATATCAGAAAAATGAAGAAAATCCCCTCGAGGGGGACGTGCTGATTGTGGACGAGTGCTCCATGATTGACATTCTGCTCATGAACTCCCTTTTAAAGGCGGTTCCCGCCAACATGCGCCTTGTTCTCATTGGGGATATCGACCAGCTCCCCTCCGTGGGGGCGGGAAATGTGCTCCGGGATATCATTGACGCCGGTCGCTTTCCGGTGGTGCGGCTTAAGCGAATCTTCCGGCAGGCAAAGGAGAGCCGGATTATTTTAAACGCCCACAGAATGAACGAGGGAAGAATGCCGGACATTTCCAACGGCAAAAATACGGATTTCTTCTTTTTAGAGCGGGAACAGCCCGAGGACGCGGTCCTGGAAATTGTGTCGCTGGTAAAAAACAAACTGCCGGCCTATTATGGAACCCCATCTTCCTCCATACAGGTGCTCACCCCAATGCAAAGAGGGGTGGTGGGAGCGACCAATTTAAATCTGGTTTTACAGGAGGCTTTAAACCTGGAGAGCGACGGCCTTCGCCGCAGCGGTTTTGTGTTTAAACGAAACGACAAAGTAATGCAGATTAAGAACAATTACGAGAAGGAAGTGTTTAACGGGGATATCGGCTTTGTGGAGTCGGTGGATATGCAGGAGAGGACGCTGACCGTAAACTTTGACAACCGCAGTATAACCTACGAAGCCTCGGAGTTAGACGAGCTGCTTCACGCCTACGCCACCACCATCCACAAGGCCCAGGGGTCGGAGTACCCCATTGTGGTGATGCCGGTGCTGATGACGCACTTTTGTATGCTGCAGCGCAATCTCCTTTACACCGGCATCACCCGGGCGAAAAAGATATTGGTGATTGTGGGAACCAAAAAGGCGTTGGCCTACGGAGTCCGCAATGTAACCGTCACCAAAAGAAACACCATGTTGCGAGAAAGGCTCGAAGGAAAGCTGTTACTTTTCACGGGGTGGGGAAATAAGGCATAATGACCAGGGGCTTATGTAAG
>ERZ777011.2405-NODE-2405-length-15056-cov-4.338444_pt1 | contig 15056 bp, 16 predicted proteins | sample MGYA00374964_ERZ777011 | MGnify/ENA primary metagenome ERZ777011 (study PRJEB29310, sample SAMD00008975) | mouse gut metagenome | study: EMG produced TPA metagenomics assembly of the Metagenome analysis of fecal microbiota from mouse which was promoted...
CAAGGCTTTTGTTGCAAATTTTTCGGGACATTTTCAAAAATGCTTGACATCACTTTTTTTAGGAAAATATCAAAAAATTGTAAGAAAAAAGGAAGTAAAGTCTATTTCTGCAAGCAGGACTTCCACCAGATACGCCAGATAGTTATGCTCGTAAAGCCAGACCAGCACACTGCTTTCCTGAGTGTATGAAATAATGATCTGTTCCATTGCCCCCAGCTCCAGCATCATCGTGAAGGTATATACCGTCCACAGGAGCAGCACTACCTCAAAAATGCCAAACACGGCTCCCAGCAGCTTATTCACAAAATGGATCACAGGCAGCTTTGACACCAGCTTTGCCGAAAAGAAAACCGCCTTCAGCAGCTGGTGCACGATAACCAGCACTACCAGCAGAATACCGGCAACAATAGCCTGAAATATCCTGCCGTCATTATAACTGCCCATCACTTCCGCAATCAGCGCCACTACCGCGCAGAGAACCGCCATGGATACAAGGGATATAATCTCCTTTACCATACCCTTTTTATAGCCGTCCATTATTTTATACAGTACAAGTATCAGTACAATGACCAGTAAAAAATTTATGTTCATAACAAACCCCTTTATCTTTCGCTATTTCAATTGAACCGTGTCAATGGAATTCTCTGTGACCAAAATAAATTTATAGGAATTGCCCGCCGGAAGCATAAGCCTCACCGGCCTGGCAAATTCACCGTTAAATTTTACGTTTCCGTCCAGATTGGTGATAACACATTCCGTTTCATTATATGCTACAAAGGTATTCTGTCCGAAAAAAACGTCCGTGTACTCAATGTCAAAGTAGAAGCTTCCCACCACGGCCGCCGAAGCATCATACACGTCCATACGATACAGTCTTTCACTGTCTTCCGACCGGAATACCAGACCAATATACTTGTCGCTGTAAAACACAGACAGGATCTCTTCATTCAGCATATAGGTCGCCACCTCCATCGGCGCGTAACTTCCGGCATATATCACCAGCCTGTTGTCACCTACGGCAAAAGCAGTGCTGTTGTTCATAAACTGCACCTGCGGAACTAATGTATCCGTATAATAAAACACGCCTACCATACAGTCGTTGACATTTTCCCCCACGTCTCCGAAATTGTAAAACACCACATTTGTTTTCAATGAACCTGCATCCAGATGCAGATAGGATGCGCATAGAAGCTGGCCGTCAGGGGAAAGGCAGATGTCCACAGGGTAACCGGAATTATTCATACGTGCCTCTCCCGTATAAAGAATTGTGCCATCGAGGTCATATGTATTGATTACCGCCACATCTGTTCCATCCAGAACAGCCGTCACATAGCCCTCCCCGGAAACGGATATGTCTCTGATGGGCATGGTAGTGGTAATCTTTGAAAGCTGTTTCTGGCTGTTTTGAACATAAATGCTTCTGCCATTATATTCTGCAAGCGCCACCGTACTGCCGCACATTGCAAGCTTTACTTCCTGAAATTCATAGGTCTGATTCCATGTAACGTTACCCTTTGCATCCGTACAATGGGCACCATCCTTACTGTATGTAAGAATCGAATTGCCCAGCCGAAGATCAATGGACCCGGAAACACTCTCCCTGGAAGAAGAGGACACAACATCATAGTCTGTATAAACATGACTTCTGTATTGGACTACGACCACCGCCGTCAGCGCAATCGCGGCAGCTATCACCAGCACTACACGATACACATTACTCAGCTTATGTCTTCTGATCTTTTCTTTATAGCCGGCTTGATTCTGCTCTCGCTTTTTTTTCTCCTTCATGTAGCTTTTGATGTCCGCCATGCCGCCTCCACATCAGTATCGTCGTATAAAGCCCCGGAGCCCGTCCCACAGCCTCCGGCCGCCTTCTGCCCCGAATAAGGTCATTATATCATACTCCCCCTTTATTGTGGTAATAAAATTTTCTGGCCGATCTTGATGTCATCCGGATTGGTGATGTTGTTCAGGCTGCAGATCTCTGCGACTCTCCGGTCGCTGCCGTACTGCCTCATACAGATTCCGATCAATGTGTCCCCCCTCTGGATCGTATAAGAGACGGGCTCCGGTTCCGGCGTGGGCGTAGGCTCCGATTCCGACACAGGCTCCGATGTGGGGGTCGGTTCTGGCTCCGGTGTGGATTCCGGCACAGATTCTGACGGTGCCTCCGGCGCAGTCTCGGATTCCGGCTCAGGCGTTATTTCAGGTGAGGGCTCGTCCCCCGGTTCAGATGACGGCTCTGAAACGGACTCTGATCCTGATGCCGAACCGGATGCTGCCTCATTTTCCTTCCGTATCGCATCTGCCAGCTTGTCCTCTGCCACAATCGTTCCCACCTGCACTTCTCCGTTGGACACTTCCACCACATCCGGGAGCTGCTGTTTAGACATTCCGTTCACCAGGTTTTCAGCCGCCTGACGCAGTTCCCGAAGCTTGCCGTCTCCGGCCATAGTTGCCAGCCCTGCACCACACAGCAATATGAAGACTGCAGCTGCGGTAAATTTCATTTGTCTCAGGCGTGTGTCCGATGCTCCTTCCCTTTGCCTGGGAAGCGCCGCCCTCCCGGCCCTTATCTCCCGCTCCGTTCTTCCGCCGCGCTGGCTCTGCGCCTCCGCCTTCTGCCGACGCTCCTCCTGCCTGCGCTTTACAACGTCATATTTTGACTGGTCAAATTCCTCCGGCTTTGCTTCCTCCTGCCGTTCGTCCACCATGAGCCGGAGCATGCTGTCGTTTTTCTCGTAAAACTGCGCATACCCTTCCACGTATCTGCAGACTCCCTGTTCATAAATATGGAAGCCCTCCACCATCTCCCCGTTCAGCACCCGGTATCCCAGAAAATCAAATCCCGGGAAATATTTCTTTCTGGTCTTCTCCGCCTCCTGCAAAACAGCCTGAGATAAATGCCGTGTCTCTCTCTGCAGGAAATTCAGTTTACAGGCCCCATAAAGGAACAGATATGTAATCCCGCCTTCTTCCTTCCTGGTGCCGTACACTCCCACCGCCAGCTCCTTATCCATAGCATGTCCATTCAACTGTTTTATATAGGAAACAACATAATCCTCCACATAGATTTTACAGTTGTGGTTTATCTCGCCTATCTGTGTAATATTTTTCGGTAACTCCATAAAAAACACCTCCCCTGCCGATACCGTAAATATAGCATTGGCAGTGGGAGGTTTTTAGCATACCTTGTCGCGGCAAACAAAAAAACATTCGACATTCTTTTTATTTCGGAAAACGCTTACTCAAATTGATACACCGTCACCGAATCATATTCCCTGCCCTCTCCGAAAATGCAGGAGGGAAACCGGGGCTTGTTGACAGAATCAGGAAAATACTGTGTCTCCAGACACATTCCCGTGCGGAACCCGTAGACCGCACCACTCTTCCCCGTCTGTTCCTTAATAAAATTGCCGGCATAAAACTGTGCGCCCGGAAGCGTAGTATAGGCCTTCATGACTCTGCCGCTCTTTGGCGCCGTCACCGTCGCAAAATGAAGGAGCGCTCCGTCATCCTTCCAGCCGTCGATCACCCAGTTATGGTCATAGCCGCCCGCAAACCGCAGCTGCTCAAAGTCTTCGCCGATCTGCAATCCCACCTTCTTTGGCTTCGTAAAGTCCATGGGAGTCCCCTGCACCCCGGCTATTTCACCCGTAGGAATGGATCCGGCATCTCCCGGCGTATAGCAGGCTGCATTCAGCATCAGCTCATGCTCTTCTATTTTGCCGCTGTCATGGCCGTCCAGGTTAAAATATGTATGATTGGTCAGATTGATAATCGTCTTTTTATCACTGGCTCCGTGGTAATGAAGACGCAGACTGTTGTCGCTGCCCAGGCTGTATTCCACGGAAATCCGTTTATTTCCGGGGAATCCAAGGTTTCCGTCCGTATCCTCCAGGGAAAATCTGACGCCCTCTGCAAGCACCTCTGCCTTCCAGAGCTGCTTATGGTATCCCCTGTCTATGTGGCTGTGGAGATTATTTGCATTATCGTTTACATCTACATGATAGTCCGTGCCGTCAATGCAAAAGGCCGCATTTCCGATCCGGTTAGCGCTGGGACCGATCACCACCCCAAAAAAGCTGGGATTTCCCATATAGTCCTCTGCCTTGTCAAACCCAAGTACCACATCCTCAAGGTTTCCCTTCTTATCAGGGACAATGATCCGGACCACCGCAGCGCCCAGATCCGTTACCGCAACGGTCATGCCGCTGTCATTTTCCATCGTATATAGCGTTACATCCCGCCCGTCCGGATATTTTCCGAAAGTACTCTCTGAAATTTTTACTGTCATAATTTCTCCCCTCTACCTTATATTTTCCTTCTCTTACAATTCCACGCGCCCCTCCAGTGCCCGAAGCAGCGTCACCTCATCGATATATTCCAGGTCACCTCCCACCGGTACACCGCTGGCAATCCTGGTCACCCGGATCCCGGTGGGCTTGATCATTTTGCTGATATACATAGCCGTAGTCTCACCCTCCAGGCTGGAATTCGTGGCTATAATAACCTCCTCCACGTCTCCCCGCAGGCGTTCAATCAGTTCCTTCAGCTTAATGTCCCCCGGCCCAATGCCCAGCATGGGGGAGATTGCTCCATGCAGCACATGGTAAACGCCCTCATATCGTCCCGTTTTCTCATATGCCGCCAGATCCCTGGCGTTCTCCACCACCATAATCATTTTGTGATTGCGGTTCCGGTTGGCGCACACGGGACAGACATCCTTATCCGTCAGGGTAAAGCACTCCCTGCAGTAACGCACGTTAGCCTTGGCCTCCACGATTGTTTTTGCCAGACGCTCCACCCTGTCCTGAGGCATATTGATCAAATGAAACGCCAGACGCTGGGCAGACTTGCTTCCAATGCCCGGGAGCGCCGACAGTTCCTCTATTAATTTATTGATATACCCGCTGTACAGCTCCATCAGAAGGGCATACCTCCCAGACCCCCTGTCATTTTGCCCATGAGCGCATTGCCTGCCTCATCCGCCTGACGTATTGCCTCGTTGACTGCGGCAACTATCGCATCCTGCAGAGTCTCAATATCCTCCGGATCTACAATTTCCTCCGCCAGTACAAGGCGCAGCAGCTCCTTTTTCCCGTTTACTGCCACCTCTACCGCCCCTCCGCCGGTCTTTGCCACAAATTCCTTCGTCTCAAGCTCTTTCTGCCCTTCTTCCATCTGACGCTGCATTCTCTGGGCCTGCTTCATCAGATTCGCCATATTTCCGGGCACTCCTCCTCCGGGAAATCCGCCTCTTTTTGCCATGCTGCCATCCTCCTGTCTTTCTGCCTGTTCCGCCGCATCGGCGGTATTTATTCTTCATCCTCTTCTATCTCAATATCCATCCGGACAAGTCTGGACAGATCCACATAATTCTGTTCGAATTCCTGTCCGCCGCCTACCGTCCGAAAATCCACCGCAATCTGCTTCCCCGCGAAATCCTCCAGCAGCATTTCCAGCTGCTGCCGGTTCTCAGGATGCCTGGAAAAAAAGTCCGATGCCGGGCCGTCTTCCAATACCACCACCAGCTTATTATCCTCACCCAGACTCAGCTTTGCATTCTTCATATAGCTTTTCATAGGGTTCTCTGCGCTTCCCACGATGGAAGGCCATCTGGATACAACGGCCCTCACGTCCTCTGGAACCGCCTGGGGCAGAACCGGTCTCGGAGGTTCCGACCCCGGCGGCGGCACCCGGTCTGCTGCCCGGGTATCACTCTGGCCTCCCTGTGCCGCGGCAAACACCACCCCGTTTTCCAGTTTATCCTCTACCTGCCTGATTCGATCCAGTACCGCTTCTTCATTGGTTTCCATCTGCGGCCTGCACAGCTTAATCAGTGCGATTTCCACCAGGATACGCTTCTGCGACGCATATCGGACCTGTCCGGAAAGCTCCGAAAACACTCTGATATACCGCACGATCTGCTCCATTTGAACCTGAGCCGCCTCTTCCTTCAGACGCTTGAGGTTTTCCGCAGACATATCTATCACATCCTCCAGATTATCCGAAGCCTGTACCAGCATCAGATTGCGCAGATACCAGGTAAAGTCCGTGACAAACTGGGTCAGCTCCCGCCCCTGCATCACAATCTCCTCCAGCAGCCGGATACAGCCCGGCACATCTCTGTCAAGGCAAAAACGAAACAGCCTGCTGAAAACCTCTGTATCCACTGCTCCCAGCACGTCCAGCACCTTGTCGTAAGTCAGCTCACTGCCCAAATGAAAAGCAATACACTGATCCAGCAGACTCAGCGCATCCCGCATGGAGCCGTCCGCAGCCTTTGCAATATAGCGGAGAGCCTTTTCCTCCACCTGTACATTCTCCGCCCCCGTCAGCTCCTTCAGCCGTGCCGCAATGGTGTCGATAGTGATTCTCTTGAAATCATAACGCTGGCATCGTGAAAGAATCGTGATGGGGAGCTTGTGCACCTCCGTGGTGGCAAGGATAAAAATCACGTAAGAGGGCGGCTCCTCCAGGGTCTTCAGTAATGCGTTGAAGGCACCTATGGAGAGCATATGCACCTCATCGATAATATAAACCTTAAATTTCCCTTCCGCAGGAGAGTAGGAAACTTCCTCCACAATCTCCCGGATGTTGTCCACGCCGTTGTTGGAAGCCGCATCAATCTCAATCACATTCATGCTGGCTCCTGCCGCAATGGCCCTGCAGATCCGGCATTCGCCGCAGGGACCGTCTTCTCCGGGATTCTCACAGTTTACCGTGCGCGCCAGAATTTTGGCCACCGTCGTCTTACCGGTTCCCCGGGTTCCGGTGAAAAGATACGCATGACCGATACGCCCGGCCTTCAGCTGGTTCTTCAGGGTAGTGACAATATGATCCTGCCCCTTCACATCCGCAAAGGTATTGGGACGAAATTTTCTGTAAAGTGCTGTATATGACATATCAATTAATCTCCAAAGCTGATTCCCAGCAGCTTTGCCTCCTGCACAATAGTTGCATCCGGTTCCACCATCTTCAGCTTGCCGGCTACATCCTCCAGCGGAACCTTGACGATTTCACGATTCCTGTAGCCTACCATGAAGCCATACTGACCCTCCAGGATCAGCTTGCCTGCCTCCGCGCCCAGACGGCTGGCGAATACTCTGTCGTAAGGGCAGGGGCTTCCGCCCCGCTGCATGTGACCGGGAACCGTGACCCGCACCTCCCTGCCGGTCTTTTTCTGGATGGCCGCCGCCACTTCATAGGACACGGAGGGATAAGGATATTTCTCCATCTTTTTCTTAAATTCCTTTTTGGAAAGTGCTGCATCCTCCTTGGAAATGGCTCCTTCCGCCACCGCAATGATGGTAAAACGGCTGCCTTTCCTGTCTCTCTCTTCTATCTTTTCAATAACCTTGTCAATATCATAAGGAATCTCGGGAAGCAGGATAATGTCCGCACCGCCTGCCATACCGGCATTCAGGGTCAGCCAGCCAACCTTGTGCCCCATGACCTCCACGATAAATACCCTTCCATGGGACGCCGCTGTGGTATGGATGCAGTCAATGGCATCGGTGGCAATATTTACCGCACTCTGAAATCCAAATGTCATATCCGTACCCCAGAGGTCATTGTCGATGGTCTTGGGCAGGGTCACAATGTTTAACCCCTGCTCCCTGAGCAGGTTTGCTGTCTTATGAGTACCGTTTCCTCCCAGAATCACCAGACAGTCAAGCTGCAGCTTATAATAATTCTGCTTCATTGCCTCCACTTTATTCAGACCGTTTTCGTCAGGATCATTTATTGTCTTAAAGGGTGTGCGGGAAGTCCCCAGCATGGTGCCGCCCTTCGTCAGGATACCGGAAAAGTCTTTTCCCGTCAGCATCCGGAACTTACTGTAAATTAATCCCCTGTAACCGTCCAGAAAGCCATAGATCTCCACTTCTTCCTTACTGGCATACAGCGTCTTTACAACCCCCCTCATTGCCGCGTTTAACGCCTGGCAGTCGCCGCCGCTGGTCAGCATACCGATTCTTTTCATGCACGTGCCCTCCTGATATGATTTACTTTCTTAAAAGTTTACTCTGTTCGGGGTAAATTTGCAAGAGAAATTCGGACTTGCAAAAATGAGAAGAATGCTATAGAATTAGGATGTTGAATATGTGACACGGAGAGTTATCGAAGCGGTCATAACGAGCTGCACTCGAAATGCAGTTGTCCTTTACAGGGCACGTGGGTTCGAATCCCACACTCTCCGCTATATAAAAGCCTACCAGTTCCATAACCGGAACTTCTACTCTGACCCGGATTCCCAGCTGTATACCTTTCATGGGTTCCCTGTCCTTGCAGTTGACGGATCCGGCATCAAGATACCGACAACTCCGGAAACCCTTGCCATGCTCGGCAATGCGGCTGTCCGCGGCGGAAGGCCTTATGCGCAGATAGGCCTTGGCTGTCTGTACGATACATTGAACCGTATAATCCTGGACGCAGGCTGCAACAGGATCAAGTTCAACGAAACGGCCGTTGCGGAAACGCAGATCGCAAATATCACTATATTGGAACAGAGGAGGAGGCTCTGGTCATGAGCCGCGACCACTTTCCCCTGCACATGGTACGTGTCTGGCTGGACGAGGATAAAACGGAATATGAAATCCTTGCAAGCACCCTCCCAAGAGATCGGATTCCTGCCGATTGCTTTGGGAATTGTATCATCTGCGCTGGCGAATCGAGACTGCATACCGGACATTGTTCAAATATGGCAGAAGAACTCGGTCACCATTACACAGCTGTCGGTAATATTTTTGATCAGTCCGTAGAAAGTAACCGCAAGCAGGAATACCGTGCGCGGCTCTGGGCCTATAATAAATCGGGCTGCCAGAATATAGCTGATGTGGCTGATTATCTGGAAGTGACAGAAGACTTTCTACAAGAGGCTTTACTTTGTTACCGGCACAAATATGGCACATATGTAAAGCTTGATAATTATGTAGTTTACCTTGAGCCCAATATAGGGGTGTTTGAGATGAATGGCGATGCCGTTTCAACTTATGCTTAAGCACAATTTTGATATACTTCTGTTGCATATTATAACTTAAGATTAAACCGCCACGGCGATTTAATAAAAATACTAATGAAAGGGGGATTGGTCTCATGAAAACATGGAAATTGGTATCAGGAATATTGTCAATGGTTCTTTTTATCTTTGTAGCTTTTCAGTCCTGTGCCGCAGGAATTGCAAATACATTGACAGAAAACGGAGAATCCAGTGGCAGCGCAGGTATTATTGTTGCTATTATGCTGCTTGCTGGCGGTATAGTATCTGTCGTTACCAGAAACAGCAAAGGAAAGGGCGGAAATATTGCCTTGATAGTGCTTTTCGGCCTCGGCGCCCTGCTGGGATTTACTATGGCCGGAAGCTTTACAGACCTGAACATATGGGCAGCATGGTGCCTTATCAATGCGGTTGTAGCTGTTATTGCGATGGTTAGGAGCAACAAAGCCAATACTACTGAATAAGCCTCTATTTACCGGCGGAGGATAAGTCTTCTGCCGGATTGGGTTTAACAACAGGCAAAGTATATCACAATAATTATGATGCCGTAACCGCCCTGCCAAGACAATGTAATATGAGAAAACCGCCCGGTGTCAACACACACCGAACGGTTTCATCTATATCCCAGAGACGGGATACAAGGTCGCACTAACCTGCACATATTATATCATCTCTGGAGACGGCCTGCAAGCGGAACTCACGTTCTGCCGGCTGCCAATTCAGCGCCAATTCAATTTTTGATAATTCCACCTACCTGAAAAAATCGGTAATCCACGGCAGAAGAAGGCGGTTGATAAAATGAAGGTCGAAAAAAGAGGTTCTGAAAACTACCGGATCCGGAAGATGTACAAAGGGCATTCAAACAGTATAAACAGATATTTGGAGAAAACACAGGAATGTCTTTGTATACCACGATTTTCCATGCACAAGTTCCGCCACTACTTTACATCTAAAATGAGCGCAATCGGAATACCGGAAGCTGACATAATGAAGACGGGCGGATGGGCAACTGACTACGTAATGAACTCATTTACAGGCACTCCATGATAGATAAGGAAACAGAAGCCAAAAGAAGGCCGCAAACCATTGATTTCCCGGGGAAAGCATGTATTTGCGGCTTTATTCAACCGGCAGGGAACATATATTCGTCCTCTACACTCTCCGTTATATTTCTGCCCACCGGCGGACTTGCCGCCTGTGGGCTTTCTTTTCGGACAATACAGAAAATCTCCGCTTATTCTCCCGTCAAAAGACCCTTGGGAGCAATATTCCTGATTCGCAGGGACAGCAGGCAGGCAAACAGGAAGGTCGCCAATACCAGCCCCGCCCCTGCTGCAAGAGTAAAGCCCGCCGGCACAATAAAGGTACACTTTACAATGCCCAGGCCGCTCATAAATCCGGACAGCAGGGGATTGATGCCGAAGCAGCTTAGCACTGTCCCCACAATTACGGAAATCATCACCGTTGGCATAAAGCTCAAAGCTGTCTGCAGGATCAGCTGCCCCGTGGTATATCCCAAGGCTTTCAGGATGCCGTACTCCCTCTTTTTTGCGGAGAGCAGGTTTCTGATGATAAGGTACAGCACAAAAATGATGATGATAAGGCTTAAAAAGAGCACGGCGATTACAATCGCCTGCATCAACGAGATATAGACCGCAGTTGCGCCCTCCAGGACGGAGCCGATGTCAATATAAATATTCACATCAATCCGCGACGCCACATCCTCGTTAAATTCCGCCCCGGAAACTCCTTCCCGCAGATTCAGGTAATAGTTCAGGTTCTGCAGCTTTTCCAGGCGTTCATAACCCTCCCTTGTGAGCAGGCAGTCTTTTCCCAGATTATTGGTGATCTGGGTATATCCGGTGATGATGTAAACCCCCTTCCGGCCGCCGGTCTCCAAGGTAATCTCGTCACCGATCTTCATCTTCTTCTCACCCGCATATTTCATTGCAACGGCCACCTCATTGTCATATTTGGGAAAGCGCCCCTCAAAGCATACATCGGAATTATTGACCTGACTAAAATCATCGCATAAGGTAGCCATCAGTTCAGCACCGCCTTCATGCCAGACACTGAGGGAATTGTAGAGATATATCTTCTCCACCCTGTCATCCGCCTCCATTGCGCGCAGAAACTCCTCTTCCTTTTCAGCCGGTATGCTGATACAGCTGTCAGCCGTCTCTCCCACGATGAGATTGATAGCGGACGTGCTGTCCCTGATGAAATTTTCTATCATCACCCCTGAAAAAACAATAATCAGAGATAATACCAGCATGGTCACGCACACCGTCACATTCTGTTTCATACCCGACAGCATGGTTTTCAGCGCCAGGGCAAGATTAAGGGGCGCCCTTGCCCTCTCCAGGGGAACGAAGTTCCGTTTGAAGCTGTGGGTCTGCACGCCGCTGCGGAGAGCCGCTATGGGATCGATCCCCTTGATTCTGCGGCATACCAGCCACACCGCCAGGCATACAGCCCCCTCCAGGAGCACAAGGGTAAGCAGTGCCGGCAGCGGAAGAAAGTGTATCTCATAAGGGATTCCCGTCTGGGCGATCATCATGGAATTTACCCCCGGAAACAGACAATAGGCCGCCCCGATGCCCAGCAGCGCCACCACCAGCCATATGCCCAGAAACTGTAGCAGCAGTGCCCCTGCCAACTGCCCGCTGGTATATCCCACAGCCTTCAGCGCCCCCAGATCCCTCATGTTCTCCTGAATATAGTTGACAATATTGGAGGCCATGACAATCAGGGCGATCATCAGCACCAGGAAGGCCATGGCACTGATAACAGAGGAAGCGATCATCTGGGAGATATAGCGGCTGGTCGTCACAAGGGCATAGGAGGTAGCCACCCCGAAGCCGCCGGGGTACTGCGCAGACACAGCGTTGCTCAGCATGGCAGCATAGTCCTCGCTTTTTGTTTTATCCGTAATCCGTACAGAGCACATAACCGCGTTGTATACTGCTCCCGTAGCTGCCAGGCTTTCGTAGGCATCCCCCGTCAGAATCATCTCGGCCATACTGCAGTTATGACTGCCCGCCATGGCACTGTTGAAAAAACCGCACACGGTAAATTCCACGTCCTGTCCGGAAAGAGAAATTCGAACGGGCTTCCCCACAACGACGTCTCCCGTCTTATAAAGCATGGGCAGATAGATCCCGCTTGTAAAGGAGCTGTCCTCCACAATCTCAATTTTTCCCACACTGCGTCCCAGAGCCGCCTCCTTTTCCAGAAAAACAAAGTTACTGTTTCCCTCCCCGTCATTATAGGGAAGGGAGCCTGCCATAAGCAGGACATTCTCTATGCTGTACTCCTTCGTCCTGCCATCTTGCTCAGCCGCCTCCGCCAGACAGTCACGCACACCGGAGTCCTCATCGGTAATAACCACAATGGCATGCTCCGCATTCAGTCTGTCATGACAGCGGTCAAAATTCTGCTTATAATCCATGGCAAGCATCAGCCAGAGGTTTAGCATAAGCGCTGCCAGAAACGCCAGCACTGCCACCGCCGCTGTCTGCCCTTTTGCTCTCCGTATATTTGAACCTGCAAATATAATACTTTTCCTCATCACACTACCACCCCATTTCTTCCAGAAAAGCCGCCAGCTTCCCATGCCGCTCCTTGTCCCCGTGCACATATTTTCCCAGCCGGCAGTCTCCCAGGATAGCGCCGTCCTTCAGGTAAAGAATGCGGTTTCCCCGCCGGGCGGAGCGCACATCGTGGGTCACCATGACAACACTCTGCCCGCTGTCGTTAAATCTCGTCAAAGTGTCCAGGACATCCAGTCCTGTCTTGGAATTCAGTGCCCCCGTTGGCTCATCCGCAAAGAGGATTTCGGGAGTATTAATCAGTGCCCGGACAATACCCACCCTCTGAGCCTCACCGCCCGAAAGCTGAGTAGGAAATTTCCTCTGGATTTCCGGCGGGATGTCCACCGCCCGAAACAACTCTTCCGCCCGTCTGACCAGGGCCTTTTTATCCCTGCTCACCAGCAGCCCCGCCGCCAGCACATTGTCCATGACGCTCATGCCGTCGATCAGGTAGATCTGTTGAAACACAAAGCCACAATGCTCCCGCCGGAAGACCGCGAGCCCATCCGGAGTCAAATCGGAAATGACCCTGCCGCCAAAGGTAATCCTGCCCAGAGACGGGGTATCCATGCCGGACAGAGCATACAGCAGCGTAGATTTACCGGCTCCGCTGGCACCCATAATAACGGTAAAATCTCCCTGGTACAACTCCAGGTCAATGTTTTTGAGAACGTGCTGCAGGATCCCTCCTCCGGAAAAGGACTTGCTTAAGCTTTCGGTTTTTAAAAGTATTTTTTCCATGGCAAAACCTCCTGTTGTCTGAAAGCAGCAAATTCTGCCGCTTTCTCATGTCACGTCCCATTCTACTTCCGGAATCCTTAACTGTCTTTATGTAATCCTTACACGTTTCTTAAATCTTTTTACCTTTCTACACTAGTGCACCATTTCCCAATCAGCTGCACTCTGTGCCAGCCGGAATTCCCTTCTACTGCATTGTTTTCGGTCAACGATGCCACCGCATCTCCTCCCTCAAACACCTTATATTTATTAAGGTAATCCTGGACTTCGAAAAAAGTGTATCCAATTGGGAAATGGAACATTAGCCGCTCAAGGGGACAGATATAATTACCTGCAATCCCCGCTGCCCGTTATCCAATGTCAGTTCACCGCTCATTTCCTTCATAAAGTAATCCGAAATAAATAATCCCAGACCTGCACCTTCAATATTTTCCGCATTGCTTCCCCGTTTATACTTTTCCTTCAGCAGCGGCAGCTCTTCCTCCTTCACCCCGCCGCCTGCATCCTCCACCAGGATATGGAGAAAGCCTCTGTTCTTCCCGATGGAAACTACTATTTCCGTATCCGCATATTTATAGGAATTGGCAAAGATATTGTCAAAGACCTGCTGAAGCCGCAGCCTGTCCACACAGACCAGGCATTCCGGTAAGTCCGGAATCACCGCCCGATGCAGATAATCGGCACCTTCCAGCATGGCCTTGAGCTCCCGACTGTCCATATCCACGGCTGTCACGGAAAGTCTGCTCAGTTCCTCCAGAGTAGCTGTAAAAAGGTTTGTCACCAGCGCATTAATCTGATCCGCCTTACCGATGATTCCCTGATAGTTCTCTTTCTGCTTCTGGGTTTCGGACAGGGCAAGTCCCACCTCCGCCGCAGCCTTGATACTTGCCACGGGTGTCCTTATGTCGTGAGAAAGCTTTGCCACCAGTTCCTTCTTATCGGCATTTGCCTGTGCCTCGGCGATTCTGGCCTTCTTAAGCTCAGACCGCATAATGTCAAAGCTTTCCGTAAACACTCCAAAGATATTCTGCCTGTCCATCTTAAGCGGAATATCCAGATTGCCTCCCGCAACTCTTTCTGCAAAGTCTTTCAGCCGGCTAAATGGCCTTATGACCGTCCTGTGGAGGTAAAGCATATAACCGACGCAGACACAGCATTGCAGCAAAACTGCAGCCATAAAGAAGACGGCGGCACTCAGCTTGTCCTCCCGCAGTGCCTCCGCCTCGTCGTTTCGAATAATCAATTTCCCTACAACCGCATTTTCGACACAAATGTCAAGAATTGTATCTCTGTGGATTATCGCCTGGTTCACACTTTCACTCAGGCCCATGCCGGTTCTGTATAATACATTTCCCTCCAGGTCAAGCACCACATACGCAAGCTCTGATGTACCGGTATGCCACTCCCCGCCTTTCCATCCGGCCTGCACCCTTTGCACAACCTCGTTTACCGCCACCGCATCCTGGGTATGTCCCGTTCCTGAAAACACAAGACCCAGGACAGTAATGATCTCCAGCAGCAGCACCAAGGTGGTTCCAATCAGAAAACCTTTCTTCTTCACTGTCCGCCTCCGTTGAATTTATAACCGTCTCCCCACACGGTGGTAATGTACGCGGGGTTATTCGGCTCCTGCTCTATGGCCTCCCTGATTCTCCTTATGTGTACATTCATAGGCATTTGTTAAATGCCAAAACCCGTTGATTTTACTGGGTTTTCTTACCTCT
>ERZ777011.2408-NODE-2408-length-15043-cov-6.346944_pt1 | contig 15043 bp, 8 predicted proteins | sample MGYA00374964_ERZ777011 | MGnify/ENA primary metagenome ERZ777011 (study PRJEB29310, sample SAMD00008975) | mouse gut metagenome | study: EMG produced TPA metagenomics assembly of the Metagenome analysis of fecal microbiota from mouse which was promoted...
CGCCAATTTTAAAAAAGTTAAAAAGGATCCCTAATACCTTAAACACAATTTCCATTCAATATATCATAAGACTCCGGATGCAAATCAACGATGTGACAAACAAATTTTCATGCTCAAAAGTAGTTTTAACCAATATTAACGATTGGGGGGGGTAATTTGTTAATAATGTATTAAATTTGCTTTCGTCAACATGTTGTAATCCTGTCTCCTTAAAATCGGACTAAATCAATCATTAATGTCAATCAATCAGCCAATGAAAAAAAGAGACATCACATCTCGGCTCCGTATTCCACCGGCAATACATTCCATAGCGAGACTTTCGGTAGTGATGGCTCTTCTGTCATCCGGTTCCTCCATCGTTGCTTCAACCACTCCAAGCATGCCCACAGCCCCCAACATGCCTGTAAGCAAAAGTACGCAAAAGTCCTATACTGTCACCGGAACTGTGGTCGATGAGGCAGGCGAACCGCTCCCCGGAGCCACTGTGCTTATAAAAGGACGCGCTGGAGAAGGCACTGCCACCGATGTAGACGGACATTTCATTCTGCATATCAGCGATCCTTCGTGCACATTGTCCGTGTCCTATGTAGGGATGCTGACAAAGGAGGTGAAAGCATCGACAGGGCAGCCTCTTGACATAAGTCTCGAAAGCTCGGACAACCGCCTAAGCGAAATTGTGGTTACAGGTTATCAGAGCCTTTCCAAAGAACGTGCGACAGGCTCCTTTGACATCATAGACCGCAAGCAGCTTGAGAAAGCCACCGGCAATATTGCATCGCGCCTGGTAGGTGTGGCGGCAGGATTGTCAAGCACACAGGATGTTTACGGAAATCCGACGTTTGAGATCCGAGGCACATCATCATTTTCGGTTTCCAGCGCGCCATTGCTCGTTGTTGACGGATTTGCCATCGAAGGAGGATTCGAGTCCATCAACCCCAATGATGTTGAGAGCGTAACAGTGCTCAAGGATGCTGCCGCGGCAAGCATCTGGGGCGCGAAATCAGCCAACGGTGTCATAGTCATCACCACCAAGAGCGGCAAAGGCGGATCTGGCTCCAACGGTACTGTAGTCAACGTTGACTATTCAGGATTCTACAAGGTATCTCCAAAGATGGATCTTGACTACTATCTTTCGCGCGGCTCATCGTCCGATCTGATAGACTACGAAATAAACTCATTCGGCAAATGGAGCTGCCCGCTGTTCTGGCCAGAGGAGAACGGACAGTACGCCGGAGGAAGCTCGGTATACACTCTACTGAACGAGCACCGCCTCGGACATATATCCGAACAGGAGATGACACGAGGCATAGAGGCTCTGCGCAATGTGGACAACACTGACCAGATACGCCGGCTCGTGCTACAGAACCCTATGGTGCTACAGCAGAACATCGGCATCAATGTGCAGACCGAACGGTCCAACACATCCATATCCCTGCTATACCAGAACAGCCATGACCATTGGAATGGTGACCGCGATAATAAATATATGGTAAGCGTAAACAACCGCACAGGCATCTACAAATGGCTCGACTTCATATTCAGCGGCAATCTCGACTACACCGACCGTAAGCTCAACGGACTTCAGGGCCTTCCTGGACTGAGCTCCTTCGAGAACATAGTAGATGACTACGGCAACCTCATACGCTACTCGCAAGTGTCACAATATTTCCTTGACAAGAATGTTCCGATGGAAAAATTCCCTTATCAGGACTGGACATGGAATCCTCTTGACGACATGTACAACTCGGATAAAAAGAACACATCCATCAAAGCACGCGCCCAAGTGGGACTTACTTTCAAGATCTGGAAAGGGCTTACTTTCGATTCAAAGGTCCAGTACGAGCTGATAGACACTCATGTGGACAATTACTATAACGAAAATTCCTATACTGTAAGAAATCTCATCAACTCGACATGCACATGGGACCGCACCACCGGTGCCGTGACACAGAATCTCCCTTCAGGCGGCATACTTGACCGTTCACGTCAGAAACTCGGTGTGCTCACCGTACGCAATCAGGTCAACTTCAACCACACATTCCTCGACCGTCACAATGTAGCCCTCGTTGCGGGATTGGAGACCACCGACCGTCACTACCAGACTTACGGCTATCCCCGCGTATACGGCTATAATGATGAGACCCTGTCGGTAGGCACTCTCCCCGGCAAAGGCTCCGTAAAGGACTGGTCAGGAAGCACAATCAACCTATACAGCACATCCTACAACGGCGTGGCAACATTCTCTGACACCTCCGACCGCTATTTCTCTGCTTTCGGCAACCTCTCATACACCTTCGACAGCAAGTATACCGTTTCAGGGTCCTACCGAACCGACGCATCCAACCTCATCACTGATGACCCAGCCTACCGTTATGCCCCATTCTGGAGTGTTGGTGCCGGCTGGCAGATAGGGAAAGAGAAATTCCTGCGCGATCTCACATGGATCGACAGGCTTAACCTGCGTATCACTTACGGATATAACGGCAATGTGGATAAATCCACTACTTTCAAACCCCTGCTCAACATGTCATCGACACCGAATGTAATCACGGGACAGTACACAGGGTCCATAGCAAGCTACGGCAACCCCACACTGAGATGGGAAAAGACAGGGACATGGGACTTTGGTGTGGACTTCGACCTATTGGGCGGAAAGCTCTTCGGAAAGCTCGACGTATACAACAAGCATTCCGAGGACCTGATAGCCAACCGTGAGATATCTGCGGTAAACGGAACCACCACAATGAAACTCAACAATGGCGAGATCCTTAACCGAGGTGTCGAAATAGAGCTTGGCTCCTCAATGAACATCACTCCCGATATAGCCTGGACCGGAACTCTCAGATTGTCATATAATAAAAATAAGGTAGAGTCCCTGAAAGTATCGCAATACGAGGGCTACTCGCTTGTGGGCGGCGGCAGCGGTGCATGGGTCGAAGGGGAGGACATGAACACCCTCTGGTGCTACGAGTATGCCGGCCTGATCAATAAAGGCTCCGAGACCTCTCCGCTTTGGGGTCCGTCAGTGTATGTAGAGAACCGTGAAAAAGCAAGCTTTGACACATGGACCCAGGGAGACGGTCTGTCATACTGCCTGAATATGGGCACAAAGGTCGCCCCATGGAACGTGTCATTGTCATCGACATTCCGTGTATACGATTTCGACCTGTCATTCCTTCTTACAGGTAAATTCGGACACAAGTTCATGCGTGAGAGTTTCAATTACCCAGCCCCTACAGGTTCGCGCTATGGTCTTAACAGCAAATACAGTGAAGTGGCAAATGGCGATCCCAATCTTGTGTGCCCGCTCCCGCAGTTCGACAACGAGTCGCGCTACTACTTCTGGGACAGGTTCTACCCCTATCTCAGCTATCTCGCCGAGGATGCATCCCATATACGCGTACAGGAGATAAGCCTCTCTTACAATGTCCCCCGACGCATCCTATCCAAACTCGGGATGAAGGGAGCACAGATCACCGTGCAGACCAACAATCCGTTCAATATCTATCTCAACAAGTATGACGAGGACCCTGAATATGCCCGTGGCGGCATGCGTCTGCAATCATCCTATACTTTCGGACTAAAGTTGCATTTCTAAAGCTATCTGAACATGAAAAAATATATATTTCTGTCACTCCTTTTGGCGGCGATGCTACCAATCTGCACCTCCTGTGACGATTTTCTCGACAAGGACCCATCCAAGTCGTCCAGAAAACCCATATCCGACATATCGCAGCTCGATGCCCTGCTCGCCTCCTTCTCATCGCTATATTCCGAGTCAAATCCTTCGTTTCTATGCACCGACGACTATGGGCTGACTCCGGATATCGAACGCGAGCGAACGGGCAATTCATCATCAAACGATCTTGACGACTTCACATGGAACACCCGCAACAACCGCACCTCACGATGCCTTTGGGACGGTGAATACTCGAAGATATTCCAGGCCAATCTCGTGATCGCCAACATCGACAATGTAACAGGCGATCCTGCCGACAAAGCCAATCTGAAAGCCGAGGCTCACTTCCTGCGTGCCTACTCAATGTTCACACTCGCTGTGGCCCACTGCCTGTATCCATCTTCCGAAGCACAGGGCGAACTCGGGCTGCCTCTGCGCGCCACCACGAGTTTTGAAGAATCGGTGGCACGCGCCACTCTCGGGGAGACTTTCGCCCACATAGAGAACGACCTAACGGAAGCTCTCGCAATAAGCAAGCCTCTACGGCAAAGCGACGGCACGCTTGAGAACTGGCGTGGCAACGCAGTAGCAGTCAGAGCCTTTGCAGCACGCTACTATCTCTATATGGGCGACTATGAGAAAGCCGCCGGATATGCCGACGAAGTGCTCCGCGAATACAATGTGCTCAAGGACTTCAATGATCCTGCCGAGATGTATTATCATGAGATAGATGATATATATGTAATCAATCAGGGCAAACCCGACCAGGAGGAAATCACGGTCAAATACCCCTACACCAAGAATCAGTTCTACGGCACAAACGGTTATCCGGAACTGCTCGGATGGCAGGAGCTCCTGTTTGCCCGCTGCATGAGCTATGCTTCCTGGTGGTACATACCATCGGACGATCTTCTCGCCACCTATACACGCGACATCAAGGACGGCAACCCTGACAACGACCTGAGATACCGTTATTTCGTCGTGGAGGATTTCGGACTTCGCTACAGCAACCGTACCACAGCAGGACGCTGCCACGGCTACTGCCAGTTCTTCTATGACAACCTTATATCAGGACCGACTGTGGCAGAGATGTATCTCATAAAGGCTGAATGCCTGGCACGTTCAGGCAACGCCGGAGACGCACTCGCACAGCTCGACATACTCCGACGCGCACGCATCTCTTCCGATGCCTACTCCAGTCTGCCTGTCTCCACTCCGGCAGCAGCACTAAAGACTGTTCTTGACGAACGCCGACGCGAAATGCCTCTCACCATACGCTGGTATGACATAAAACGTTATGCCTGGAACGATGATCCGTCGGACGATGTGACCGTGACACATACCATCTTCCCCTATTCTACAGGCGGAGTCATGGTGAATGACCCTGTTGTCACTCACACACTTGAGCCACGCAGCCGACACTATGCCATACCTATTCCCGATATCGACATCAACCGTTCAGATGGTGTACTCGTACAAAACAGATATTAACGACAATGCATAAATATGTTGCCATGAAATCATCATTGAAACATCTGCTTCCAGCCCTCATCTCGATTCTCATGTGTCTCCCGGCATCCGCACGTGACAAAATGCCTCTGCGGGTCCTGTACGTAGGAGGGATGACCGATATATATGAACCCGCTCCCGAACAACGCGATTCGCTCATTCACGCACGTGCCGAAGCGTTCCGCGATATGCTATCATCCTACTTCACATCCGTAACGGTACTTATAGGGGATCAGTACACCGCAGACATGTCGGACGGATATGACGTGACCATTCTCGACGGCCGCCCCAAGGAACTAAAGCCTCAGGTGAGGGAATACGACGAGTCAGGCAACCTGAAACGCTATGAGCGCGCCACATATCTCCCGGCAGATTTTGACTCTCCTGTGATCACTATCGGACAGATAGGCGAGATAGTGGGCCGCACCATCGGCTCCAAGAATGACTGGTACTGCCTTTGTCTTGACGCGCAGGCTCACCACTGGGTGAAAGACCATCCGATATTCAAAGGTCCCTTCAAGGTAAAAATGACTGTGGAGAACTGCCCCACTCCATCCGACGCCTATCATTACCAGTACTATCACGACGGACCTATCCCCGACCAGATACCGATGTGGCGCGTACAGACCAAAGGCTACAAAACCAATGACGGATTCACCATAGGCATGGTGTCACGTCCATGGGGATATGCCGACTCACCCGATGCCGAATACATATCAAGCGGCGTATGCGCCAAGACACTCGATGCCGTAGCAATCGGAAGGCACGGCAATTTCCTGCACTGGGGATTTGCAGCATCACCGCTCTACATGACTCCCGAAGCAAAGGATGTGTTTGCCAATGCCGTGGTATACATATCGGGTTTCAAGGGCAAGGGGATGATTACGCGCAAGTTCAACGACCGTATAGCCACGCGCGAATACCTCAAGGAACTGACCTTCCTCTCAACCAAGCGAAGTTATGACGAACGCATGGAATCGGACCGCAAATGGACCGAAGAAAACAAAGCAAGATATCAGGAACTCATCAACAAGAAGGAATCAGGCGCGGAACTCAGCCCTGCCGAGAAAAAGATCTTGTCATATGGTGATCCCGGAGAATTCAAGCCCATGCCTCGTGAAAACTATGTGAAACGCTACCTCAAGGATTTCTTCGGCATGTTCGGTACCGACGAAGAGGCTTATTCACGTTATTTCCGTGAAAATCACGACTATTTCTATGGCGGGGACGGCTCTTACAACATATTTGTGGATGAGGACGTAAAAGCATGGGGAATCCCCAACAATGACCACCGCCTCCTTGACCGTGCCATATCAGAGCTTGAAAAAAGCACTTCCGGCATAGAAGCCGACCGCGCGCGTCGCATTCTTACCCGCTACACAATGGCGTCATTCCCCTCGGCATCCGAATGGCGCAAATGGTATGACACATACCGTGACAGATTTTTCTTCACCGAGTCAGGAGGATGGAAATTCATGATCGACGGACAGCCCGATCTGCCAGGCAATGACTATTATCTGTACAATTCACGTATTGCCGAGCAGCGCACAGCCTCTACCGGCACCGCAACATCTGACGAATCACCGGTACTTGCCACTCTCAACATAGAGAACGACATCCGTGGCGGACGCACACTCACTCTACGCATCAAGATACATCCAGGCTATCATATATATGCCGATGTAGCCGGTGATGACCCTTACGTGCCCACAACACTTACCCTGTCTCTACCCGAAGGGCTCACTGCCGGCGAATGGACAGCTTCACGCCCTGGCCAGTTCGGGACTTCGGGCTCTACCATCTATGAGGATGAGGCCGTGTACACATGCCCGGTGGCAGGCAATACGGCCGGAGATGTGTCATGCACTGTCTCATATCAGTGCTGTGATGCACACATCTGCCTCCCTCCGGTCAAAAAGACTCTTCGCGTATCCATCTGATCCCGATCATTTCCTGATCAGGAAGTGACCTAATATGACTATCCGCTTGTCCGATTCTTCTCCTACGGACAGGCGGATATTTTCATTAAAAAAATTCCAGACTGAAAAAAATCCATTTTCTCACATTTTATTAACTAATATTAACAAATGGGGGGGGTAATTTGACAATTAAATGCTATATTTGCCACTGTTAAAATAATCAAAAATATCAGGTAGGTGCCATAATAACAATATCCCTACACCTGCATGAATAAACATTCCTCCATTATCAATCATTATATTGAATTTTATCATGAAAAAATTTATGTCCTCCCTTTTAGGGTGTGTCTGCATCATCGCATCAGGATCATTAGCAATGGCACAGAACCAAGTCACTATCTCCGGTAAGGTAAAGTTTACTGAGCCTGATTTCAAAGTGCAGCTATACAAACGCATAGGACGGGAGAAAGTGATGCTGGGCGAAGCTCCGGTAAATGCAGACAAATCCTATTCACTCACTGTTAAGGTCGACAAGCCAGGTCAGGCAGTCCTGGATTGTGCCCACTGGCAGAGTGTCAACGTGTGGCTCGAAGATGAGAATCTCGGTGTGGACTTCCGAGGTCTTGATACAGCAAAAATAAAAATCAAGAATCCACCTTACGTATATATCAACGGAGGAAAGAACAGCGAGGTCATGAATCTCCTTAATTTCGAAAGCTACCGGTCATATCAAGGGATGATAGCCATATCACAGAATGCTTACCGTGCGAAATTCGAGTCGGACGAGGAGAAGCAAAATTTCACCATGAAAATGTACGACTACAATAACGAAAACCTTATGGCTCACGTTCGTTATTTTGTAGAGCATTATTCCGACCGTAATGCTGTGATGGCAGCGATAAACTTTCTGGATTACAATAAAAACAAGGATCTCATAGATGCCGCCCTTGCCAAACTTGAGAAAGTCTCCCCGGTATCCAAAGAACTTGCCAATGAGTATCTTGCCAATGAAAACAAGCGCATGGAGCAGGCAAAAAGAATGGAGATCGGACAGCCTGCACCGGCATTCACATGCGTCAATGCCAAGGGTAAGACCATATCCCTTGCTGACTTCAAGGGCAAGGTTCTTGTGCTCGACTTTTGGGCGTCATGGTGCGGACCATGCCGAGCCGAGACTCCCAACCTGAAGGAGATATATGCCGATATGAACAAAAAAGATGTTGAATTCCTGAGTGTATCAATCGATGAGAACAAGGATGCATGGCTGAAAGCAGTCAAAGAGGATGGAGCATCATGGCGACAAGGCTGGGTGACCGATTCCGGTAAAAAAGTCATGGAGACTTATCAGTTCGGCGGCATACCGTTCATACTTGTGATCGACAAAAACGGCAAACTATACCGCAAGCAAGTGCGTGGCAAAAACATTCGTACAGCCATTGAGGACTGTCTTTCAGGAAAGCCTGCCACTCCCGCCACGCCACAAAAGACAATGAGCATGGGAGCAGCGATGATGTAGTGAGGTAAATACTACCATCACACACAGACTTTAAACCTGACTTAACACATTATTCATTTATCACATTAATCCATTGATGGTGTGTCGGATAGCAGAGCAATAGCTCTGCTGCCCGATATGCCACCGGGGTAACCTTTTACTTTAATTTCGGCAATGAAGAATCCAATATTACTTATGACTGCCGCCTTTATGACCGTTTCATTATGGTCATGCAACGACAATGACAGTTACGAGCCGGCTTTGGGTATCATCTCTACAACCCTCACACCTAAAGGCAACGCTATTGCCTACAACGCCACAGTGGACCAACAGACAGGAGAAATCAGCAATAGCGACGATCCCATCACTTGGGATGTCCCCGACGATGCCATAACCAAGGTCAATGTCAAAGCGATCCCCACACTCGGATGCACAGCGTATTACGGTGACATTCCATTCACTGACGCCGGCATCGACATGGATCTTACCACACCTGCCACAATCACAGTGCGCAACCGATCCGGAGCTTCAAGATCATACCATATTTCGGCTGTGCGCAACAACGAAGCAGGTCAGGATGAAAGCCTCGTGCTAAAATCGACCTCATTCATCGGATTTCCCGAAGGTCTCATCGATTACGACATCACTGTATTCAAAGGCAGGTTTGTAGCCACAACGGTATCACTTGACGGAGAACAGGAGAATTATCAACTGTTCGAATCAGAGGACGGAACTCATTGGTCGGAAATCAACATCATCTGTAACGGCGATCGACCATTTGTAGTTGGTGGCGAAGGTGCTCGCATGGCAGTGCTCAACGACAGGCTCATAGTGTTTGGCGGAGCAAGGACCAAAGGAAAAGACAAGTACGGAAATGAGCCGGAAGTCGGTGAGGGATGGTTCGGACCAGCCCCCGAGATCCGAGCTTTCCGTGTGTACTCATCAGCCGATGGAGTAACATTCAATGACGATACTGACGACATCGTCTACACAAATACAACCGGCAACGTCGTTTCGTCTATGCAATTGGCAGGCTCGTATTATGAAGCCATGTCCATAGACGGAAGACTAATCATCAAATCCTGCTATGCCCCTTCATTCGGTATGATGCAGGTGAAATCAGGATTCATCGAGACCTCCGATGGAATAAACTGGACATCCATCACACCTGTATGCGACGACAATTCACCTTTAGTCTCGATCAAAGCAAGTTCCGTGTTCAATTTCCAAGGCAAAATATGGATGGCAGGCGGATTCAGAAACTTCATCTCTGCAAGCATGATGGTATCAAAGATATTCTCATCTTCCGACGGCATATCCTGGAACTATGAAGGGGATCTCACCGGCAACCTTGAAGGCTTAATGGGCGCGACCATAGTGGCCAATGACGAGGCTGCACTCCTGTTCGGAGGACAACTTGTGACAGCCGGAGGCAACACTCTGAACGGAAAAATATACCGCACCACCGACGGAGTGGTATGGGAGGAAATTGAATCGAATCCACGATACCAAGGACGACGCTCACCTGTAATAGCGAAAAAAGATGATATCGCATGGATATTCGGAGGATACAAAGACCTGACCAAAGGCAATTACGGAGTGCCCGACGGTGACGAATATTATCTCGACACATGGGTAAAAAAATTGATTAAGCCACAGCTTTAACAAATTTAGACTAAACGATCATGCTACATAGAATAACATTATTAGCGATAGGACTTATGCTGTCGGTCACAATGTCATCAGCACAGACCCACAAAGTGGAGGGACGCGTCACTGACAGCGAAGGCTCCCCGGTGGAGCTGGCTACCGTACTTGTCAAAGGGACCACCATCTCGACTTATACTGACAAAGATGGTCTCTACACCATCATGGCTGCACCAAAGGACCATCTGATATTCTCATTCATAAGCTATGAAAAGGCGACCGAAAAGGTGGGAGACCGCACTGTCATCAATGTGGTGCTGAGGGAGACCGGAGAGTTCATGATGCGCGATATAGTCGTAACCGGCTACGGCACTCAGGAACGCCGTGACCTCACAGGCTCAGTCTCCTCAGTGAAACTAAAGGAAGACGCAGGGCTCAAGACAGTCGACCAATTGCTTCAGGGAGCAGCACCCGGTGTGTACATGACCAATTCATCAGGAGCACTCGGCGGTGCCAATGTTCTCAACATACGTGGCGTCAGCTCGATCATGGGTGACAACAACCCTCTGTATGTCATAGACGGAGTGCCTATGTACGGCACCGACCGAGACGCCAATTCAGTGGGAACTACCGGTGGATCAGTGGCTGCCGCCTCAATGGGAGGCACGCACACGGGCGGAGGCTCACTCAACTTCAATTATGATCTCAAGAACAGTTTTGAGAAGAACCCTCTCGCAACTCTCAATCCCGAGGACATTGAATCGATAGAGATTCTCAAAGACGCTTTTGCGACAGCCATATACGGATCGCGCGGAGCTGCCGGAGTAGTGCTCATCACCACTAAGAAAGGCTCGCGTGAACGCACACAGATAAATGTAGGATACACCCTCTCGGTGGACCGTCCTATGGGCAAGCCCGATCTGCTCAATGGAGAAGAATACGCCATGATATATTCACATTATCTGCGCAATTCAAACTTTCCGCGCCTCGCTGACACCGATTGGCTTGATGCTGTGACACGCACTGCTGTAAGCAACAGTGTCACTGCCTCGATATCCGGAGGAATGGGCAAATCGACATATTTCCTCAGCACCTCCTATGATCTGAACCAATCCTACATCATCAACAATGATATGGACCGCTTCGCTGCACGATTCAACATGTCAACGGAATTTGACAAACGGTGGACTCTCGGACTCAATCTTTCGCTCAACAAGCTCAACAATAATGCCCTTGCAGCTTCAGGCATATACTCAGCAGCTCTAATAAAAGCCCCCAATCTACCTATATACAATGAGAGCGGAGACTATTACTACGGATATGCACCAAACACCAAAGGCTCCAACGAGAACTATAATCCTGTAGCGCAGGCATACATAAACAATGAATCAGCCGAGGACACTCGTGTACTGGCTAACGCCTATCTTGAGTACAAGCCCTTGTCATGGCTCTCCATACGCAGTGAAGTAGGAACAGATATGTACAACTCTTTCTCTTCGGTACGTAAAGGCGAACTCCCTGAAAATATCACCGGAGTGCCGGGCAACCAGGCTCAGGAGACCACCAACAACCGATATAAGGTAGTGATCAATAATCATGTCAATGCCAGCAAGATCCTCGGAAACCATTTTCTGCAAGGAGTATTGGGACAGAGCTATGAGTACAACCATGAACGGATGAACTCGGTAGCAGGCTCCAACTTTTTCAGCCCGGATCTTGTCGGAGTAGGCGCGGCACAGACCCGTCGTGTAATCGGAGCCGGATCCACAAAGTATGCCCTCTTCTCGGCATTTGCACGACTTAATTATCAGTATGATTTCAAGTACATGTTCGGCATCACCTACCGTGTAGACGGCTCGTCACGCTACAACCGTAACAACAGGTATGTCCACACACCGTCAGTGTCGGCAGGATGGCGTCTGTCTCAGGAAGAGTTCATCCGCAGGGCACTGCCATTCACCAATGATCTCAAACTCAGAGCTTCACTCGGTCTATCCCGCAAAGACGGCAATAACAGCTATTACGGAGCACAGGCAGTGTACGCCCTCAACACCCTCACCACCTACGGAGGCAACAGCTTCCTTACCATGTCACAGCCCGGCAACACCGATCTGGGATGGGAAAAGACCACAACATGGGATGTGGGACTCGACTGGTCAATGCTTAACGAGAGGGTGAAACTCACGGTCGACTACTATTTCAAAAAGACCACCAATATGCTGTTTCAGTCCAATCTCCCTCTTTACACCGGCTACCAAAAACAGAATCAGAACATAGCCGATATGCACAACCAGGGTGTGGAAGTACAGCTCGTGACAAGCAATATCCGCAACCGTGATCTACAATGGCAGACAATCATCAACCTGACACACTCCAACAACAAGATCACCAAACTTAATTTCAACGGCTCACAGCTTGACGACCTGAACAGTTCCTACAAATATTATGAGGTAGGTCAGCCAACAGCCCAATGGTATCTCCACAAATGGGTCGGAGTGGACCCTTCGACCGGAGAACCATTGTGGGAATATAAGGACGGAAACCTATCCACTACACCACCGGCATCGGACGGAGAATTGTCACAGCTCAATAAATTTATATGTGGCACATCCATACCCACTATATACGGGTCAGTCAACAACAACCTTACCTACAAAGGATTCGAACTTGATTTTCTTTTCACATTCGCCCTCGGAAGCAAGATGATGAACAGCACGCGAGCCAACCTTCTATCCTATGCCCTCGATGATGCCAACAATCTGAGTCGCGAGATGATATCATTCTGGCAGATACCGGGACAGGTGACTGACATCCCGAAACTCAACAACGCCTCAGTCATCAACGGCTTCGACTACACGACATCCATCACTTCAACACGCTTTCTTGAGAACAATTCATACCTGCGCCTGAAGACCCTGACACTTGCCTACAATATCCCGCAGAAAGTACTCGGGAACATCCGGTTTATGCGCCAGCTGCGTATTTATGCCACAGCCACCAACCTCTTCACCTTCACAAAATACTCAGGAGTCGACCCGGAAGTAAGCGCATTCGGATCATCAGCACTCTATTCCGGCTATGACAATATGACAATGCCACAGTCACGCAGCTTTCAATTCGGGCTCAGAGTTGGATTTTAACGAGCATTTTTATAAAAACATCAATGACAATCCATTATGAAACTAACAGATAAGATCATAGCAACCATTGCATCCATGATGATGCTCTCAGCCTGCAACCTTGACTATGCTCCTGAGAATCAGCTCGTCGATGAGAACGTCTACAAAAACGAACGCACAGCCCAAGCTGCTCTTATGGGATGCTATGTGCGCTTGAATGTGTTCATCAGCGGGGCATCACAGGATCAGAACAATTATGCCAATTCGGGTGACACATACATGTATGGTGACATTGGGACTGATAACCTCAATGCACGTCCAAGCTCCAACAGCTACATGGCAATGGAGAAAAGCTCATACACATCAAGCGAGCACGACGGTATACTGTACAACATCTGGCACTGGGGATACAATGCCATAGACTATACTAACAATGTGATAGCCGGCGTAAGCAAATATGGTACATACCATAAAGACACACGTCTGCGCCATATTGCCGAAGCCAAATTCATCCGTTCTTATATCTATTTCCAGCTCCTATGTATGTTCGGAGACAAGGCTCTCCTCGGAAATGACAACGGTCCCGGACTAATAATGAGACTCGATCCCTACAGTGGTTACAACCCCGACAATATTCAGTCACGCGAAAGCAATGCCCGCTGCTGGGAACAGATTATAAGTGATCTGAACCAGGCGATCCCCGACCTTCCCGACGAGACACCCGCAATAGCCGACCGCATCAGAGCCAACAAGACTGTGGCTCGGGCACTGCTGAGCCGTATATATCTGTATAAAGGCACTTACTCCGGCAACACCGGAGAGCTTGAAAAAGCGCGTGACCTTGCCATAGAGGTACTATCGGCACCCGGATACTCATTCCAGGAAAATGTGGGCGAATACACCACCGCCCTTTTCCCAAGCAACGAGTATTCACAATCGGACGATTATCCTGACCCGACCACACGCAGCAATGAACTCATATTCTTTCAGCCCAGCCGTATATCCACTGACGCCTACCCCAACGGGCTATATTATTATCGCAAGTCATCATTCTATGTGTCGGCTGAAATGAAAAGCTATTACGACGCTGATGATGTCCGCGCCTCCGATCTGATATGGCAAGGATCAAAGTCGGACCATGCCGACGACCTCACATCCAAAAAGTACAGTGCCGAGAAATACTGCGACGTGATATACATTAGGCTTGCCGAAATAAAACTCACTTATGCCGAAACCCTCGCCCGCTTATCGGGATCTATATCCGAAGAGGCTCTGACTCAACTTAATGCAGTGCACATGCGAGCATATCCCGATGACAGAAAACCTATCGGCTACAAGGCTTCGGACTTCACATCAGTCGATGATTTCATAAAGACCGTTCTGATAGAACGCAATAAAGAACTTGCGTATGAAGGACACAACCGTTATGACATTATGCGGACCGGAAATATGACGGGGGATTCCAAGATGGCAGCTGTGCCATCCGAAAAATGGAATATGCCTATACCGGAATATGAAATCCGTATATCCTACGGTACAATAAACCAAAACTCAGGATACTCAGGCAACTGATACTATTCTTGACAACGAAGACAATGAGGTCACATCCAAATTGCATGTGGTAACTATTCAGCGAAAGGAAAAGGTGTGGAAGATTTGCCCGACCGATTAGCCG
>ERZ777011.2409-NODE-2409-length-15040-cov-2.716583_pt1 | contig 15040 bp, 16 predicted proteins | sample MGYA00374964_ERZ777011 | MGnify/ENA primary metagenome ERZ777011 (study PRJEB29310, sample SAMD00008975) | mouse gut metagenome | study: EMG produced TPA metagenomics assembly of the Metagenome analysis of fecal microbiota from mouse which was promoted...
TCCTGTAACTGATGTAAGTCCTCTGTCACCACCTGCAATAATGGTACCGCCCGAAATATCTATGGTTGTTTCAGCCTGTACAGCATCATTGCCGGCTTTGATATTAAGAAGACCGCCTTCAATTGATACATTGCCCTTTGATGATTTTATTCCGTCGCCTTCTGCATCAATATTGAGAGTACCATTCTTTACAGTAACAGAAGTTTTTCCTTTTATAGCATCTGTCTTATTAGTAGCATTAAGGGTTGTAATTGTTGTTATACCGCCTGTTATTTTAATGTCATTGTTGCAGGCAACAGCGTCCTGAGTATTTGCAGTGATATTGAGAATACCTGTTCCAAGTTCTCCGCCCTTGACAGTTATATCGTCCTTAGCTTCAATTACAGCACAGCCAAGCCATTCGCCTGAATAAGCAGAATCACCGTCAGAGATAGTATTTTCAGTGCCGTCCACAAGGTTTAATGAAGTATTTTCAGCATTTGTAATAAGTATTGCAGGAGCAGATTTTCCCGTAATGTTTATACCGTTCAGGAATATTTTTACTGTTTCGGGGTCAGCAGTTTCATCAGCAATATTTACATTAATCTGACCGTCTTCAAGCGTGCCGTCAATATAAAATTCACCTGAATGGCTGATTGTTATAATGCTTCCTTCTGCAGATGCATAATCACCATCAATTGATGCAGAATTTCCATTGAGGTGAATATATGTTTTTGAAACATCCGGTATTTCACTGCCGTTCATCCATGATTCAGGAAGTACATTAAGCAGACCTGCTTCAATTTTTTGTATTGATACAGCGTCCATGCCTGTAACACCGTCGCCTCTGTTATATACATCTGAATTGTCTGCTCCTTCAGAAGAAAGAGCATATTCATCTTCATTTCCGAGAGCCTGAATAATTGCAGTCGCATCAGCAATAGTTACTATGCCGTCACAGTTTGCATCGCCGTACAGTGTATCGGAAGCAGAAGCAACGGTAAGTGAAAGAGCAGTGAGGAAGGCAGTGGAAAATCCTGCTGTAATAATTCCCTTTTTGAATTTTTTCATTATAATTAACTCCTTAAAAATAATTTTTTATTTATATTTCTATTTTCAGTTTTTCTTTAATATGGTTATGATTATATATTCATTTTCTTAAAATAATCTTAAAAATTTAGCAATATTTTGAAATTTTTTTGCTGAATAATAAAGCTCTTTCTGTTTATAATACAGGTATAAAGGAGCTGATATTTATGAATAAAAAGAAAAAAATCCCTGTTCCTGAACCTGATAAACAAGAGCTTAAATATGTATGTCCGTCTGCATCATGGGGTGATATGACCGGACTTATTCCGGCAAATCCTAACGGAGATGAACAACTTTTTGCGTATGATAAGCTTTATCCCTATCTGCCTGAATACAATTATGATAAACCCTGAATAAATAAGAAGTCCGGAATTGAAAAATAATTTATTTATTCGTTCCGGACTTCTGAAATTTACATAAAAAGCTTTACTTTTTGTTTTAAATATGATATAATTTTAATATAATTTTTTCTTAATCAGGAGAAGGAAATGTTTATTAAAAATTTTTTCGGACATATTAAAACAGTTATAAGCCACAGACATATGGTTATGATTCATTGCTTTAAAGCAGGAATAATAAAACGTGGACTGCTTCATGATTTATCTAAATTTTCACCGGCAGAATTTATACCAGGTATCATTTACTATCAGGGAAACAGAAGCCCGAATGAACAGGAGCGTGAAATAAATGGCTATTCCGGAGCATGGATGCACCATAAGGGCAGAAATAAACATCATTTTGAATACTGGACTGATTACAGTACCTCAACAGGTACTCTTGACCCTGTAAGAATGCCTGATGAATATATTTTTGAAATGTTCTGCGACCGTGTAGCTGCGTCAAAAATATATAAAAAAAGTGAATATAACAATAAATGTCCACTGGAGTATTTTCTGCGGGCAAAACAGAAACGACGGATAGAAAATCAGACAGCCGGAAAACTTGAGTTTCTTCTGCGTATGCTTGCAGATAAAGGTGAGGATTATACTTTTAAATTTATAAGAAAACAGATAAGAAAAACAAAAAACAGGAGGAAAAAATATTGAAAAAATTTATTTCAGCACTGGCATTGATTTCAACTATTTTATGTGGCTGTGGAGTTGTAGAGAATTATAAGGATTATTCATCAGAAAGCAAAGTATCTTCTGAATTGTCGTACATAGATGAAATTTTATCTGAACCGGATTCATCACAGACCGAAACTGTTTTTTCTGAATTTCCAGAAACTTCAATAATTCAGAAGAGCGGAACAGTTACGGTTACAACTGTAAATAATACTGAAATTTCAAACCGTATAACCGCAAGTACTGAACTTGCTGAAACGCAATCTGTTTTTTCAATGGAATATATTGATGCTGGACCTGTTGTAAATCAATCGAATAAAAGTGATTCAATAAATACTTCGACAGTGGCTGAAATTACAGTACCTATGGCAACAGTACCTTCTGCATCTGTTCAGAAAACAAAGGCTCAGAAACATCTTTCCGGAATGACTTTGCATCAAAAGGTATGTCAGATGTTTATTGCAACCCCTGAATCAGTTTCGGGATATAATGTTGTAACTTATGTTGACTGATTATCCTGTCGGCGGACTGATTCTGTTTGCTCAGAATATTGAAACGTCAGACCAGACTTCTGCTCTTATTGCTGATATGCAGTATGATGCTGTTTATGCTGGGACAGGTGCATTTATTTCTGTTGATGAGGAAGGTGGAAATATTACACGAATACAATCAAAGCTTGGCACAGAAGCTGTCAATGTCATGAGCTATTATGGAAATCTGAATGACTGGGATACGGCTTTTTCAGTTGGACAGACGATAGGAAACTATCTTTCTGATTATGGTTTCAATCTTGATTTTGCACCTGTTGCTGATGTTGATGTAAACCCTTATAATGAACTTGGCTCACGCATTTTCAGCAGTGACCCTGAAATTGTAGCTGATATGTCGGCCGCTGTTGTTGATGGATTGCAGTCTAAGGGAATATTCAGTACTCTTAAACATTTTCCCGGACTTGGTGCAGGAAATGGAAATACTCATTATAATACTGTTATCATAGACCGGACATATGAACAGTTGCAGTCAATGGAATTTCAGGCATTTAAGGGCGGAATTGATGCCGGAAGTGATTTTGTTATGGTGGGGCATCAGATTACAACTGCATCAGGTGATAATTTACCGGGAAATTTATCACACGTTGTAGTAACTGACTGGCTTAAAAATGAACTTGGATTTAAAGGAATAGCTATAACTGATTCGCATGCTATGGGTGCTATATCAAATGTATATACCAGCGGGGAAGCTGCTGTTATGGCTGTTGAAGCGGGTATTGACATGATACTTATGCCGTATAACTTAGCAGATGCAGTAAGCGGAATTGAACAGGCAATAGCATCCGGCAGACTTACAGAAGCAAGAATTGATGAAAGTGTTCTGAAAATTCTTGAGAAAAAATCTGAAATCGGATTAATTTAAAAATATAAAAATGCACCGGAGAAATCCGATGCATTTTTTAAGTATTAATCTTTTATAGTATCTTTTATAGCATTGAGCAGTTCGTCATAAGTTTCAAAAGCAGGATACTGAGGATAGTCATTTTTAATCTGTTCTGTACTTCTGAAAAGAAAGCCTGCCTTACTTGCCTGAATCATACCTAAATCGTTGAAACTGTCACCACTTGCAACAGTTTCATATCCGATAGACTGGAGAGCTTTGACAGTGGTAAGCTTTGATTTTTCACAGCGCATTCTGAATCCTGTAATTTCACCGTTTTCAGCAACTTCAAGAGTATTGCAGAAGATGGTGGGCATACCAAGTTTTTTCATAAGCGGAGCAGCAAACTGAGTAAAAGTATCACTGATTATGATAGTCTGGCATATTGAGCGGAGTTCATCCAGAAATTCCTTTGCACCTTCCATAGGTTCAATTTTTGCAATAGTTTCTTGAATTTCTTTAAGCCCAAGACCGTGTTCTTTAAGAATACCGATACGGTAATTCATAAGTTTATCGTAATCAGGTTCGTCACGTGTAGTTTTTTTCAGTTCAGGTATTCCGCTTGCTTCTGCAAAAGCAATCCAGATTTCTGGAACAAGTACACCTTCAAGGTCGAGACAGGTAATATACATTGACATAATAGATTCCTCCGATGAGTTTATTTTTTACTTTTATATTATACAACAAAATCCATAATTTGTAAAGAGTTAAATATTTTGTAATATACTATAAAATAAAAGCTTGATTTTTGTTGAAAATAATGAAAATAAATTTTTTCTGCTCATTTTTTTTCAATTCGTTCGTTGTACATTATAGAAAGGCACAACAGCCTTGAGGAAAAATTTTTCAGGAGCGAATATTTATTAAAAATTTGTATCTTTGATGTTTTTAATGGAGTCAATTTTTAAAATAAATATTCATAAAATTGATTTTTGTGCTTAATATTATTATCGGAGAACTTTAACTTTTATTTTGTTGATTGTAATATTGAAAATAAGTTTAGTTGGAGAATGTTTGGCAATACGCTCATGCAGACGAATTTCAGCCTTAGCCATAGTATAACTTGAACCAATGCTCTGAATGAACTTAATAAACTGTATATACAGATTTTAAAATTCTTATTCTGCCTGACTTAATGTAAATACTTTATTATAATAAAGGTCAAGAAATAATATATTAGATTAAAATAACAGTTTCCATAAATTTCAGTTGTCCTTTTCTGTATTTTCAGTTATCAGTTCTTATCCTGAATATAAGGTTTTATAACAGCGTATATCTCGCTTACCTTTTTCCCGTCCTTGAAATGATTCATAAGTGAATTGTTTACAGCGGTTTTACTTGTGCATCTATTGATTATATTCATAACGCCATCAGTATCTTTTTCATTTTCTGTAATAACAATCAAATCATCATAAAGTTTATTAAGTTCAGTGTTTTCAGAAAGCTTTTTGTTTGTATCATATGATATATATTTTTTTCTTGTTATTTTTATTTTGTTGTTTTTCCAGAACTTAATAACATTGTCATAATCATTGTCACGGCTTATAATTACATATCTGCATTCCTTATTTTTGTTTTTTCCGATAAGATAGCCGAGATATGAGACAAGATGCATATCGACGGATTGTTTTCTTACAGGTACTTTTAAAGCAGTCATTTTTGATTTGCCGTGGTCTGACAGAATATCAAGATTGATTTTTCCTGCATTTTCTGTATAGAATATATAAATACGGTCACACTTTTTCAGTTTTTCACATCCTATAAAACCGCTTGTGCCTGTATTTTCATAGTCTACAAGATAATATGTATTAATATTATTCACCTCCTTTTGTTTTAAATATTTTTCAGCATATCAGTAAAAAATTCTTTCAGCGGAAGCGTTGAGCCTGAATGTCTGCCATCGGGGAATATAACAAACCTTTTATTATAAAGAAGATTCTTTGTAAAATCATGAGTATCAATGATTTCATCATTGCCGCCGATAATGACTGAAACTTTATTTATATCAAGCTCTGAAATCATAGAAAACATTGGAAGAAAGTCCTTTATATCCTGTTTATATCCAAGATGTGGAAGATAAATAAAAGGCATAAGGCAAGGGTTTACTAGTATAACAGGAAGTTTGCTGTTAATAGAGAGAAGAACTGCAAAAAATCCACCATAGCTTGTACCGATAATTGCGTCAAGTTCGTTTTTCTGAATTATACCAGAAAGTTTATCAAGTATTTTATCAGGAGCTTCACTGTCATAATCAAGAGCAGGGGAAATAACATTACAGCCTATATCTTTCAGTACGTAGTATGCTGAATTTTCAGAACTTCCATGATATCCATGAATATTAAGAATTTTTATCTGATTGACCGTCCTTTCTAAAAATTTTTATATTAATATTATATCATATTTAAGCAATATGTCAATAATTTTTTGTTTTTTTAAATAAAAAACGGTATTTTCCTTCTTTGTAGGAAAATACCGAGAAATCATCGTGATTTTGATGTAAATGAAGAAATTGCCCAGAATATGAAGAAAACTGCAATATCAGCCGTTACGATTGTTGCACCAACAGGAGTTGAAAACAGTATTGACAGAATAATTCCTGTTCCAGCACATATAACTGAAATAACTGCTGAACATATAATGACATTTCTGAAATTTTTGAATATTCTCATAGCTGAAAGTGCCGGAAAGATAATGAGTGCTGAAATAAGCAGAGAGCCGACAAGATTCATTGCAATCACGATTATAATTGCAGTGATAATCGCTATCATCAAGTTATAGCCATCTGAGTTGATGCCCGTAGCTTTTGAAAAATTTTCATCAAATGTCACACTGAATATCTTGTTATAAAATAAAATAAAAACAACAAGAACAATTACAGCCATTATCAGGCATAGTAAAACATCAGACTCTTTGAGAGTAAGAATTGATGCCGAACCAAAGAGTGAACCGCATACATCTGCTGAAATATTTGATGAAGTAGGAAAAATATTCATAAGCATATATCCTGCGGCGAGTGAACCGACTGAAATCATGGCAATTGAAGCATCACCCCTGATTTTTGTATTCTGTCCCGTCCGGAGAATCAGAATTGCTGAAAGTACTGTAACAGGAAGAATAATTATCATTCTGTTCGTTATTCCTGCAACTGCTGCTATTGCCATTGCCCCGAATGCCACATGTGAAAGTCCGTCGCCGATAAATGAGAAGCGTTTCAGAACAAGAGTTACTCCGAGAAGCGATGAACACAGTGAAATCAGAAGTCCGACTATAAGAGCATATCTGACAAAGGGATATGAGAAATAATATTCCAGCTGAGAAATCATGATTTTCCCTCCGTTTCGAGAAACGATATTCCGGCGGTGCTGTTAAGATAGTTTGACTTTGTGCCGAAGAATAACTGTTTTTTTGATATATGAAGTATATGCGAAGCGTATTTCAATGCGGAAGAAATATCATGAGAAACCATAATTATTGAAATTCCGTTGTTATTCAGTTTAGCAATAAGTTCATAAAGTTCTGTCTGTGCGAGTGGGTCAAGACCTGTAACAGGTTCGTCAAGAAGCAGCATTTTACTTGCAGCACATAATGCTCTTGCAAGAAGTACACGCTGCTGCTGACCGCCTGAAAGTTCTCTGTAACAGTGTTTTGCAAGTGATTCAATTCCCAGTTGTTTCATATTATCATCAGCAAGTTTTTTTTCAGCAGAATTATAAAACGGACGGAATCCCATTTTTGAAAGACAGCCCGACAGTACAATTTCACGTACTGATGCAGGAAAATCTCTTTGTACAGGTGTTTGCTGAGGAAGATAGCCTATATCTCTTGCGGAAAATCCTTCACACCATTTAATTTCACCGCTGATTTGTGGTTTGAGTCCGAGCAGTGCTTTAATCAGCGTACTTTTTCCCGAACCGTTTTCGCCCAAGATACAGAGATAATCTCCGCTGTTTACCGTAAAATTAAGATTTTCGGTGACAATTCCATCTTCATATCCGAGTGTGGCATTTTTGCATATAATTTGTTTACTCATTTGAAAGCCTCTTGTAAAACATTATAATTTTTTTCCATAATTGAAAGATATGTTGTACCATCATTTATCTGTTGATTTGTAACTGACTGGGCAGAATCAAGCACAGCAATATTCTGTAATTTGGATTCTGTATTCTGAATAACAGCATCAGCAATGGTGCAGTCAGAGTTTTCGATGGCAAAAACAGTATCTGCATTGAGTTCATCAGTTTTTTGGGCAAGAAAGGTTATAGTTTCAAAGCTTGCCTGAGTATCAGCCGAACATCCTGTAAATGCTGCAAAATAATCAAGATTATAATCTTCAATGAAATAACGGAAGGGAAAACGGTCGCCAAAAATCAATGTAGGGGAATCGGATTCAAAAAGCTCGTAAAATTTATTGTCAAGTGACTGCAATTCTGATATATAGCTGTAACTGTTTTCAATATATTTATCAGAGTTTTCATAATCCGATTTGATGAGAGCTTCATTGATTTTAGTTACACACATCTGTGCGTTTTTCAGTGAAAGCCATACATGTTCATCATAATCGATTTCATGTTCATTATGATTATGTTCGTCAGCCATTCCCTCTTTTATTTCTTCTTCCTTGACTTTATCTGATAAAACTTCCATGAGGTTTATTACAGTCATGTCTTTATTTTGTGCGTTTGAAAGGGATTTTTCAACCCATTCATCTGATTCACCGCCAACATAAATAAAAATATCACATTCAGAAATTTTTATCATATCATCAGCAGTTGGTTGAAAATTGTGTAAATCAGAACCATTGCCAAGCAAATAAGTAAGATTTATATTGCTGCTGTTGCCGATAATCTGTTTTGTCCAGTCGTAAGCAGGGAAGACAGTACAGACAATATTGATTTTTCCGTCATCTTTGAGAGGAGCGGAATTACAGCCTGTAAAAACAACAGTTGAAATAAGTATAGCTGAAATTGCAGAAATGAATTTTTTTAACATAATACTCTCCATTTTAAAATTGATAATCATTTTCATTTTTAGATTATATCATATATAATAGAGTTTGTCAAGGAAAAATCCCCTGAAATTTTAAAACTTCAGAGGATTTTTTATTTATCTGTCATTTACTCTGTAGTCGCTGAATATCTGCGACAGAGCATTTTCTGACATATTTTCGTATTTGGCTCTGATATATTTTTCCATTTCACACCATTGACCGAATCTGTCCGGAGCTATATTGTTATGAAAAAAGAAATCGTATAAATCATGTCGGAGATTTTTAAGTACCAAAACTGAATTTTCAGCAAGTTTTTCAGTAGCTTTTTCACTGTCGATTATATTCCAGTATATTGTTATAAATGGCTTTTTACTCATGTCATTCAGAATAAAATCGCTTATTTCATTCCGGTCAATAAATCCGTCCGGAAAATTATCAACCGGCGGGAAATTTATTCTGTCCATATGTTTCACCTGCTTATACTTTGTTTTTCGGTGGATTTTCCTCGATATACTTATCAAGGATTTCTGCTGCTGTCCGTACGAATTTGATGCACGGACGGACTTTATAATAATGTTCCGTACGTTTTTCGGGTTCAGGATTTTTATTTACTTTCAGGTGTTTAAGCAGTTCAAGACAATTGATAGTTTCATGTCTGTTTTTAAATTCCTGTGCAAGATATTGTATACGGCGATAGTGTTCAGTCTTTTCATTAATATCATTTTTGGAAGTATAGCCGTAAAGTATGCCTGCAATCATAAACATTGCGGAGCAGGTACCACAGACTTCACGCATTCTTCCCATGCCCCCGCCGAATGACGACGACAGACGTAGTGCAGTTTCTTCATTTATGCCTGTAACATCAGAGAAAGCAGTAAAAACAGCTTGAGCACAGTTTCTTCCTTCTGAAAAGAGCTGACAGGCTTTTTCAGCATGATTCATTGTTTTTCACCTCTTTTTAAATCCGGAGTTTTGCACGCACAGGCACAATAAACTTCTGAAGCTCCTGAATCAAGCAGGAGATTTGTAATTTCTGAAAGAGTTGAACCTGTTGTACATACATCATCAATAATTAAAATATTCTTGTTTTCAACGGCAATTTTATCAGTAACGGAAAAAGCGTTTTTCAGATTTGTTTGCCTCTGGGCTTTGGTTAAATTTTTTTGTGCAAGAGTTTTTCTGTTCTTTTTTATTAAATCACTGCGGATTTCTATATCAAGTAAAAATCCGGCTTCTTTTGCAATAAGTTCTGCCTGATTGAATCCTCGTTTTTTCAGATTATCTCTGAACATCGGAACAGAAATGATAAAATCTATGTTTTTTATGTTTTCAGATTTTATACATTCTGAAACAGCTTTTCCGAATGCATACGGAGCATTTCCGCTGATACCATTTTTCATGATGAAAATTGCCGGAGCTATCTTTTGGTTATACTCAAATGCAGCAATGAATTTTTTTACTTTTGGTATTTTGAAACTGCCTGTATATCTGATTAATTCATTACTGCATTTTTCGCAGAAGCTTTCGTCTGAATCAATTATTTTATTGCATATCGGACAGCGTACAGGATAAATCAAAGCTGTAAGATATCTTAAAAATTGTCTGTTCATTAAAAATACATATAAAGCTGACATTTAATCATGCCATTATAAAGTTTTCGGCGACGTTTTGCTTCAGTACCGAAAAATTGTTCAAACTGTTCATGCGGGGATATGATATAGCTTTGTCTGCTTCCACCATGACCGAGAACACCTCCCATCTGACGATAAATATTTTCAGCTTCACGAAGTTCGAGTAGTCTTTCGCCGTATGGGGGATTGCATATAACTATTGAATCCTGTGGCTGCTGAAATTTAGTAATATCGGCCTGTTTTATTTTAAGTCTTGATTTTATACCTGCTTTATGGGCATTATCGAGAGTAAGTGCAACTGCTGAGTCATCAATATCAAATCCTATACCCTCAAATGATGCGGAGCGGTCTACACTGTCAATAGCATTTTTGCGTTCTTCCTGCCATATTCTCGAATCAATAGAGTCCCATTTTTCAGCTGCAAAGCGTCTGTTTATGCCAACAGGAATTTTAAGTGCTTTCATTGCAGCCTCAATCAGAATTGTACCGCTTCCGCAGAATGGGTCGCATACAACAGAATCAGGACGTACTCTTGCCAAATCAACTATACCTGCTGCTAAAGTTTCTTTTATTGGTGCAGAATTTGAGTTTTTTCTGTAGCCTCTTTTGTGAAGTCCTGCACCACTTGTGTCAAGGTATATAGTAACAATATCTTTTAATATACTGAATTGAATTTGAACAGGTGAGGCAGATTCACTGAACCAGCTTATGCCATATTTTGATTTGAGTCTTTCAACAGCAGCTTTTTTCACTATGGACTGACAGTCCGGAACACTGTGGAGTGCTGAATTTAGTGAATATCCTTTTACGGGGAAAGCGTTGTCAATATTTATAAAGCGTTCAAATTCAATTGAACGGACTCCCTGAAACAAATCCTCAAAAGTAGTAGCCTTGAACTCAATAAGCTCAATGAGAACACGTTCGGCAGTCGAAAGACAGATATTAGCTTTTGCCATAATATTTTCATCGCCGATAAAACTTATTTTTCCATCGCTTACTTTTAAATCAGTACCGCCGATTTTTGTTATTTCATATTTCAGTACGCTTTCAAGTCCGAAATGGCACGGACAGCATAATTTTAACTTATTGTTCAAAAATATCACCTCATGATTATATTAAAACCTGCCCGACCTCAAATCAGGACAGGGCAGGTTTACTGATTTATTTGAATTGTTTAATTACCATGTATCAACATTGGGTTGACCTGAGCCTCCTCCGGTATTGGGGTCATTAGTATTTCCTCCTGTATTAGGGTCGTTCCCAGTGCCTGAACTGCCACCGCCGTTGCCTGGGTCAGTCCAAGTGCCTGAATTATCTCCGCTGGTGCCCGGGTCAGTCCAAGTGCCTGAATTACCTCCGCTGGTGCCCGGGTCAGTCCAAGTGCCTGAATTACCTCCGCTGGTGCCTGGGTCAGTCCAAGTACCTGAATTTTCTCCTGTATTTCCTCCTGTATTATTATTCCATGAATTATCAGTATTATAATTATTGCCTGAATTTCCTGATGGAACAGTAGGAGTTATATAGTGATTTCCGGTACAATATCCGCTTGATTCTTTCCAATAGCCGATTATACCTCGTGGACAATACTGTCCGGCAGGTAATCCTGTAGCAGTACACATATAGTGGCTGATAACAGAATCAACAGGTTCAAAGTCAATTGGAGTATCGGTAAACATTGTATCAGCATATTCACCGATAATATTTTTCCATACTGAACAGGCGTGAAGAGACTGAGGAAGAGAGAGGTCCTGACGATACTGGTCATATCCGATAGTAATACCACTTACAAAGTCATATGTCAGACCGACAAACGTTGAGTCGCTCCAGTTATCAGTTGTACCTGTTTTACCACATAGAACCTTATTGCCGAGTCTTGCGGAACTACCTGTACCGTTATCAATAACATTTTTAAGAAGTCTGTTCATAACCCATGCAGTTTCAGCAGAAACAGCTTCCTGACCGTTGTTTGTATTGTCAACAATAATCTGATGATTTGAATCTTCTATTTTGGAAATAATATGAGCTTTATGATAAGTTCCCTTATTTCCATAGGGAACATATGCACTTACAAGATTTTCCAGAGTTATTCCATAAGTCAGAGAACCGACAGAAAGAGGCGAAAGATTCATATCATTTTCAACAAGGTCAAGACCAAGTTTTTCAGTTGAGAATTTGAATACTTCTTCAGTGCCAAGGGATTCACATAGTTGTGCAGGAACTGTGTTGAATGACTGCTGTAAGAAATAATAGATATTGTGTGAAGCACCTGAACCCGGAACATTGCCGTAGTTTGTAGGCCACTCTTTTCCGTTTTCATCCTTTGTAATTGGGAGGTCACGGAAAACACTTCCCCAGTGAATCATATCGGTTTCAAGGGCAAGACCATAAGTTGAAATGGGTTTCATTGTAGAACCGATTTGTCTTTTGTCACGTACAGCATAGTTGGTGACCAGTGAACCTGTTTTAGGACCCCAGTTACCTACGGTAGCCATAACAGAACCGTCATATCTTAAAGCTGTGAAAGCAATGTGAGGAAGCTGTTCTTCTGTTTCACCGTCACCGTCGATATCAACCCATCGTTTTACCCAGTTTTCATCAAGGAAATTATTCATATCAAGAAATTTTTCCTCAACATAGTTCTGCATTTGTTTATCAATAGTCGAATAGATTTTATAACCGCCCTTATTAATACGGTTAATAGCTTCTTCTTCGTCGATGTTGTATAAATCCATAAGGTAGCCGGCAGCCTCGAACATCATAGCATCAAGTTCCCATGTATATGCTTTCTGTTCCTGTTCCATTTCTTCAAGGTCGACTTCAGGATGAAGTTTTCTGTATTCATCCGAATCGGTATATATAATTTCGGTATCAAGATATTCCTGATATTCGTCATAGGTAATAGCACCGTTTTTATACATCTGCCAAAGAGCATATTCCTGACGGATTTTGTTGTTTGCTTTTCCGTCAACAATCTGATTTCCGGATTCGTCTTCGGTAGACATAAACGGACCATAATAATTCGGACTTTGAGGAATTGCAGCAAGAACGGCAGCTTCCGGTACAGTTAGGTCTTCAACATTTTTACCGAAATATCTTGTTGAAGCAAGCTGAATTCCATTGATAGGACCTCCGAAACCTATATAATTGAGATACTCTTCAAGAATTTCATCTTTGGAATAAGTTTTTTCAAGCTGCATTGCCGAGAAGATTTCACGTATTTTACGCTGTGGGGTTTGTTCATCATCACCTGTAAGATTCTTGATAAGCTGCTGGGTAATAGTTGAACCACCCTGATTGGTATCATAGAAATGCAGGAACATATTAAGAAATGCTGAAAAAGTACGCTTATAGTCAACACCATCATGAACATAGAAACGTTCGTCTTCGGTATAAACAAAAGCATCACGGACGTGCTGAGGTATTCTGTCAATTGATACAGGAATACGCTGAACGTCTGTTTTCATGCGTTTAAGTACAACCATTTCTTCTTCGCCGTCTTCATTGATTTCAGTGCCGTAAAAATAGGTATCGCTTCCTGATTCAAGTTCCGCAAGGGTAATATTTGTTGCTTCGTCCATAAAGTCGAAAACATACACAGTAAGTGCAGTTGCGACAATAGTTCCTGTTATGATTATAACAAGAAACAGAGAAAGAAGCGTTGTACCGATTACCATTAAAAGCTTTTTGAAAAACATAAACAGTTTGCTTTTCTTTTTACGCTTTTTTTTCGGGACTTCATCATTATAATTTGAATTAGCCATTTTATTTCATAGCCTCTCCTTTCTTTTTGATTATACATAATATATTATAGCACATAATTTCAGATTTGTTAATAGCTTGTCTGAATTTTTTTCAGATTTGTATATTTTATCAAAAAACGACAATAATAAATATAAGAAATTCAGTAAAGGAGTGATAGTATGACAGGTTCACTTGACAAAAGAATCTACCTGACTATTATGACAGCTATAACTGTATCGGGATTTATTGTAATCTGTACATTCGGGCAGTCTTTGCAACGTCAGAAGCTTGCGGCTAAAATTTCAGAAAATCCTCCTGCACTTCCTGTTGCAGAGTGTGTTGTCAGGGAGTATAACGGCAGAATAGGAGTATTCAAGGGAGAAAGCAGTACGCCATACAGAGTTATAGACTATGATTTTTCGCTTCTTTCAGAGTATGACAGGGAACAGCTTACCGAAGGAATAGTAATTGAATCCGACAGGGAATTACAGCAGTTTATTGAGGATATAGCAACCTGAATTTAACGTATTCTATTAATTTTTCAATACATGATTCATATTTATCCATTTTTACCATTGTTTTTATTCTGTTTGTTTTTTTTCTTTTTTCGTACTGAAAATCCGAAATCGCCGAGTTTTCGTCCGAGTGCAAAATATTCGCCGTGAGCATAGGCAGCAAGTCCGCACTGTTGTAAATTCAGTTTGCCCTTGCTGTCTATATATTTTTCATCTACGTCAACACCAATAATTTCAGCTAAAAACATTGTATGACTTCCTAAAAGTTTGTTTTCGGTAACTTTGCATTCAAGACTTACAGGGCATTCATCAATCAGCGGTACAGATACTTTATTTGCAGGTATTGTATGAAATCCGCAAGCGGTAATTTTATCGGTGTTCTTACCGCTTTTCACTCCGCAGAAGTCAACCTGTTTAACCATGGCAGATGTTGTCAGATTTATTACAAATTCTCCTGAATTCATAATGATATCATGTGAAAATCTTTCAGGACGTACGGATATATATGTCATGGGAGGACGTGTACATACAATGCCGGTCCATCCGACAGTTAAAACATTTGGTTTTTCAATTGTTCCGCAAGTAACGAGTGCAGCGGGTACG
>ERZ777011.2410-NODE-2410-length-15036-cov-19.243175_pt1 | contig 15036 bp, 13 predicted proteins | sample MGYA00374964_ERZ777011 | MGnify/ENA primary metagenome ERZ777011 (study PRJEB29310, sample SAMD00008975) | mouse gut metagenome | study: EMG produced TPA metagenomics assembly of the Metagenome analysis of fecal microbiota from mouse which was promoted...
CATTCAGACTGAAACATCAAATTCTTTTAAAGAGGCTTTGTGGTAATGCCTGCCGCCATTCCGGAATCTTTGCGCGTCTTTATCCCTTCGGCTCAGTCCCATAGCCCGCTATGCTCCTTCGCTGAAGGGATAAATCCATCACAAATCTTCCGGCTCTGCGTCAACAAGCATTTTTAAACAGCCTCTAAATTCATGCCTTTTTCTTTACACAATAGGGATATGTCCAATCTCATTAAAAGATTTTTTGTAATGACCCTTTTTGCGTCCATGAATGCCAATGATTTCAATAATGATTGTATTTCGTTGCTGTGAAGGGCTCTAAATATGCATTGTGCCTCTTCTGTGTTGTCAAAATCCAATTGATGACACGTGTCGTCGACCATAATTGGCTTTCCTCCAAATTGTGAAACCAATATGAAGTTTATGGTCTTGTATAGTGAAGAAACTACTATTAAGAGTCGGCGGGACACAGAAAGGGGAGCGAATCGCTCCGCTCCCCGTGTCTGTACCCCCAACCGTGCCGTATTAGAACCAATATTGGCCGATTTGGATAGGTTGTGGGAAATGCGTCATTGGATTCCAAACCCTGGCGAACCGATTTTACCTACGAGAAGAGTCGTCTAATTTTCTTATTGAATCTGAGGTGAAACAAGATAAAAATGTGTAAAATTGCATAGGTGATTAGGCAAGATGGTTCCACCTCTTCCCATTCCGAACAGAGAAGTTAAACATCTTTGCACCGATGGTAGTGCGATAGCGGGAGAGTAGGTCTTTGCCATATAGATTATAGGCTATGCCAAAGAAAAACAGATTAAAAATTTTCAAAATTTCAATACCAAAAATATGAAACAGTTTTTTCAAAAAGTTTGGTAGGCACGGCCGACAGCCTGCCAACTGCTGAAGAATGTCGGCAAATTCGTTAGTGAGAATCCTGCGGTTATTATTGCAGGTATGGATATAATAGCAACGGCGTTCTACTTGGGTTGCCATGTCCCCTTGACTCCATAGTAGTGTTGGAGATATTAAAACCATTGCTGAGTATATTACTAACGAATAAGAGCAGCCGCGAGGTATGTTCCAATAGGAATATGCTTCGTCTGTTTTCTTTGTGTGCGTGTTAAACGGCTTTATCATTGTTCATGGGAAATACTTTCAGTAGGTATATTGGGGAATTGGATTGATGTAAGCTTCTGATTGATATAGGGAGGGGTGGTATAGAGGGGGCTACGTATCCACCCACAGCCTCTTTAGAACATAGGGAGTGAGGCGTGAGCAACGGAATGCCGCGTGATTTCAAAAAAATTGGCCCAGAAAAATTGAGGACTTATAGGAAGGCGATTTTGTAGTTTGGCTGATTTGAGGTATGTTTGGAATTGATGTCGTTGATGACATTATAAAACTAAGAGGGATAAGGCGAAATCCTACCCAATGAAATAATATCATATATAGTGCTGGGAAGCATCAATGTATTTATGAATAGACAAGAAGATAAGATAGGGTATCAATTCACAGCAGTACCCACAAATCTATATCAATGCTGTGATATCAATGTTAGAAGTATGCTTTCTACATTAGTGCAATTATCTAGTTATTATGCTGACCGTGACGGTTGGTTTTTCAGAACTAATGATGATTTGAGAGCGCAAGCTAAATTAAGTGAGAATTTAGTAAGGGCAACCCTTAGTACCTTATACAATATCGGGGTTGTTGATATTAAAACGGTTGGAAAAGGTAAAAGCAAAACACCAAATCAGTTCAAGCTGCTCTTCGATAAATTCACAGAATGGGAAAGTTGCGATATTGAAGATTGCTACAAACATCCCAACTATGAAATTAATACGGATAACTACAAAGCAAAGGGATGGCAAGCGTCATATCTTAACCCACAAGAAGATAAAACTATTAGTGACTCTGTTACTGTTCCAATGTTAACACTCACACCTCCACAAAGTGAGGACAATATAGAGAATACAGATAATAAAGAAAATAAATTCTCTGAAAGGTCTAAGCAGATTGAAGTGAAGGCTAATCAGTTTGAAGAGTATAAAAAGCAAGAGGACGCTCTACTGGAGAAGCTTTACAACGTTTCAACTTGGACGGACTTTCAGCTATTCCGAAAGAAGATTAAAACGTTAATCTCAACTGCCCCATCTGAGAAGGTAGCAGAGAAGACAAGAACGAGGTATAAGAAAATCGAAGAGGGAAAGATAAAGTTTCTCAGGAGCATAATCAGCAAACAGCCATATAATTCGTTTTACGCAGATTTCTACCGAGAGTATGATTGTGGATGGCTTGGTAAAGATAACAAACAGAGTGCAGTTCAACCTAAGAAATCAGGAGAGGAAGACCCCAACGCAGACCTACGAGAGATATTTAGAATTAACGGTTGGGGAGAACCCGATATCGTGAAATACGACAAACAGAAACAAGAGGGGCAAGACTTCTCTCCGATAGACGATGATAACTTGCCGTTCTGAGGTCAGAATGTATCAATGTCGGGAGTGTATCAATTTAATCTCTGAGGAGGTGTTGATACGCTCCTTTTCTTGTGTCATCTTAATCTAAAAAATTATATAGCTCCAACTCTGGACTAAAGTTAAAATCGGGTGGGACCTCCCGATTCTTGATGTTTTGAGTTAATTTTGTGGTGTTTTTCAGCAACTCACTTGTAGGGAAGAAGAAAATTTCGTAATTTTGCACCATCTTAGGATCGTTGGCTTCGGCCATACTCCAAGATAGACATATTAGGAAAGTGTTTTAGCCTTTTCTGACGATTGACAAATCACCACCTTGTTCAACCTAAAGTCAGAGATTGCCGAGATACTCTTCCCTTTGGTCGCATATCCGATTCTAATTAGATATACGCCATAGGGTGAGTGCTATTTCGTATATCTTGCTTTAGGTGCCTTGTGGTGAGGCTGTCAATCGAAAGATTACGCTAATGTGGCTCACCTTTTCATTGTGCTTTAACGAATACCAATCACTCACCACACCCGACAGAGCCATAAGGGTATAGAGAATTGAAGTATGAAACGACTTCTGATTATACCTTTGGCAACCCTATTCATCGGATTTTCGACAAGTAGTTGCTCTTCGTCAAGTGCCGATAAAGCACAAAACGATTCTATTGCAGCAGCCGAGCTTGAAGCGGCTCGCCTTGACTCAATACGCCAAGATTCAATAAACCGCAGAAACTTCACAACACCCGACCTCGTATTTAACGAACTGCATGGTATGGTAAAAGAATGTAGTGGGGAAATACAGCATTATTACGGATATAAGGATCAATATACCTATAACTATGATGAAAGCGGGAATTGGAAGAATACACCCCAGCGAATAACGCGAGATGATCAAGGCCGTATTGCGAGCAGAACCGAACACTCCGACTTGGAAGGTGATTATGATATAAAATATATCTGGAATGACGGAAGAATTGTGAATATTACCGACGACTTTGCCGAGGAAACTCTTGAATACGACAAAGACGGATTGTTGAAAAGAAAAGTAATCGTTCACAAAGAGAGTGAGGGATATGACGGAGGCGAATTAGAAGCCGTACTATACTCCAACTACAAATTAGATGACAAAGGCAACTGGCTTGAAAGAATGGTAAAAACCAATGACGAGATGTATAAAGAATACCGCGTCATCAGTTATTACGGGGAGAATTCACAGGCATCCCGCACAGTTTCAGAAGCAAATTCAACTCAATCTCAATCAGTAAGCCAACAATCACAACCAGTACAACAGGATAACGGGAATATACCCGACTGGATTCAAGGCGTATGGCATCTCGATATCAACGGACCTAACGGCATTGCAGTGGCAAACTATATTATAACGATTAGAGGCAATCACGCCACATTCGTTGATGGAAAAACCACTAAATATGATGGTGAATGTCACGTTGAGGACGGTTATCTGTATTTAGGAACTTACAAACGCTATCAAATAGATGGAAAGACTTTGGTATTCATGGGCAGGAGACTCACAAAAGATGGCGATGGTTCATCATTCAATGGAACTTTCAGAAGCGACAGTGATGTTATGAGGTATCTTACCGACAGAACATTCTATTCGGATAGTCATAGAATGGCCTTTACTTACAATGGAATTACTATTGATGGTCGTACTGTATCGGGTGCGCCACGTATCAGCAATTTCTCTTCATCGTCAGCTACGATTATTGTAAATCCTATTGGAAGTGGACGTGCTGTATACCTATACCTCAACGCATCCAATGGTACGATTAATTATGATGGTGACATATTCCGAACACGATAAACATATTAAATAGTATGAGAACAATCATTACATTCTTTCTGACACTGTTTATTGCGATAAGTGGCAAGGCTATGGATCTAACTATCCATGTCAACGAAGCAGGCAGCTTGATAAATCAAATTGACCTATCAAAAGTTGAGCAAATTGAAAGTTTGACGATTTCGGGAGATCTCAATGGTACGGATATTTTAGTTATCCGTAAAATGAGGAATCTTAAAATGTTGGATATGGCAAATGCCAGTATCGTTAATGGTGGTAATTCCTATTATCAAGAATATGTAACTTCCGAAAATAGAATAGGAGATTATTTCTTTACAGGTTCGATCAATCCATCCTTATTAGTTCTACCAAATAACATTACAAGCATTGGTCGATATGCATTTAATGGCTTAAACAACTTAACAACCATAAGGATACCTGAGCGTGTAATCAGAATAGAAGAAAATGCATTCAGTGAATGCAGCAGTTTAACTTCCATAACCATCCCCGATGGGGTAACATGGATAGGTGCATGGGCATTTAAAGATTGTTCAAACCTCACAAATATCAATATTGAAGATGGATTAGAATTGTTGTCTTTTGGAAGTTTTTCATCTTTCCAAAATTGTCCTATTAAACATTTGTATTTAGGTCGTAATATTACCTTTTCAAAAGAATCGCCATTTTATAACATCCAATCATTCGATTCAATAACATTAGGTAATTATGTTCTTTCAATAAAAGATTATACATTTAATCATACGAGTCTAAAGTCCTTAATAATTAAGGACTGTAAAGAGGTATTGACATTTGAATGGAGTACTGGATTATCAGGTATGGGGTCGGTAGAGAATTTGTATTTAGGTAGAAATATAAGTTTTCCGAGTTATGGCTCACCGTTTAGCAATTCAATGTTATCTTCACTAACTATAAGTGACAGTGTGACTACAATCGAACCTCATATTTTTAGTGGTTGTGCGGAATTGCCCTCAGTGATTATACCTAATAGTGTGGAAACCATTGGAGAGCAAGCCTTTTACGAATGTGGTAGTTTAAATAATGTTACACTTGGCGATAAAATATCTTCAATAGGGAATCTTGCATTTCAATCATGTGTAAGTTTGACATCATTGAATATTCCTAATAGCGTGATAACAATAGGTGACAATGCTTTCAGTGGGTGTAGTAACCTCACTTTTTTAAGGCTAGGAGAAAATGTTAATATCATTGGTAAATATGCGTTTTCCTATTGTTCAAAACTCACATCACTTACGATACCCAATAAAACAACTAAAGTCGGGAATTATGCCTTTTATAATTGTGAGATGCTAGCTAACATACATTTTGGAGAAGGTCTTATATCGTTAGGCAATGGGGCTTTCTATGACTGCAATAGTTTATCTGAAATATGTATTCCCAATAATATGATATCCATTGGGGAACAAGCTTTTGCTCACTGCGATAATCTAAATAAAGTTATTATCGAAGATGGATTAAACGATTTATCATTAGGTGGTTCCTATGCAGATTTATCATATACATTTTGGGGAAGTCCTATCAATAAGTTGCATCTTGGTAGGAATGTTAGGGGGCTAGCATCATTTGGATGTCAAGAGAATTTGTCCGAATTGACCATATCCAATAATGTAACAGAAATCGAAGAGAGAGCATTCGAATCATGTATTAACCTTTGCTTAGTTGAACTCCCGACTAATTTAGTTTCTATTGGAGCCTCTGCATTTGCGAAATGCAAAAATATTACGTCCATTGTTATTCCTAATTATGTTAGTACTATTGGATATGATGCATTCATTAGCTGTACAGGTTTAACCTCAGTTGCGATTGGAAGCAGTGTTACCTCTATAGGAAGTGAGGCTTTTAGAAGATGTGATAATCTAAACCAAATAAGAGCTTTACCTCAAACACCGCCAGCTATTAAGTCTGATACATTCGATGAGCACACATATCAAAATACTACTCTTGTAGTACCAATAGATTGTAAAACAATTTATTGGTTACATCCTTATTGGGAGAACTTTAATAATATTGAAGAAAATGATTTTTCTTCCTCTGTATCCGAAATTATATTGGAAGAGCAACCGATTAATAAAATTTATGATATCAATGGAATCTTGAGAAGAGTCGGGAATATCAACAGTTTACCCAATGGAATCTATATTATAAATGGAAAGAAGACTCTAATAAATAGATAATCTTTCACTCTAAACTGATTGAAGTGGTCGCTATGCTAAATACTTAGCAACCACTTATCTTATTCTATATGCAACTCACCAAATCTGACTTGAAGCGGATGCACTCGAAATACAATCAAAGGTATTTCGATGGTAGGCTATCTATGCCCGATTTTTATTTTCTACGAAACAAACGACCGTTTGGGAGGTATTCGGCAGGGAAAACTGCAAAAATCGGTCTATCTGCTTTTCGGAAAGATTGGACTGAGGATTTTCTAAAAGCCGTGTTAATCCATGAGATGATTCACCAATATGTGTATGAGCGACTATATGGAAGCAGATATTCACTTATTCAACATGGATTACAATTTCATTATGTGAGGTGGAGATTGAAGAGCAAGTTTGGATTGAAGATTAGTGGTGGGCCGATTTTTTGAAAACAAGAAAATAAGCGTGGGTGGGCATTGTGGCTCTACGTTGAGAAGAGGTTACGGCATCTATGGCATTTTGATCCATATAGATAAATTTATCTGAAAGGGTAAAACCAATCTGAATAGCCGTGTTAATAGACCAATCAGAAATCCACAACGGTTGATTATCCAGACTGAAATCTGCTGTTTTGAAAACCATTATACCACCGTCTTTTAAGAGACGATAGGCAAGTATCATCATTCGGTGATAGGCTGTGTGAAGTTCTTCCGTGCTATCGAAAGAAACAAATGTTTGCTTCTTACGCCTTGTGGTAGGTCTAACAATAGAACATGGAAGGTCAATTACAACAGAATCAAATTGCTCATTGGGAAGATTGATAGCCACGTCAAGATTCTTGACATTTTTGACTTGCGGATTGATGTCATATAGGAAACGAGGTGGAGGGACGGTTTCACTATAAAAATCACCTTTGCCATAAGTGAGGTCACAATCGTATGTAATCGCTCCTTTCAGATATGTAGTTAGAATAGCTCTCAATATACTATTCTGCGAGTTTGAAATTGAAACATATAGAGTAGACTGAGACTGCTCAATCATCGAGAATTTACCGATAGATGGACGAGGTGAAAACTTCATAGTAGAATATTTCCTTACAGTACCTATTGCCATTGATAATGATTTAGCTATTTCAGGTATTGTGCTGTATGGATTTTTTCTTATTGCATCCTTAACTCTTCGATATTTGATAATCTCTTCGTCACACTTTCGGTCGATATGTCGAATCTTAATATATCGTCTTACGGCTTCAACAGTGACGCCACTATCAGTTGCAATCTGTTCAAGTGTCTTATATGGGTCATATTTAATGCTACTCGGTCTCATTTCACCTGCAAAGGTAGCTAAAATCAACGAGATAGACAAGCAAAGAAGTCAAATATTGGTATTTATCTGACCTATTCATCATACCAAGTTATGACAATAAACCTAATCATACTTAATTAATTTGCAGGGTATTTTGAAAAGTTCTAACTTTGCACTGTAATCGAAAATCGGTTATATCTGCATGAAGGGTAAGGAGTCTGATTAACTGACTTACTTTGACAACCAGCCTATAAAGAAGACTTAGAGAAGTTGAGGGCAACGGTGTATTCCCGAAAGGGCATGTGGTTTAGAGATAAACAACTAATACTCAACTCTTATGAATTCCAACAATTCCCCCATCTCCAATTCTATCATCCTTGACCGAGTAGAGGCTTACGATGCCTCAACGCTAAACTGCTATGCTTTCAGGCGTGGTACAGACTCGGTCGAGGGTCATTCGCTTGCAGTCGGCAACATGGTGAGCGGTTTCCCATTTGCGATTGAGGGTGTTACATTCCAAAACTCGGAATGCGCCTATATAGCAGGGATGTTCAGCGATGATACCGACAATCACCATGAACTGCAAGAGGCTCTGCAAGTTGAAAATAACGGCTTCATGGCCAAGAAGAAAATCAGACGCTTCAACGAGAACAAGAAACGTGCTGATTGGGAGGAGTTTAACGTGCAGTGGATGCTGTATTGCGTTTGGTGCAAGGTGGTCGGTAATGCCGATTTTCGGGAAATGTTGCTTGCTATCCCCTCGGATGCTACTATCATTGAGGATTCGACATTTCAAAACGGTGCTACCGCTGCCGTGTGGGGTACTAAGAACGTGACACAAAGACGCTTAGTTGCTGATTATAAGAAGCAATTAGAGGCTGAAGGTCACAGTAAGGTTGCGATTAAGAGAGCTTGTGACGAGAAACGACTTGGCGAGTGGCGCAAACAAGGTATGTTTGTCGGCAAGAACCTCATGGGCAAAATTTTAATGCTCTGTCGTGATGCCGTTATGCGTGGCACGACACCCGATATTGACCTTGAACTGTTGCGGTCAAAGCGGATTTATCTCTTCGGCAAGTTGCTGACATTCGATAGTATTCCAACGGTAGGTGAAGCCGTTGAGAGGGTTGAAGAGGCTATTATTCTCGACCAAGAGGAGGTCTATGACCCTAAGATTCAGAACGTGTGGCCGTTCAAATGTGTTGACGATATTGTCGAGGGTATCAAACTTGATCTGTGCAATATGACCTCTTGCTATCCGTTTGAGGTAAACGGTTTTAGATGGCGGAGTTCGGAAGAACTGTATCTATGTGGTGAATTCTCAAATGACACACCTTCGCACCGTGCCATACAGTATGAACTGAGGGCGGCAAAGAGTCCGTATGCCGCTAAACGCTTCGTTAAGGGTAAGCACCGTAAGGAGGTACGAGAGGATTTTTCAGAGTTTCGCACTCAGTGGATGCTCTGGTGCGTTTGGCAGAAGTGCAAAGGCAATATTGACTTCCGTAAGAAACTGCTCTCCATCCCCAATAACGTAATTCTCGTAGAAGAAACGACAACCGACACTGGCGGAAGCAGTCAGATTTGGGGCTGTTCCAACCGTGAACTTGTTGAAGCAAGAAAGGCTAAGGCTCAATTACTTACCGAAACGCACACCGACCTCTCCAAGAAAAATCTCAACTTCCTTATCAATATCGAGACAAACGCCATCCGCAACATTGGCATATTCAAAGGTCAGAACAATATCGGCAAAATCCTCATGATCTGCCGTGATTGTATCAAACGAGGTATTGAACCCGATATCGACCTTGAACTGTTGCGCTACAAGCAGATTTACCTACTCGGTAAATTACTTACATTCAAAGATTAACCTCACCACATATATGCCCATAAGCATTACGAAATCGGCAACCCTCTCTCCGTTGTCTCGCTCTCCTTGCAAACTATTTACAAATCACAATAAAATCAATAATTTACATAAAATCAAAAGATTATGAACCCCAAAATAACACTTACTGATGGCAGTCAACTCGAATGCTTCCCGATTGCTCTTCCGCCCGAAGAGTCCATAAGCGGAGAGTTTTCACTCGACTCCACGGGACAATATCTGCAAGTTTGCAAGAAGGCACATTTCGTCACAGACAAGGAGTTAGCGGAAAGACGCAAGCAAGAAGCAATTGACGCTAAACTCTTTTATGAACACGCACACCTCTTCCTTGCCAATGCCGACAAGATACTTTCCGACAGCCGTCTGTTCCTTGCGCCCGTACATATCGTAAACGGTCTCGCCTACACTGGCACAAGCGGCTTCCGCAAGCCGACACTTGGAGTCTACATCGAATGGTGGATTTATCATAAAGACGCTTCCATTGATGCGAAGGGGCTTCCTATATGGTTCATAAGCGGCTCGCCACTGTCGGGAAGCAATGCTTGCAGTGCCGTTGACCGCAAAGGGAAAACACATCGTGCGCAACTCAACGGTAGATTCTCGGCGGTTTGGAGTTCGTTTGTTGAGGTTAACAACCGCTATAACGAGTTCAAAGGTCGCTATATGGCTTACGACTTGAAAGAAGTGATTGATATTCTGAAAGGCAATGCAGACTCACAACAGCTTTTCAAGCTCCATCTGAGGCTTGAAAAAGTGAGGTACGACAATTACATATCCAATCTGAAAAGAGTTTTGAAGCAAGCGAGAGAACTGTCTGCGGAATATAAAGCTAAGCTTCAACGCATTATCTTCCAACAGCACCGAGAAGAGGCCACTGAATATTACCGAAAGTGTGTTAATCTGCAAACGGTAGAACGGTTGACACGTGAATATTTCTACGAACAACGCATAGAACTGCGTAAAGAACTTCGCAGTGGAAGCACAGACCGCACCACCTATCAAAAGACCTTGACTCCACTCAAAAAGAAGGTAAAAGAGGCAGAATATCAGTGTCAAGAATATGAGCGTGAGGGACTCAAAGAAATCTTTGGCAACGATTCCTTATATTTCAATTTTGAAGTGATTGAGAAACTAATTTTGGAAGTGAAATGATTCAACCTTTTCTCGTAAACGGCTATGACGGTACGACTCCATTGCAGGGTTATTGTTCAGTAATGACACCCGATTTTATGATTGTAGACAGTATCTATCCTCATCCTAACATATCAATATGCGTAGGAAATCTTGATAGCAATAATCAATTCGGAAATAATGCCTATACTCGTAATATGGCAATTAAAGAACTGAGAACACTCAACAACAGTGTTATCGCAGTTAAGCATTACTATCACCGCTATAAGGCCGTCTTAAAGACCTATACCGAAATAGAAGCTATGGAGTATGATAGATTCAATCATCGTCAGTTTGCTACAACAGAAGAGCGCAATGAGTATCTGCGTCAAATGCACCATCTCTTAAAGCAGATATACATTCACTATAATCAACGCGCCATTCCCGAAGTCTCTATCACTGACCACCCCGATTTAGTTGTACAACCCTACCTCCTCATGCAGATTCTTAAATGTATGAAATAGTAACATTCAATAATTTAACAAATATGATTAATATGAAAAATGTAGTAATTGACTTTAACAGTCAGAGTGTAGAATTCAAGTTCATGGTTACAAACCGTGACGTAGTGACTAACAGCAATCTTCGCCAAGACATCCAAAAGTATGGCATTGCACAAGACCTCATTGTCATGCCGATTGAAGAGTATGACGGCCAACTAAATGACAGTATCGGCTTCAAGTTTGGAGAGGGTGAATCAGCAGGGGTGTATGTAGTTATTGACGGTCAGCACCGTTTGACCTGCCTTAATGACATTATCACCAAGATTGAAAAGATTAAGGCTGATAATGAGGCAATCAAGGAAGAGAAGAAGAAAGCTGTACCGACCTTAACCTCAACCGATATTCCGTTGAAAGTCGTTGACCGTGAATATGTAGAGCGATTCGGAGGTATTGACAGCTATGTTATTATGCTCAATAACACTGGCAAAAAATGGTCTAATAAAGACTTTATCGTCAATGCCTATCAGCGCAATGAAGAGTCTCTTGAACTGCGTATTATCAACCGTCTTTCAGAGGAGGGAATGAGCATTAGCACTATCAGCCGTTGGTTGTGTGGTAACACTAAGGTTATCAACAACAAATCAATTCAGCGACTTGTGAGAGGTGAGAAAGTCGATGGTGTTGAAGCGATTAAGCAGATGAAACTATACCTCGCACTATTGACTCTCGGATTCTCAAAATCGTTCCTCAATAAGCGTTATATGATTGACGTAATCAATGACTTAAACAAGGGAGGCGAGAAAGATAAGACCCTTCTGAAACTGAGTAAGATTACTTCGATCGCCCAAATCGAAAAGGCAAATTATACGGAAGGTGACGTGATTGCAATAATCAAATCTATCATCAATGCCGATTATGACACTTGGCGCAAAGAGCATAATATCGGATTTACAGAGGAAGCAGAGGCAATTAAAAAGAACGCCATTCTTGACACCGTTACAGAAGAGGATATTGAAGCATATCTGTCTACAAATACTAACAGTGAAGTGATTAGTAAAAAGTTAGCCCAAGCAGCCTAATCACTCTCCGCAAATCATTCTGACGTGGCTTAAGAGGTCGTTGATATTATTGGCAATGTAAGTTTTATCTTTATAGACAATAATACTATTTAGGGTGTTGGGGGTAGTCGAAGAGGTTATGACGCAGTTTTCGGTCTTATCCGCGAATAGATCGGCTACCCCTACATTCAATGCCTTTGCGATATTTTCAAGGCTTGACAACTGAGGATTACCGTTCAATGTTCGGCTTAAACTTTCGGGCTTGACATCCATAATTGCGGCTAATTCCTTCAATTGTATGCCTTTGTCGGCACATATCTCCTTGACTCTGTTGGCTAATATCTTACTCATGACTTCATATTTTGGTGCAAAGATACGAAATTAACTTTAGATATCATTTGTTACTTCTTTTCTTAACCTTTTCTAGCCAAGATTATTTTGATTCAAATGATACAAGCTGTAATTTTGTAGCATCAAAATTGATAGCATAAATACAGTAAAGTTAATCTGATATGGAAAAGGTAAAAGCAGTCATATATGCAAGAGTATCTACTCAAGGTCAAGATTACGACCGTCAGCTTGCCGAATTGAAACAGTATGCCGACCGCATGGGCTATGATATTGTAAAGACCTTTTCTGAAAAAAACAGTGGCGCAAAGAAGGTAGAAGAACGTCAAGCAATGACTGAGTTACTGAACTATGTTGAGGTTAACAAAGTAGATAAGGTTCTTATATACGAGTGCAGCCGACTGAGCCGCCGTGCCGTTGACTTCCTTTCGATTATTGAGATTTTCAATGAAAAGAAAATCAGCCTCTATATTCATCAAAACGGCCTTGAAACTCTCTTGCCAAATGGTGAAATAAATCCGATAGCAACTCTTGTTCTTGGCATCTTGGCTCAGTTCAACTCAATGGAAAGAAGCCTTATCCGTAGTCGTATGGAAAGCGGTTACAATAACTTCCGCAACAATGGAGGCATTGTAGGTCGCAAGACTGGCTACCGTAAGACATCCGAGCAGATGAAAGAAGAGTATGCAGAAGAAATCCGACTATTGAAGAAAGGCTATTCACTCCGAAACATCTCCAAAATCACCCACACCTCAGTAAATACCCTCAGAAAACTATCCGCATTAACAAATATTGGCTAATTTCAATTTTGCACCCTCATTCAGTAGGTGTATGTTTGGAATAGAAATTTAATAATAAAAATAAAGAAGATGAAGAAAATGGTAAAAATAAAAAACGAGATGTTAGAAATCAAATTAGCAGACCTATCTAGTATAGCTCTACTATCTATGATTCAATTTAAGAGAATGATGCATCAAGACCCTGATTTGTCGAAAAAAGCTGAATACGAAAAGTGCGGAGACACAGCATTGGTATTGCTTAACTATCTTAATCGCATTAGTGATTCTCTTGATACTGACGAATATGATAATGTGATGATTACTTGTCAAGTATCGTAGAAGACGCAAACAAATAGGTTCTAAGCATATCCTGCCGACCAGAAGACCTCTGTGGCCGTCATACCACAGAGGAGGCTTAAAAGCGAATAACCACCTACGAGTGGATGATATAAACAATCTTAATGCTTACGATTGAGCAGTGTTCCAAAATCTTAAATCAGAATAGTAATGTAAGATATACAAAAGATGAAATTAAAGCCATACGAGATTTTTTGTACGCTATGGCAAAACTCCAATGTGAAACGAAAATTAGTGAAGAATGAAGAAACAAAATTATAAATCAGATGAAACAAACGTAATAATCTACTGCCGTGTAAGTACTGACGAACAGCGGCAAGGAACGAGTGTAGATGTTCAAGAAGAACGACTGAAAGCCTATTGTGCATACAAAGGGTATAACATTATCAACATCCCCGAATTTCATGATTGTAAGGAAGATGAAAGTGCTAAGACATTTGAGAAACGGCCAGTGATGCAGGCTATCTTGAAATATATCCGCAAGAATCGAGGTAAGGTTCAGAAACTCTTATTCTTGCGATGGAATCGTTTCTCACGTGATGTGATTGAAGCCCCAAGTGTTGTAGGAGACCTTCTAAAAATAGGTGTAGAGCCGAATGCTATTGAAGAGGAATTGAATTATAATTCCTCTTCATGGCCTGTTCTGTTAGGTGCATATATCGGCATTGCCCAAAGTGATAACATTGCAAGGTCGCTAGCAACTATTGACGGTATCAGGGCCACATTGAAAAGCGGTAAGTGTTCCAATAAAGCCCCAAGAGGCTATAAGAATGTACGAGAATCTAAACACCGCTGTTATGTCGTTATCAATGAAGAAGCAGCAAAACCAATTCGTACTGCATTTAACGAACTATCCAAAGGAGTCATAAGTGCCAACTATGCTCGTAAAAGATACTGCCCTCATATACCCGAGAGTACCTTCTTAGATATGTTGCGAAACCCCTTTTATATGGGTAAAATTCGTGTGCCAGCGTATAAAGATGAACCCGAAGAGTTGGTGCAAGGTCAGCATGAAGCATTAATTTCTGAAGAGGTTTTCTATAAAGTGCAGGATGTTCTCGATGGAAAGAAAAAGTCTAAACCAAAGTTGGAAAAGGCAATTAATCCCGACTTATTTCTCAGACGCGTTATTGTGTGTCCTAAATGCGGTCATGCGTTCACTGGGTCACGGTCAAAAGGTAATGGAGGCTATTACACATATTATAACTGCTGTGAGGACGCAAAACACATGAGGGTTAGAGC
>ERZ777011.2411-NODE-2411-length-15017-cov-58.646571_pt1 | contig 15017 bp, 16 predicted proteins | sample MGYA00374964_ERZ777011 | MGnify/ENA primary metagenome ERZ777011 (study PRJEB29310, sample SAMD00008975) | mouse gut metagenome | study: EMG produced TPA metagenomics assembly of the Metagenome analysis of fecal microbiota from mouse which was promoted...
ACTGAAAATTAAGTGTTTAACAGCATAAATTTAATTTTTGTCATCTACTAAAAAACTTTTTATAAAATGTTAAACTCAGGCTGAAAATTATCCTGTTAAAAAGTTTAAATCAGTTCAAAGGATAAAAAATCCCGTAAGATAAATGGATAAGAAAACTCTGGTAGAACGTTGTCAGCATGGCGATAGAGAAGCCCTCGGACTACTCTATTCCAAATATTCTGCCCGGATGATGAAAATCATCCGACATTATATCGCTGACCCTGCTGATGCCGGAGATATACTTCACGATGGGTTCATTGTGGCTTTCACTCAGATTTCCTCGCTCAGAAATCCTGATAAATTGGAATACTGGCTTGGCACCATCATGAAAAATCTGTCTATCCAGTATCTTAACCAAGTGGAACTAAACACACTCCTTGATGAAGATGCCGACATAACGGATATGCCGGAGATTCAAGACCTGATTTCGTTAGAAGAACTCGAAGCCATCATCAATCTGCTTCCCGACGGATACCGCAAGGTGTTCAAACTCGCTGTGCTCGACAACAAGTCACACCGTGAAATAGGGAAACTCCTCGGCATTGCTCCACACTCTTCATCTTCACAACTTTTCCGTGCCAAAGAAATGTTGCGTAAGATTATCCGTGAACAGGGTCTTGAACTTGCCGGCGCAATATCTATAATCCTGCTTCTGCTTGCACTGTCACCTCGTATATTCCACCACGAGGACCCCATGCTTATACCTGACATAGACAATAGTGGTAATCTCTCGCTCGCCATAGCTGCCCCGAAACCCACATCTATTGAAAAAACTTCATCGATTGACAACACCTTTACACCAAGCGCTGTATCCAGACCGATCGCATCCACAAGTTCGTCTGTAAATGACACCGAAGAGAGCAATTTTACTCTAATGGAATCGTCGACAGCGACTGATGGCAATCCGACTGAGACGACCGACAACTCATCAGAGACCGACAATGCACCCAAAACCGGAAATAAGGATAATGGCAACCGAACCTCCGACAATTCACGCAGGACAATCTCTGACTACAGGTATTCCAACAAACTTTTTGCATCAACATCACGAAAATCACCTGTAACTATAGGGGCACAGTTGCGCGCACCCGGCTTCAGCTCTATCGGAAATGTTGAAAACGACGATATAAACAATATACAATCCGATTTAAGTTTCAAAGATCCGGAAAATCCCACGCCACCCGTACCGTCTGATCCAATCGGCTCAGGCAGACCTCCCATCCGGGAAGATGAGATTGAAGATATCCGACACTCCTCAACCCTCACATTAGGTATCACCGCCAATGTGCGTCTCACACGGACTCTTAGCGTGGAGAGCGGCATTACATACTCATACCTCCACTCCAAAGCCACTCTGGATAACAGTGAGACAGACTACAAGACCCATTATGTGGGCATACCCTTGAAACTAAACCTTTCACTATACACCAACTCCCGCCTTAACATCTACGGATCGGCAGGCGCAGCTGTTGACTTCCCCATCAGTTCCACAAGGGATATGGAAGGCTATCGCACGGATATGAACGCTCCGACCCAATGGTCGCTCTCAGGAGGTGCGGGCATCCAATATTCGATCCATCCCCATGTCTCCATATATGCGGAACCATCTTTACGTTATAATTTCCACAATTCAGAGACCAAAGTAGTGACTAAATGGCAGGACGACCGTTTTGAATTCACTCTACCCATAGGTTTACGCTTCAACTTCTAATTAAACATATCTCTAATGAACAAATTTTTTCTCATCCCCTTCGCAGGACTGATAGCTCCTGCGTCATGTTCCTCTGACGAGCCTGCCGGAAACGACAAGCCTTTTGTAATCTGTCCCACCCCAGTAGGGAGAAATATTGTGGAAGCACAGAACAATTTCTCATGCGATTTTTTCCGCCTTGCATCAGCGAAGGCGGAGGAGCCTAACATGGTCATCTCTCCGCTGAGCCTTTCCATGGCTCTGTCAATGGTTGCCAACGGAGCCGAGGGTGAAACATTGTCAGAAATCCTCACCACACTCGGCATGAGGTCGTCGCTTGGCGAGATAAACGAGCTTAACAATCTCCTGCTCCAGAGTTTCCCCATAGCCGATAAAAAAGTCACTGTATCGTTTGCCAACTCTATCTGGATAGACAATGAGTTCCCGGTGCTTGACAATTTTGTGAACATCAATAAGGAATGTTACAAAGCCGAGGTCAACAATGTCGATATCGGCACCGAGGAGACAAAAAATCTCATCAACAAGTGGGCGGAAAAACATACCAAGGGTCTTATCAAAGACTTGCTTCACAAACCGTTAGACGCAGGTACCAAATTAGCACTTTTCAACGCTCTTTATTTCAAGGGGAAATGGGCTAACAAATTTAACAAGGACAAAACTATACGCGCACCATTCCATAATGCTGACGGTAAGGAGACGAGGGTACGTATGATGTGTGCCTATTCATTACCGCTCAAAGCATTGGAAGATGACGGACTCACAGCCGTGACCTTGCCATACGGAAACGGGTCATTTGCCATGACACTTGTACTTCCGGCTGAAAATATGACTATCGACGAGTGCATATCTATGCTTGACGGCAAACGGCTATCGCAATGGCATAGTTATAATGAAAACGGGTCAACTATAGAAGCTGAAGTCCAACTCCCGAAATTCGAGATCGAATATGGGGCTGAACTTAATGACCACCTCCAAGCCATGGGAATCAAGAGTGCATTCTGTGCGGATGCTGATTTCTCAAATCTCTCCAATTTCTCCCTTTACATCAATAAGGTGTTTCAGAAAGCACGCATAATCGTTGACGAAGAGGGCACAGAGGCGGCAGCGGTGACAGGTGTGTCAATGGATTTAATGTCTCCGATAGGACCTGACAATAAGAGCTTTGTGTTTGACCGTCCGTTTGTATTCTACATCTCCGAACGTAGCACTTCCTCCATACTCTTCATGGGCAAAGTGACCAAACTATAAGATAATCAACTAATACTCTGTGTAAAGCGCACACCATTCCTTGAAGCACATCATATCTTAAAGCACACACAACCTCTTTCGTATTGCGCTCAAATCAAGAGCCTCACGATGCACCAAACATCATGAGGCTCTTAATTTTATTAATTATCTATAAATAAGATGATTAAATCCCAACAATCTTATTCCCACTCGATTGAGTGTTTGAATCGGGAGGGGCTTGATATATCGTCAGTTAGCATTTTGTCTTGTCTCATCGGGGATGAATTGCGGGGTTGTTTTGAGTTTTGCATGCGCACTGGAGGACAGCGAGTTAAGTCTGAAATCCCATACTGGTTGCTGAGAATTTTCTCGCTGCCGTTTCAGTGGGCTTTGCGTCTGCAAAGGTACACATTTTCAGTAATTCTCACAACATCAGAGGGCTGCATTTTTTTGGGCTTCCTCTGAGACTTGCAAAATAGCCTGGGATTGTGATTTGGAGTGATTTTGTTTGTTAATTTGCTCCACCATAGCACTGTAACCTCCATCACCCCTCCCGCCCTTCCTCCCTGGGTATGGGTAGCATTCCGATGTGTGTGGCTTTCCCAAAAATTTTCTGAAATTTTCCACGGAGTGTGCCAAGTGTTTGGGTGTGCCATTTTAATCTTGTCGGGGTCATCTGTTACAGCTTTCAAGTGTACCACTTTATTCTTTTAGGTTATTCTGTCGCAGTCGGGCGAGGAAGAGGTCAATTTCTGATTGGTCACGAGTGTTGCGTGGATAGCCGTTTCTCTCAAACCAAGGATTCATTTCATTGGTTACGATGCCGAGTTTTTCAAATAGCCCTCGGAAGGTGTAAACATAGAGGTCATTCACGAACCATCCGATATAAAGTCGGTCATGGTCGAGCCACACCTCAAGGTCAATCGGATAGCGGAAGGTAGCGGGTACTTCCAGTTTTTTCTCTGCTTGCACTAATGGAGGAATAACGGCTTTGCGGATGAGAGCTAAGTCTTCGTCTTTATCATCGTAATAGTAACAGTGACGAGGATTCTTCGCATCCATCCCCATGAGTCTACGCGAAAGATAGTAGCGCACTCTCCATGCAGAATAGCCGTCATGGAAATACGCTGCGTCCAGTATCGCGAATCTTTCGGCATAGGTCGAGAAGGCTCGGTAATCCTGCCTCTGCGCAAACCAACGGTATGCTCCGATATTCTCAAATAGAAACCAGTCTACATATCGGAATAGTTTGACATAGTGCTTCGGTGGATTGGGATGATTCTTATATGAGAAGTCATCATAATCGCATAGTCCCAAACTTATAAGTTGTGCTATTGCTTTGTGTGGGATGTTAAAGACGAGAACACAGTTGCGTTCATAATCAATAGCATGAATATAATGCCCATGGCTTAACCAGTTGGAAATTTTGACTTCCATAGTAGGCTCAAATGGGATGGAAAGGAAATTGTGAATAAGTTCCATATTATATAATGTGTCGATTGCTTAAGTTAATTGGGCTGCGCTGAGGATACACGCAACCCAATCTCCGTCGTTGTGGTGAGCGCAGATGTTATCTTTTCACTATGATAATATGCTTGCGAAGTGAGGGGATAAGGGTTAGAAGATTGCTGAAAGTGTTATATACTTCTGTCGGTGTAGATGGACTCCACTTAAAGCCAAATGACCTCGAAAGATTATACAACTTTATGTTGAGAGCAATGGCGAGACCTATGCCGATAGTTCTCTTCATTGAGTCTGCAAGGTAATAATCCCAAATCCATTTTACCAATAGAGACGTAACTATGGCATTGTCCGTGTCGATTGACACAGAAATACGGATGGGAGGTTGAAAGTGCCCTTCATTGTAGACCCACTCCTCAATAAGCCGTTTTGCCTCACAAAGAGAATTGGGAAGAAGATACACAGCAAGGGCGCACTCATGGCTGTTCATAAGCGTACAGATGGTGAGTTATAATCTGAGTGTATTGCCAAAAATGGTGATATTGGCTGAGTTGAGGTGTGAGCGGTCGATGGGTGGCTCTGTCCCTTCAAGGAGGCAGCGACGGCAAATCATTAGAATCTTGCCTATGTTGTTCTGTCCGACGAAAGTACCTATGTTACGGACGGCATTGGTCTCGATGTTGATTTTGTTGTCGAGAGCCGTCTTAGTGAGGTTAGCATCGCTCCATCGCGTGATGCGGTCAGCAAGCTCTTTGCGGTAGGCTATCAGCTCGGGATTCTTACATCCCCAAATCTGAGCTGTGCCGCCAGTGTCGAGAGTAGTTTCCTCGACTAATATCACTCCTTCGGGGATGGAGAGTAACTTGGTTCGGAAATCTGCATTGCCCAGGCACTTCTGCCAAACGACAAATAGCATCCACTGTAAGCGGAATGTCGGGAAATCCTCGCGGACTTGAGCCTTATACTTCGCCTTGATAAAACGTTTGGCGGCGTAACCGCTTGTTACGGAGAGGAGTTCTTGCTGAATGGCTTCGTCGGTAAACTCTCCGCAAAGATATAACTGCTCCGATGATGCCCAGTTGACCCCAGCAAACTCAAACGGATATCCCCCTGCCATGTTGCTGAGTCTAAGCTCAATGCCCTCGACGATATCAATCACCTTCTTGAAGCACCACACGGGCAGTTCGGACGCGACAAGTCGCTCCTCGCGCCCAAGCGACGCAACGAGTTCAGACACGGAGGATGAGGTGGAAAGAAAGCTGGAATTGCTCATAACTTTTTATTTTACAGGTTAATAACTGTCGTGTCTGGATTTCTCCTACCACCGTGGACTGTCATGTAAGTCTCGGTTGGTGCAGCCGTAAGGCTGACTCTTGACACTGAGGGATTCCCCTCTTCAGACCGCAAAGTTACAACTTCAAACCACCCCTTGTCAAGTTTCCAGTGTTAAAAATTGATAACACGATAGTATCAATAAATGACAGTGCGAGTTATGGTAATCTTAATAATTTCAGAAATGCAGTATGCTTAGGGCGAAATTGCGGCTTAATCTTCTTTTTTCTTCTTGACGAGGTAGGTCGGCAGAGCGCAACCGAGCATAGTAAACCCAAAGAGCTGAAATACAGTTCTCTTGAAATTCATTTCAGTCTGTATGATTCTAATCAGCTTGACTTCAAAGCTCCAAGCCTCATTGCACATATAGGATTGGAAGTCATGTATGCTGTTTTCCTTGACCGCAGGTGGAATAATCACGTCGGGGTCATAGCCATCGGGATATTCGCCTGATGCGATAAAAGAAAAGATTGCAATACAGACGAAGAGAATAGAACGAATAATTTTCCAAACCATAATATTTGATTATAGGTTAGATGCGTTATATATGATATTTTTTATTCCTCTTGTTTATGTCCTCAGTCGGGCCAGTCTCGATAGCCCTCCTCCATTTTGAGTACTATGGGACGTTCTCCATAGGTAACGCCTAATTGTTCATCGGCTGGAATGAAAGTCCATTTGCCGCCAAGTGAACCCTCCCATTCCAAACCTATATATTTTTGACCCGTGTTCGCATATCTTCCTTCCACAACGGTATATGAATAGACTTTCGGCTCTCCCCATTCACCATCGCTTGGAAAAACTTCATAATGATAAACCACGCCATTTTTGAACGACAGTCTATGCCAATAATCACCTGTTCCTTCGAACTGTTTCATGTATGTCCATTCTGTACCTTCGATGTTATTGCGGACATTATCTACGGTCTTGAATCTGTTATAAGCGAACAATTCTGCGGCGCGTACTTTATCAGCTTTGTTTTTAATCGGTTGATATGTAGCACAACTCAGTACAACCAAGGCAAGTGCCGATAGCTGAACTGGTTTATAAGGGAATGTAAGCTGAACTCCACCCATCGTCAAAGCAGTCACAGCAACAATATGAATATACCAAGGAAGTCCACCACCCGAAAATCCTATACCGAGACAGATTGTTGCGAAGAACAATAAGATTGCGCCTACAACCTTTTTCCACGTGGATTCGTGAGATTTAACAGCCACTAATACACATACGATAATGGCAAATAGAAAAAATAGTCCAATCATATTACAGTTCCGTTATTGAGCCACTTTCATTTCTTCTTTAAGATGCAATGTCATATAATCATTCGCGCACGTCCCATCCCATTCGGGATTGGAGTTGTCAAAGCTAAGAGTCTTTCCATTATCTGTAATGGTGAATGTCAATTTGTTACCTTCACATCGCACGATGACTTCGTTTCCCTTTACAAGGTAATTACCAGTCGTTGTGATGGGTGTTGGGTATCCTCGGTACCAGTCAGATGTGCAAGTGCATACACCATTCTCGCCGAACTCAATCTCCATATCACATCCTAAGCCACTGCTATTGCCAAAACCGATATAAGTTTTTCCAGCCAGCGAGGAAGCCTCTGATTTCTTTATCTTTTCCAGTTCGTCCTTTGCGGGCTGATAATCAAGGTCTGCTGATTTTATCAAATATTCCTTGCCCTTATCCTTATTAACCGTTACTCCTATTCCGTTAAGATAGCACATTCCCATATCATAGAGTGCCATTGGATGATTCTCCTTAGCAGCGGCTTTGGAATATGAAATCCCAGTTTCTATGTCTTTCACACGTTCTACGGTAAGGAGAATATGACCCATCATAGCTCTTGCATCTAAAAATCCTTTTTCTGCGGAGGATTTAATTAATGCGAATCCAGCATCTTCATCTTGGGCTATTCCTTCTCCTTTGATTAGAGCTATACCATAGCCGTATTGTCCTGGTGCGTAACCAGCATCAGATGACTTTTTCATCCACTCGACTGCGGTATGAATATTTTTCTCACATCCCCATCCGTTATAGTAACATAGAGCAAGATTATGTTGAGCGACATAATGACCTTGCTCCGCAGCCAGCTTCATCCAGTAGAACGATTTCTCATAATCTTTGGCTACGCCATTGCCGAAATAATAAGAACGACCTAAATTAAGTTGAGCATTGGCATCTCCATCTTCCCCAGCCTTTACAAGTTGTTGACTATATGGCATGACGCTATCTGTAAATTCTTGTGGCGATTTTTTGAAAACAGAAGATATTGACTGCCCTATGTCTTGGATTCTGTAGGTGTTTGTAAATGCCAAAAGCAGGCTCAAAAGCATGACAACAAATGATACGATGAAACATATCTTCAATGATTTGACTTGTCGGTGTGTCTGAGTCTTCATCTGAGACAGTTCCTCGGCTTTTTCTGCTGATTCAGATGAAGTTTGACTGAGCCTACTGCAATATTGAGGAAAAAGACTCTTAGCACTCTCGCTTCGTAAGGCTTCTTCCATTTTCAGAGCAATTTTAGTTTGTTTTTTGTACCGCTCACTTATAAGACAGCCCTTAATCACTATGTAGAAAAATGCAAATAGCGTAGAGGGAATGAAGAAGAAGCCTAAATATGACTCAATTTTACCACATAAGAAAGGTATCATCGTGACAGCCAAAAATATGAATGCAAGAATCCCGAACATCCATGCTTTTGCTATAAAATTCTTTGATTCGTCATGCTCTTGTTTTGCTCCATGCTCATACTTTGGTACATTAACATAACGCTCGCCAGTAAGGGCATTCACACAACCATAATACTCGACTCCCTCATATTCAAAAGTAATATAATAGAAGCCAATCATCATTAGCTTAACATCATAGAAGTTTGCTTTCCATGTAGTTTGAAGGTCTACATAACTTCCTGAGATTTGACCGTGAGCAATACTGAAAGATTCATCAGCAAAGTATTTATCCGTTTCTCTATCATCCCTTAACTCTTCAAATCGTATGTCAGCTTGAATATCCTTACTCTCGCCTTCCATTTTTGTTTCTGAGAGTTCTGAGTCTGCATACTTTGAATATTCAGTAGTATAGGGTAGGCGTTCAGTGTAATCTCTCAGTTTCCCTGGTATTTCAGTGCATTTATTGGCTAAGAACAATGTATCACAACGTCCGAAGGCATTTCCGCTAATGGGATAATATTCTTTGTAATATTCTGTTCTCTCATTACCATTTTTGTCACGATATTTTCTCGATTTCTCAACTACGGACTGAGCTGACCAACATACATCTAAATTGATAAGGCTTCCATACATCGGGAGTCTGTATGTCTCAACTTTTATATTGTTAAGTCCCTCGAAAACATCGAGAGGTACACCATTTGTTATGACCAGTTCTTTTATGATGACAGAGATAGCATCATCCTCCGAAAGCACAAGAGGAAGGATAGTTGGAGATTCTTCATTTGTCTTTTTCGACGCTGATTTTAGCGTGGTCGATTTAATGACGCTTCCGCAATACGGACATACATTGTTGACACCATCAAATTGGAATGAAGCTCCGCAGTTAGGGCATTTTATCGTTTCCATGACTCATTTGACTTTTTAGATACAATGTTGGCGCACGTCAGTAATATCGCCTCTATGCCGAAAAGAACTATAATGGCTATGAATATCCAGTTGTCAGTAAATGCCGAGGGCATGAAAACAGCCAAAATATACTGTATCAGCCCGATTATGAAGAATAATACTAAGAGCGATACTTTGAAGCCGTCTTTAATCGTAGCTCTGTCAGCAAGAAGACACAGAAAGACTGTGAGAATGATTATTCCACTTGACACAGCTACGTTGAACCAATCGTAAGAAGACAGAATAAGCCCAAAGATAATGTTCAATGTCAGCAATATAGCAGACGTGATAAGAATAGCTTTTTTCATATTAGTGTATTTAGATTTGAGGGAGTGGAGGTGGACAATCCTCAAAAATATCGGCAAATTCGGGAACTTCACTCATTTGTTTCCATTCCGTCATTCCTTTGCGCCATACAAGCGTTGTTGCCGAATACTGACCACCTTGGCAAGCGTTTCGCAAAACAGTCAAATCAAACGGACCCTGCGGTTGACCGTTAACACCCACATAAAAAGATACCCTTGGGAGAGGCTGCATTTCTTGTGGGGCTACGTTCAGATTCTGATTGACAATATCACCAATCTGTTTTCCGATACCCAATCCTGCACCGATACCGACGGCTGCGCCTGCCAAACCTCCACTGTTTTCAGCAGCACCTTCAAGCACATCAAAGCTACGCTCCATCTGATAATTCTCTTTCCCCATGATGTTAATTCGGGCAAGAGAGTCCTTGGTATCCTTCAATCTTTTGAAACTTGCATCGTTTTCATCGACTGAGATTGCTATTGTCTGGAACATCTCAAAAGTAATGCCATAATCAGTGAACACTTCTGCAAGTTTTTCCTTGGCATAAGCACCAATAGCCTCGACATGAGTATTGATATTGACCACTGACAGATTGTCGGCATATAGCTTTTCAGTGATTATGTTTGTAAGTTTGGATAATATGACTCCTCTGAAATAATCAGAGACCTTCTGCGTAGCGAATGAAGGCATATTACCTACAAACTTTTCCAAGAACACCCTCGGGTTGCTTATATGAAAGCCGTATTGACCAAAAGCACGGATGGGGACAATCACACCATATTTGGGGTCTTCTATCTGAATGGGAGAGGGAGTGCCCCATTTGCAGTCAAGAAGAGATACTTGGTTTACAAACCATACTTCAGCTTGGAATGGTGATTCTCCACCAAACGGAAGATTTGTCAGTTTGCTAAGGAGCGGAATGTTTTCAGATTTTATGGTGAAAGTACCACTGATAAACTCATCCAGTATCTGACCACCCTTAACAAAGAAAGCTGTCTGACTCGGATATACCACAAGCTGTGACCCAAGTTTAAGGTCATTCACTTGGAATTTGTGAACCAGTTCGGAAGTTGATGCTTCCCATTTTATCACTTCGACTAATGCCATATCATCTTATTTGAATGAATCATAACATAGGGAAAGTAACTGTATGAGTTCTCCTTCACAATCACCCATTTTTCCCCCGTGCTTTATTGAGGCAAAGAATCCAGTAGGTTCTTCCGTTGGTTGATAATATCCCTTTACACATTTCTCCTTCTCTAAGAATTCAACCTCTCCAAACCCATATTTCTCAACAGTAGATTTCGTTTTCGAGAACTGCGTCTTTATTTGACTCAGATTTGTAGATTTCGGTAGGTCAAAGCAAAACATCATTGGCAGATGATTCGCAAAGAATGCTTTAAGTGATTTTTTATCACGGATGTAATTCTTATTTGTGGTGGTAATAAGAATTGGCATGGTATGTGGAACAAAGATATTCTCTACCACTTCTTTGAAAACATAAGCTGCTTTAATAGCATCATCTGTTAGTGTAATGTCGTAACAGATAGTGTTCGCGTCTTCGTTATTACGCACAAACTCAGAGAATATATTGAGCTCCTTAAACTGATTTTCTTGTTCGTTAGAAAACTTAAATCCTATACCTATCTGCGGACGATTTGTTAAGACACGACCTACATTTGAGAAGAAATAGCAATGTTCCCCCTCTTGAAATTCATCGGAAGAATGTAGAATTTCAATGGAATGATGATATTGAGGCTGTAATGTTTGAAGTCTCACTAGTTCCTCAAAAACCGCTTGCAGTTGTTTTGTATAATCCGACATATTAGTGAGCAAACAAAGATATCTCCTAACAATGTCCTTATCAGCTCAATCGGACAGCTTACGGTTTAACATATTTAAGACATATAAAAAAGAGTGAGCTGCAATCGGCATTTTATCTACGATGCAGGCTCACCACAAGCCACGGAGTCGATATTATACGCGATGCAACTCACCCACAGCGTATATTATCGACGTGTTGTCTCAATATGCAACTATGGGGAGAGCGTTACGCATTTCCTGACTCCGATTAGCAAAGGTGGTGATTTTGCATCGTCAAGAAAAGCCTAAACACTTTCCTATATGTCTTGTCAATGGCTACTAAGCCAATAACTGTACAAAATTACGAAATTTTTCTGAGGGGGCAAGTATAATCTTCTGATTATTGGCTTAAAATGCTTAAATTTGCACTCTGATATTTCTAATATATGCCACTCTATCTCGATACATACCCCCATCCTCAGCTCCGATATACAGTGAGATTGCGGTATGTCTGTCCCATCTATGGAGAGCAGATAACTGATTATATCTTTATGAGCAGAGATGAATACGAGGATGAAACATCCTATCAACGTATTTTGGAGGACAAGAAGCGTGAGCTAAATACCTTGGTCTATGATGGAGATGAGAAAATAGAGGAATGGGAGAGCATTGCGGAGATAGAGAACACATTCTATGAGAGTGAGATTTTATCTGATGCCGCTCTGTGTCTTCTTAAAGAGGGGAAGATTTCTTTTGCAGACGAGAATGCTTCTGAGGATGATATAAGGTTGGCGTTCTATTATCTTTATTCCATTCGAGACCAGTATAGTCGTGCGAGGGTCAAAAAGAAGATTGACAGTTTGAGTTTTCAACCGTTAAAGCATATTGTTGATGGGATTCTTTCTATATGGCGCACATCTACTAAGATGAGGGAAAAGAAGAATGGCACGGTTGAAACCAAGTGGACTAAGCAAGACCAGGAACTATCAAAATTACTTTCTGAAAAGGCTAAGGAAGCGATGTCAACTTTCCGAAAGGATTTGAGTCGGCTTAATAAGGCATGGGGAATCAGCACCGAGAAAGACCATTACAGAAGAGCTGTTATCATAGCTAAATTCTTATGTGACTACCCTGGCACTAAAGGTCTGAATGCAGGCTTCTCGGAGGGTATGAGAATTTTATGTGATTATTTTCGCGTGCCACAAACGACCTATAAGAAAAGGGTGCTGATTCCATCTCCCGAAGTTCTTGAAACCTTAACCAAGTCTCAACGTGCTTTCCAAGAGCAAATTAGAGACCCTTGGAAAGACTTCATCAGAACTTTCTGACCCCGTTCCCGAATCGTTCCAAAAATCAAAGTTGTAATCTGCTGATATAGCGCAAACTATGTCAGCTTGTTTTTTATTGATACCCGATAAATCGGGGACGGTGGTGCTAACTTTGCACTGTCAACGATGACCACGGATAGTCCGTTGCCTGGATTGACAGCAAGAATTTACATCTGTATGACAAAAAACAAAACAACCAAATCAAAAAGAATCTCTAAGTTCTTTACCAAGGCGCAGATAAATAAGAATCTCGCCAACTTCCTCCTCTTCAAATCTGATGAATTGGAAGCTCTTGCAGACTCTTTTATTGGACAGATACAGTTAGAGAAACCGTTTGAAGCTCTCACCTCAGATGAAAACAGCGACATCCTTGAACGAGTACCCTTTGAGTGTTCCAATGATATGACACCCGAAGAAATGAAGGCACTATTGTATGAGATAGAGGCACTCCAAGAGGCTTATGAAAGTTTAGCAGATGCCTTGCAAGCCGTAACACCCAATGAGCCTCATCCCCTTACAAGTGAGGCATTCAGCAATCAGTTCAAGTGGCATAAGTCTGTGGGAGACGAGGGTACAGTCTACATTCTCAGACACAATGAACTTGATTGTGTCGAGACGTTCATCCCAGAGGTTTGCCCCTATCTCCCTGAACAATACTTCACTAAGGAGGCTCTTGATTTCATCAAGAAGAGTAATCACTGATTTAGCCAATCCTTCAAACCCGATTTAGAATGAAAGAGATAAGTTTTCCCATCATCGACTACCAGTGCAGTAAATTCCGAGGTCAACGGTTTATAAGACCGCCCACCAGTTAATAACTCGGCTACTCCTACTCCAAGGGCTTTGGCAATATTTTCCAAGGTCGAAAGCTGGGGATTACCATTGAGCGCACGGCTTAGAGATTCGGGCTTTATTCCCATCTTTTCTGATAGCTCCTTGAGCGTGATTCCTTGCTCTGTACAGAGTTCTTTGACGCGGTTTGAAAGTGTCTTAGTGTCCATATCCATCGGTTATATACCGCAAAGGTAGCTAAATTAACGCGGAATATCAATTTTCTCAGCATGAATTAACTTTAGTTAGCTGAAGAAATTTGGAATCGCTTAACTTTAGATGTAACTTTGCAGGGTGATAATTAACCGATAATATCAAGAATATGGCTGAATACATCCTGTCAATCCTCCGCTCTCAACTCATGGTAATATGGTCGTGGGGTTTCAACTCGCCGACCCGCCTCTCGGACAACCGAGGTCTCGCCTTCAAGGTGCAGGGCTTCAAGTACAAAGGCTGGGTAGAGGTCATCTATGACGAAGGACATGACACATTCCGCGTCGTTCTCAGGAAAACTGGAAAGACTGTCGAGGATGTTTACTTCGATGAACTGGTGAATGTCATTGACAGCCTTGTGGAGCGCACAGATGACTACGAGGAGCGAGTTAACAAAGAGTATGGTTTCACTGCCTAATCATCTCTGAGAATGGAAAATACCAAGGTTGTTATCTATGCTCGCGTTTCTACCTCTTCACAAGACTATGACCGTCAACTTCATGACCTACGAGAGTATGCCTCTCGCCAAGGTTATGAAGTAGTCAAAGAGTTCTCAGAGAAAATTAGCGGAGCGAAGAAGGTAGAAGAGCGTCAAGCCATGACTGAACTTCTCGACTACACCAGTAAGCATAAGATTGACAAAATCCTCATCTATGAGTGTAGCCGTCTGAGCCGTCGAGCCGTTGACTTCCTTCAACTCATTGAGACTTTCACCGAGCGTGGGATATCGGTTTTCATCCTTCAAAATGCCCTTGAGACCATGCTTCCCGATGGGAGGGTCAACCCGATAGCCACCTTGGTTCTTGGTATTCTCGCCCAATTCAACGCTATGGAGCGCAGTCTTATCAGAAGCCGTATGCAGAGCGGTTACAATAACTATCGTGCCAACGGTGGTAAGGTAGGACGCAAGGACGGTTACACCAAATCCATCGAAGCCTACAAAGAGGAATATGCCGAGGAGTTACGACTACTAAGAAGAGGTTATAGCCTCAGAAATATAAGTAAAATCACTGGTACCTCTGTAACAACTATCCGCAGGGTTGCCGCAATGACTAACAATTAAACCAATGACAACAATCATAATAAAATATTGCTGTCCGATAAAACTTTTTGAGGCAAAACAAAATTAGGACTGGCACC
>ERZ777011.2414-NODE-2414-length-14998-cov-17.047915_pt1 | contig 14998 bp, 16 predicted proteins | sample MGYA00374964_ERZ777011 | MGnify/ENA primary metagenome ERZ777011 (study PRJEB29310, sample SAMD00008975) | mouse gut metagenome | study: EMG produced TPA metagenomics assembly of the Metagenome analysis of fecal microbiota from mouse which was promoted...
AACTTCGCCACCGCTTTGGGGTGTGGTCTGGCTTTATACCCTTTGGCAAATGAGTGCGAATATCCCGGTTTCCCCGCCTGTGCCTTGCGTGACAGTATGCCTTGAATGTAGTCGGCAAGGGTGGGCGGCTCGGTGTTCTCCTGTTCCTCTTTCAGCCACTTTTGCAGCTTGGCGATACGGGCTTTCAGTTGCCGGAGTTTCTGGTTCGTCACTTCGATTTCCCGGTTCAGATCGCCGCGCTCGGTGCGGATGCCGCGCTTCTCCATAGCGGAAGCGGCAACGCCTAAATGGACGGTGGGGATTTGGTCTATCCCTTGCCGTTCATAACTGCGGTGGTCGATACGCTCCGCGTGTCCGTTCTGTTCTAACGCCTGATTGCAAAGCCCCGCGCAAGCTGGGCGTTCTTCGCTTTCTCGATTTTCTCCACTTCGTTCCACAAAACCGCCCTGTCCGCATACTCGGCGAGGGCGTGGTCGGGGAGTAAAATCTCCGTATGGACTACGCCGCCCTCGCGGGCTGTATGGGCGGTTCTGGCGGCGTTCCCTGCGCCGCCGTTTCCGCGCCCTGTGTGGGGGCTGTGGGGGCGTTCTGGGCGGTCAATTCGTCCAGTATGCGGCGGGCGTGGTCGGTCATTACAGTTTTTTCAAGGAAGGTCTTGAATTGTTCCTCTGTCAGCGGTATCGTGTCGGGGACAAGGCTTTCAAAAAGCTCCACGCGGCGGCACAGGCGTTTTATCCTGTCTTTGCGCTCCTTTCTTTGGGCAATGTCTGCTTTGAAGACATTGGAAAAGGGATTTCCCGTAACTGGAAAATCCCTCCCAGCTGTTAGTTATTCGGTTTTACTGTGCGGTGGCGGCGGTCTGTGCTTTTTTCCTCGCTCTGTATTCCCTCGCTTTGATACGGTCATACTCCCGTTGCTTTTCGATCTTTTTAGCGCGGCAAGCTCTGGAATATTCCCGGTGGCAGGCGCGGCTCTTTTCCTTTTTCGCTTCTTCGATTTCCTCCCGCATTTGTATGATTGCCTGCTCTGTCGGCTCTGCAAGCTGTGTCAGTTCGTTCTCAAACCTGCCGATATGATTGAAGTATATCCCGATATGCTGAATGGCGTACCTCGCCCGTTTCTGATCGCGCTCATGCACTTCAATCCTGCTGATAAACTCGTTGAGAATGGCGGGGGTGAGTTCGGCAAAGTCGGCATAGCGTTCTGTCCGCTTCACAAACCTCTGCGCCCGCCCTCCCGCATTTTCAAAAGCGGACAACTGCTCTTTGATTTCCGCAAGTTCCGCTTTCAGCGTATAATATTCTTCCGAATACTTCCGCGACATCTGCTCGTAACGGTCTTGCTCAATTACTCCCAGTGCGTTGTCCTCGTACAGCTTATCCAGAACCTTTTCGATTTGTTCAAGCCGCGTTGTGATTTGCGGTACGCGCTTTTGCTGTTTCTTCGTCCTGTCGGTCTGCTGTATTGCAAGGCTCTTTTTCACTAAGGCTTCAAAATCTGCCCTGTTGCTGATAGAGTTGGCGGCAGGCATGGGCAGACGTTACGAACAAGTACCTTGCAGGGCAGAATATCCCACAGAGGATAGAGCACCGTTCTTATGAGCGGCAGGGCGTTGAGCAGATACCAACCGTACACATGGGCGTTGCCGCTACCCAAATGGAGCGCAGGGGGATTGCGAGCGAGAAAGGCGGGAAAAACCGTCTGATACGGGAGCAGAACAGGCTATTGAAAGAAGTCAAACGCCGGATTACGGAATTAGGAAAATGGGTAAAGGAAAAGTCAGCAGAAAAGAACACCCAATCTGTCAATCCATTCCATTCCGTTTCTGTCCATTCCCCACAGCCGCCCACGCTCCTTGAACTGCTGAATACCGCCATGCAACAGGCAAGACCGCCTTTATCGGGAAATGCGAAGTCTGAAAGAAGAAGTTGCTGAAGCCGAAACCGTCAAGCGTTGCGTGGAAACTGTCTTAACAGACAGGACAATACCGCCGACAGAACAGAGAAAGGAGAAGTCAAAAACGCATGATGTGTCATTGTGATCCAGTCAGTTGTGTGGTATGATCTCATTGTCGTTGATAGCGACAAATCGGGAGTTATGGAGGTAGATATTGAAAAATGAGAATAATAATGACAAGCTCTATAGGTGGCTCGATAAAGGAAAATGGTAAAAGAATACCAGCACCATTATTGGGGTATAACAATTTTTTAGAAAAAATTCAAAATGAGTGGATTCACAATTCTAAAGTGATGATTATCGCAGCTTCGCCTAATGACTATGAAAGAAATGATACGATTTGTGAATGTTTTACACAATCATTCCCTATGAGTGGACTAAGTATTTCTTGTATGGAGATATGCGATAATAGAAATGAAAAATTAGCAGACAAAATTAAAGAAATGGATGTTGTGCTGTTAGCAGGAGGACATGTGCCAACGCAAAATAACTTCTTTCATAGAATTGGTTTGAAAAACAGACTGGAAGATTTTAATGGACTTCTAATTTCTTGGAGTGCAGGTTCTATGAATTGTGCTGACATTGTGTATGCTGGACCTGAAATGGAAGGAGAAGCAATCGACCCTAATTATACGAGATGGATTCAGGGACTTGGTATCACTAACATAAATATACTTCCTCATTTTCAAAGCCTGAGAGAGGAATGGCTTGACGGGTTTCGCTTGATTGAAGATATCACATTTGAAGATAGTATGGGACATGAGATAATTGCTTTGAACGATGGAAGCTATATAACTATTGAAGATGGTGTTACTAGACTTTTTGGAGAAGCATATAAAATTATAGATGGAAAGATTGAAATAATTTGCCAAAATGGAATGTCAATTGTTTTGAAAGAATAAGAACAAATTACAGTTTGTCCATGCCAAAACTAAATAATTGCAACAGACCAAACAGCGGTAAACTTATCACAGATTTACCACTGTTTTTTTACCCAAAAGCAGGCAGGAAAGCAATAAATGACATATCACTTTCCAACACTGTCAGCACTGAACTTGTAGCCAATACCTACCCAGTTTTGAGATAAGTCGGGTTATTACAATCCAGCTCAATCTTTTTCCGCAAATTATATATCACATTCTTAACGCTTGAATGACAGCTATTGCTTTCCATGCTCCAAACAGCTTCAAAAATTTGCGACTGCGTAAATACCCTGTTCGGACTGGAAGCAAGAAATACAATCGTACCATACTCAAGACGGGTAAGGCGTACTTCTCTCCTATCCCGCAACACCCTGCGCTGATGTTGCAGTATTTCCAAGCCTAGAAAGGACAATACAGACAAGGGAACAGGTTGTTGTTCCGCTTCAATCTGCAATTCGTCTGCCAAGAGCGAAACCGCCCTCTGAAAGACTGTTTCCTCACTGTCCGAAAACGTCAGCACTATCATTTTTCCCATGTTCATTACCTCTCTTATCCGTTGCATTGATACAACATTTTTTCTGCCCTGTTTACCTTTATTTGACAGTAAGCAACAAGTATATATGCCGGAAACCGCAATGTCAATTTCATGCGGATAAGGGAACAGACAGCCACTATCAACAGCGGGCGTATGGAGATTACTCTGTATGCCCTCTTTTCATGTAAAGGAGATTTATGTATATGTCAGAAAACAACGTGAAACAGCAGACCGAAGAACACCGACCGCACCTTGTAAAGACCATAGGCAAAACGACCTATCTTGTTACTTGCCACTTTAGCGAAACGAGCAGGGAAACCTTGCAGGATAAGCTGAAACGCAAGATTTTAAGGGATATTCAGAGCGGAAATTATTAAATTTCATGTTCACACTTTTTTTGTCTTGACGGCACGGACGATAACGGCGGCGTTTCCAATGGCTACATCACTTACATGGTCAGCATCAATGCCGCAGATAAGAAAAAAATCGTCTGATTTCCAGTGTTCCTGACAATCATCATTTAAAACGAACTGCGCAGCAGAAACCTCAAAAGTCTCTGCTGCGCAGCTTTTTATTTTGATTCCATATGTTTAATCCAGTATCTCAGCTGCCTCTTTCATCAAATCAATGATAGGAAGATGCTGCGGGCATACGCGCTCACACTGGCCGCAGCCGATACAATCGGAAGCTTTGCCGCTCCTTTGCGTAAGCTCCGTATAGAAATTCTTGGGCCGCAGGTCCTCCGGGTCACGGCGCAGGGTGTTTACCGTCCTGAAAACATCGGGAATGCTTATCAGCTGCGAGCATCCGGCGCAGCAATACTTGCAGGCGGTACATCCGATCTGCGGCATCCCGAGAAGTTCTTCCGTTACTTCATTGATAATTCCTAATTCATCATCTGCCAGCGGTTCAAAATCACGGAAGGTACTTATATTGTCCGCCATCTGTGCTTCGTTTGACATCCCGGATAAGATGGTCATCACCCCCGGAAGCGAACCTACAAACCGCAGCGCCCAGGAAGCGACGGATTTTTCCGGCTGACGGGCCTTGAACTTCGCCTCGATCTCCGGTGCCATACCGGCAAGCGTGCCGCCCTTTACCGGCTCCATAACGATGATGGGGATCTTTCTTGCATGCAATATCTCATAGAGTCTCTGCGACTGGACAGACGGGTTGGTCCTGTCCAAATAATTAAGCTGTATCTGCACAAACTCCACCTCGGGATGTGCAACCAAAATCTTCTCAAGCATCTCGGGACTCCCGTGGAAAGAAAATCCAAAATGCCTGATCTTTCCCTCCGCCTTCTGCTTCATGCACCAGTCAAAGCAGTCATACTTAACATATGTATCATAATTAGAGCCATCCTCGACTGCGTGCAATAAATAGAAATCGAAGTACTCCACTCCGGCCCTGCTTAACTGTTCACCCAGCAGTCTTTCCCTGTCCTCCGCCTTTTTGATCTCCCATGCAGGCAGCTTTGTTGCCAGCATAAAGCTGTCACGGGGATATCTCTTGACCAGCGCTTCCCTTGCCGCAACCTCTGATTTTCCCCCGTGGTATACATAGGCCGTATCAAAATAGTTCATTCCGGCCTGCATGTACTGATCCACCATACTGCATACCTGTTCATGCTCGATCACGCCGTCCTTTTCCGGCAGTCTCATCAGCCCAAATCCAAGTTTCGGCATCCTGCTTACATCAATGCTCATATTTCTTTCCCTCCTGCTAAACCCTTGAACAAAATTTATTCTCTGCTGCCAACAAACAACGCTCTGTACTCTCCCGGTGCCATGCCTTTTTCTTCGCGAAATACCCTGTTAAAACTGGGGATACTCTGGAAGCCCGACAGCATTGCCACCTCCGTCAATGTCCTTCCATCCTGCACAAGCAATTCCGATGCTTTCTCGAGCCTTATCGTGTTCAACCACTTACTGTAATTCATTCCGGTAACATTCTTAAATATCCTCGAAAAATAATCTTTGCTGATACCGGCCATTTCAGCCATTGCGCCCTGCGACAGATCGTCCGCCGTCAGATTATTTTTGATATAATCCGTAACGATGATCATACGGCGCATCACATCACTGCTATAGTCGTGCTTTTCTTCATTCAGTTCAGGGGCCAGCTCTTTTCTATAATCAAATAACGTCAGCATAAATTCCATCAGAAGCATGCAGCACCTGATTTCCCGATCCAGCCTGTTTGAAAAAAAGATCTCTTTCATGCGATCCGTTATCGTCTTCAGTTTCGCCGCAAGCTCCGGATGCGTACAGCAACATACAACGTGCAGGTTGCAATACATATGCATGATCCTTCGCAAATCAAACAGCGAATTGATGAATGCATTGGAAAACTGTATGACAAGCGCCTTCTCTCTATCTGCGTCTATGATCGCGTGCATTTCCATCGGCCATACCAGCACAAAATCATTTGGCACAAGCTCGTAAGTGCTCCTGCCAACCTTATAGATATTCGTTTTGCCCGGGCCTACCAGCAGAATTTCCCCGTAGGAATGCCAGTGCATCTGATAACTTCTTTCCTTATAACCCGTAGACATATTGAATGCGCTTGAACGGTCAAAATTATATTTTTCATACGTACTGTAATCCATATGATCAATATCCTATCCGAAGCTTTCACCCCTGCAGCACAAGAACCATCTCTGTATCATCCATCAGGCATGTATCTGCATTTCTGCCTTCCGCACTGATTCGGTAATCGCCTTTAAAAGCCTCTATTTCAATCCAACCGTTTTCATCGGTTTTTACCGTGGTATCCGTCCACCACTCCTGCTTAACAAGCTTTTTCAGCATCTCATACGAGGGCTTTTTCGAATTATCCTCTCTGACAAAGCCGCTCGGCGCCTTAAGCCATGCCCCGTCCCTGAAATCCCATGTGGTGATTGCTTCCACAAGCGGATGAGAAAACAGTACCCTGTACATTTCTTCCATCTGGCGTGCCTGCCTTTCTTCCCCTTCGGGAGTCGTAGGCCAACGATCCACCTGCCAGTCGTTTAAGTCCATGATATGCGGCGGCATGATCTCACCTGAGATCAGGGTATTCTCGGTAAAGTGTATTGGAAGTCCGAAACTCGAAAACCGTTCCAATACCTCCTCAAGTTTCTCCCTGCCCCAATACCCCTGATGCTGGTGGGACTGGATCCCGATGGTGCTGATCGGTACCCCCGCATTCAGACAGCCGTCTATGAGGATCTCATAGTTTATGGACGTATTAAAATCATTGAGCAGCAGTACCGCGTCAGGATTATTTTCATGCGCTCTTTCAAAAACTTCCTTGATCAGACCGACACGCCCCTTCTCCTTGCATATTCTGGTCACGGCATTATCATACTTATCAAAGATCGGCATAATAACGACCTCATTGATCACATCCCACATGTCGATAACGCCCTTAAAGCCCGTAACCTCTCTGTCGATCCTCTCAAGCTGCTTTTTCATGATCGTCTGATTATCATACTGCATGAGCCAGTCGGCGCATACGGTATGCCAGCACAGGGGATGTCCTTTCACCCTGACGCCCTGATCCTTAAGATACTGCGCCGTTTTCATGAGCATGTCTTTGTTCGGTTTCCCCTCAACAGGCTCATAATTTCCCCAATAAAAAGGAAGGGTGGCATAATTGAATACCTCCAGCCAACTATCCGTCAACTGCTTATATTCTTCTTCGCCCTTCAAGACAAACGGGATAAAATCAAAGCCGCCGCAGCCAAACAAAAATGCATGGTTTACCTGTTTGATCCCTATTGCACGATTTGCCATCGGGTTCCCCTGTTCATCTGTCACCCGGATCCGTTTCGTTACTTTCCTATGTGCCGCTTCCATAAAATCTCTCCTTATCTCATGCTAAATATGCTATGCTGACAGCGCTTTAAAAAGTTTCTTTCTGATTTGCCGTTTTTATATTATTTATTACCTTGTTTGATTTGACTTCTTATATTCCGCTATGCCATGGATCACTTTTTGTTTTATAAAATGAAACCCCCGCTTACACAAATGCGTGTCTGTATACAAAAATGGAGAAGTGTCCAATAAACACTTCTCCAAAAGGCGCAGACCGGATTTGAACCGGTGAATCAGGGTGTTGCAGACCCATGCCTTACCACTTGGCTACTGCGCCATGGTGACTCCAACGGGAATCGAACCCGTGTTACCGCCGTGAAAGGGCGATGTCTTAACCGCTTGACCATGGAGCCGGAGGATTTCGGTGCAATACTCCACCGAGCTCACGTAGTGACGCTCGCACAGTTAATTCCGAGCTTCACGTAGTGATGCTCGCACAGTTAATTCCGAAGGAATTTACTGTTGCCTTAACGAATGCTATGATACCACATCCCATACTAATTTGCAAGGGATTTTTGGAAGAATTGCGCGACAGGACAGCTCACCTGCCGCGCACCACATTTTATTTACCCGCTTTTTCATCCCAAACAGGCACTTGTGTCCCTGCCACCTTGGATGTGAAAGGCGTGCCGTCCCGCTTTTCAAAGTGATCCGTAGCCCGCTTTACATAGGAAAATCCGAGGTAAAGAAGTGGGATATTGCAGTAGGCAATCAAAATATTGGCAAAGTCTGAAAGGTCCCACAAAGAACCAAGATCCATGCCCGCAATGCTGGTCAGGACGCCGAAAGACACTACCGCCAGACAGAGGACGCGGATCGTATAAAGGAAGGCCTTCTTGGTCGAGATCCTGCTCGCGCAGATTTCCGTAAAGGAGAAGAAGCCCAGCAAACAGGTAAAGGCAAACAGTCCGTCAGCCACACCCTGCCCATAATGACCACAAAACCCGTCAACGTACAGATCACGATGGTGTCAAGGAAGACGCCAATGGCCTGCTTCATTAGACATCAAACCGCGCATGACACCCTGAATCAATGCCACACCGAAATCACTGCCAAAAACCGCCTCCTGCTTGAATGCCTGCGTAAATACCACGTAGAAAAACCAAGGGATCCTTGTGAAATTCACTAAGATCAATATCAGCACCGTCAGCACATAGACGACTGCCATGATGGGCACCAAAATATCCGTCACCTTTGTCACCTTGCGGATACCGCCCCAGCCCGTTCAGTTCCTCCTCAGCAGCACCGCTACCGCCCGCATATCTTCCGGTATTTGACACACCAATTTTCCGTCAGCAATCCCGATTTCCGCCTCCGCATCCGAATAGACCGTCTCAATCCGGTAATCCCCGCCGTTTGGCAAAGGAACGGTAAGCGCGCCCTCATGCTCTCCGTTAAAAGTATGGAAGACTGCCAGCATCCCGTCTTTCTCCCCATGCTCCACACTGCCCTCCGTGCGCAGAAGACACTGCCAGCCCTGCGGATGGCGCCAGCTTAACACCTTCGGCCCATAAAGACTGCTGTACCCGTCCTTGATAATGGGCGCCGCTTTTTGATAAAAGGCGATTCCCCTGTCGATCACATCCCACTGCGCATCCGTCAGCTTGGTCACATCCCCTGACAGGCACATCCTGCCCAGGAACGTATTGGCAATTGAATAGGCGATCCTTTTTAAGGAATCCGTCTCGCGAATCACGGCCCAGATCTGGTTCTGCCGCGGCAAGATCACGCGGTGCAGCGCTGCAGCGATGATCGGGATTTCCTCGCACTCATGAGCATCCGAAAAGGAAGCCATGCTGCACTCACTCATCATAAGCGGCTCCAGCTTATGCCCGCCCGAAGAACAGTTTTCCAGAATAATGTCGGGAACCTTCTCCTTCACCTTGCGGATAAAAGCAAGGGAGGCTTCCATATTCTGACGCAGTCCTTCACCCAGCGATTCGACACCGTCGCAGCCCACGCCGATGGTGTCGTTGTAATCCATTTTCATATACGAAAAACCGTATTTATTCAGCTGGCCGATTACTTTTTCTTCCAGATCCTTCTGCACCCACTCCTGGCGCATATCCCAGAAACGTCTCATGGTGGTGGTAAGCGTTGCTCCGTTTCGTTTCAGCAGATGCGCCGTATCCTGATAGGCCTCCGCTCTCTCTCCCACATTGTCGATCTCAAACCAGATCCCAGCCTTCATGCCATGGTCATTGATCGCTTTCACGGTCTTGTCAAGTCCCTGCGGGAACAATTCCTTTGATACGCGGTAATCCCCCATGGAAATGTCCCACGGAACACCCTCCTCCTTGAACCAGCCGCAGTCGATCACAAAATAGGAAATCCCCTTATCTTTGATGGCTTCCAAAATCCCACAGATATTCTCATGGGAAGGGCAGCCCCAGGTGGTACAGTATTCATTAAAAATGACGGGAAGCGTCTGCTCAGACGCAGGCCCCTGATCCAGCACATCATCCAAAACCGCCGTCATTCTCTGAGAGATCTGATCCAACCGAGATTCACGCAGTGAAGCTCGAGAAGTGAATCCGTCAGAATTTACTTCTGTGTCCCTGCACACGGAAAGGATCGCCGTAGGCGTAACAAAGGTTTCTCCCGGCGCAACTTCCTTCATCCAGTGCCCGAAATCATAATCCGCCAGCCCGCCTGATAAGGCCGCGTCGTCGCCTCTGCGGTAAACTTCCATCTGCCAGCTGGCATTGTGACAGATCATCGCACCCCAGAAAATATCGGATTTACTGTCCTCTATGACCGCATACGGAAAATAACCGTTGACAGGCATGGAACCCACCTGACCAAAGCGCTCACAGCGCACCGCGTGACCGCCCCAGGAAGGTTCCAACTGGATATCCTCAAAGACCTGCGTCTCCACCCTGCCTTCCATGCTCCACACGCTGCGGATGCGGTGCAGTTTTAAGTACCCGTTCTCATCCGCTCCTACAAAAGGAGAAATGCCGCCCAGTGAAAAGCTGGAGAGAAGCTCTAAGCCCACTTTTTCCTGCGACTGATTTGTAAACGCGGTAAAAGAGAGCAGGCTTTTCTTTCCCTCTTTCCAGACAAGATAATGGCAGTAACGATTGCCTCGTTTATCCGTAAAGGCAGTGCAGATGACCGTCCTGCCGCCGTCGTCCATTAACTTCTGATGCTCAGAGGCAAGACGTAGAATATCAGTTTTCCGCCCTTTGCCTTTGCTGCTTCCAACTTCTCCGTTTGAACTCTCTGCCGCAAAATATTGCGCACAGTCTTCCTTTTCTCCAGCCTCGCCGTCACGTTTCACTTCCTGACCGTCAAACACAAGCGCCGCCACGGAGGGATTCTGCCGCATGGTCCTGCCTCCCGCGTAGGCCCCCGCATAGGTGTCCCCCACAAGCTTCACCTGGATCAGGGAATCCGAATAGGGCTTTTCCCTGTAAGCGACCTCGTAGGCCGCATCCGCAGGGAGTAATACCAGCTCCATACTCCCCGTCTCTGTATCCTGCACATAGCAGGCGCGCATATCTCCTAATACAAATTCGCTGTAAACTTTCTTCATCCTGCCTCCTTATCCGACTGCTGCAAACTCTGTTAGACACGCTTCCTCTATTCAGACCTTTGCGCCGTGCCCCTATTTCTGCATTGCTTCTTTCTGTAACTGATCGAACATTTTCATACATTCATCCACCGTAGCGCCGTTTAACAGCTCCCTCACGATCAGACAGGTATTTCCCCACTGCTCCACATTCATGCTCGCATTGGCTCCAAGTACATAGACGTTTTCCTGTATCCTGTCATTCAGCGGCTTCAATGCAGGAATGCACTCCACCTCCACATTTTTGGAAGGGGATATCACCCTGTTGGTCTCCACGTAAATCTGAAGCGCCTCATCCGACAGGATCACGTCCATAACCGCCATCGCATCTTCTCCGTGCTCCGCGTTAATGCCGACACCAAAGTCCGTCATGGGCATGACCTGCATCTGCCCGCGGCTTCTTGGGAAGCCGATGACAAGCATCTCAAAATCAGGTTTCCCATATGCGGTGTCTGTGTTTGCAGCCCCCAGTATGCCATGACAATGGGTGTTTTCTGAGCCAAAAAATCCGCTCCTTCTCCTTCAATCACCTCGCTGACATAAGCCTTTTGGGCATCAATATATCCCTTGTCGATCATTTCCAGCAAAAATTCAAATCCCGGACGCATATAATCACTGTACTTGGCTTCTCTACTGTTCAAGGCCGCGATCTCCGCCTCCGTATTCCCACCGTTATATAAATCCACATAAGCCTGCGCCAGCACAAAGGTTTCCAGCCACCATCTGTTGGCGCCCACGGGCGTCTCAATTACCGCTCCACCGCAAGTTGTCCGTTCTCCACGATCTCACAGCCCGCTTTCTCAAAAGCAAGAATCTCCCGCAAAATCTCAGCATTGATTTCGTTGTCCTCTGCTGTCAAAAATGCAGCCCTGCCAGATTATGGATCGACTCCGTTTCGGGCTCGGCAGTCTTCTGTGCCATCTGCATCTGTTGCATCTTTTCTTTAAAAGCTGAAGCAAAGAACGGCTTTAAAAGAATTCCTACATTCCCCGTCTGATCGATCTCCTCGCTTCCGAGCTCGCCATGGTCTGACCAAAACAGGATCGACAGCATATCTCCTGCCTTTTCCCGAATCCGGCTTATCGCCTTCGAAGCGTCTCCATGCACTACATTACCGCCTAACAGAATCACCTGCCAGCCTGATGCATCGCTCCCTAACAGCGTTAATGCCTCCTCCATGCTGTGCACCATATCTGTCGCAACGCCGACACCTCCCATAAGCGTGCCGATATTTTCACAAGTGTCCTTGTCGGCATCTGCCACCAAAATCTTTGTAATACCCTGTTCCTCCCAGAACCGCCTGTCTGACTGCCTCTCGGGGATCCGAAATTCCAGTTCGACCCAGAACAGACTTCCCTCGTCCACCTCGCTGAATACATCGATGGTGCCGCCCATCAACTCTATGATATTCTTGGTGATCGCCATGCCAAACCCGGTTCCCTGCACCTTATTGGTAGTACTGTTTTCTGCCCGTGTAAAGGCGTCGAAGACACTCATGCTTGATGCCCGTCACTTCCACGAAGAATTTCTGCGACCTAGCCTCCGCCATCGGGCGAATGATCGCATCCACGGAAGACACCAGATCATTTAAGGTAAATTCCTCCACGTTCAGAACAACTTTACCGCTCTCAATTTTGGAAACATCCAGGATATCGTTAATCAGGCTGAACAGATGCTGCCCGAAAGCCATGATTTTCTTTGTATATTCCCTCACCTTTTCCGGTTTTTCCGCATCACGGGAGAGCAGCGTCGTAAAACCAATGACAGCATTCATCGGCGTACGGATATCGTGTGACATATTGGAGAGAAACGTTGTCTTGGAATTGCTTGCGATCTGTGCCGCCTGCAGTGCTTCCGCCAGCCTGCGATTGCTGATTTCGCGCTCCTCCTCGCGTTCCCTGCGTATTCTGTTCTGCTGCCTTTGATTGAGATAAAACAAGTCGCAGCAGAGAACAAAAGCAGTCAGCATGACTGCAACCACAATAATGATATTTTGGTTGACTGTTCTGCCTTCCTGTTGTATCGCTTCAATTGGCACATATCCGGTCAGATAGAGTGTACCGTTATTCACCGACCACATATAGTTCAGGGAATTCTTATTTCTGATATCATGATAGAACATGATATTTTTATGCTGCTTAACGCAGTCCTCAACCTCTTTCCGAAGGTTTTCATCCTGAATATCATTGGCACGATAAAAGTCCGCCAGGTTCAGATGTCCCGCGCTCCGCTCCCCCATTCCCTTAGGCTTTAGCACGAAACGCTCCGTCTCCGCATCCATAATATAAAGCATCGCCTTTTGATTGTAAAAACCCTCCGGCAGCGACTTGTCAAACGTATCATAAATATACTCAACATAGAGCGTGACAATCTCCTGTTCTCCCTTTATCACCGGACATTTGATGCAATAGTCCCACGTCCCCATATCATTTAAGTATGACTGGGACACCGGCAGACCATCAATGGTTCCTCCTGCGGAAAAGTCCAGTTCTTCCTCCGTAAATATCTCTCCCGTACTGGCCACGCCTTCCTTTTCACCCGTCCGAATCAAAGCAAGCTTCACCATCGTCTCACTTTTCTTAAAATAACGAACATACTTTTCCGGCTCCTCCATCACCGCAATTCCCTGCGCCATCAACCGCTGATACTCCGCCTCTTTGTTGAGGATGGCCTCGATCATACATTTGATCAAATCAAGACTCTCATTCAGATTCCGGGTTGCCGAGGCCGCCATCTCTTTTGTCATCTTACGCGACACCACCAAAAATGAGAAAGACCAAAATGATAGAAACAAGCAATAAAATTCCTCTGTCTGTCTTACTTTCATCACGCTGTTTTCTCATTTTGGTCTCCGTTCCACTTATATAGCAAACTGCTTTGGTATTAAAATTTTCTTATTTATTATATTCCTGTTTCTTCATAAAGTCATCCCTTATATTTATTTTCCTGCTGAAACAGCGCGGCCGTCTTCTCCATCCGTTCCGAAATTTTTACCCCAAAAGGGCAGCGGCTCTCACAGGCCTTACAGCCAATGCACGCATCCGCCTTATGCTCCAGTGCCAGATAATGCTCTCTCACCGTCGCAGGAACCTCCTCCTGCATCACGGCAAGATCATAATATTTATTTACCATGGCAATATCAATTTCTTTGGGGCAGGGTTTGCAGTGCCCACAGTATGTACACTCGCCTTTGCCAAATGTATTGCGTGGCGCCTTTGCCAGAATCGCCGCGTAATTTTTTTCCGCCTCATCAGCAGTCTCATAAGCCACGGCCCGTTCCACATGTTGCGGCGTATCATAACCTGCCAGCACGGACGCGACTGCGGGACGGGTCAGGCAGTAGTGAATGCACTGTACCGGGGTCAGCGCCACCCCAAAAGGAGAACGCGCCGCGTCAAACAAACGACCGCCCGCATAGGGCTTCATCACGGTGATGCCTACGTCGTTCTGCTCGCACAGCTTATAAACTTCCGCACGTGCAGGATCAATACCGCCGAAGCCGTCTGCATATTCTTCCACAAAATAATCGTCAATATTATCTGTAGGCGGCAAAAGGTCAAATGCAGGATTGATGCTGAATAAAATCATTTCAATGAACCCACTCTGCGCAGCCCTTTTCGCCATCAGCGGATTGTGCGTGCTCATGCCAATATGACGAATCTTTCCTTTTGCCTTCAATTCCTTCACATACTCGAGGAAAGGGCCGTTCATGGCATGATCCCAATCCGCTTCCTGATCGATAAAATGAATCATGCCCAAGTCAACGTAATCAGTCTGCAAGCGCGTTAACAAATCCTCAAACGCCTCACGGCATATTTTCACATCGCGCGTCCTCTCATATTGACCGTTTTGCCAAGTGGAGCCAATATGCCCCTGAATGTACCAGCGTTCCCGCCTGCCCGCCAGCGCCTTTCCTATCTTTGTGCGCACGTTCGGCTCGGACATCCAACAGTCCAAAATGTTGATACCGAGCTCTTCCGCGCGGTCGATCATGGCCTTGCATTCCTCGTAATCGTGGCGTTCCAGCCACTCGCCCCCAAAACCGACCTCACTGACCATTAAATCTGTTTTTCCAAGTCTGCGATACTGCATGGTAACCTCCCTATTTAGTCAAGTCTTTTTTCCTTATTTTTCAAGGATTTTTTAGTTA
>ERZ777011.2416-NODE-2416-length-14994-cov-6.317893_pt1 | contig 14994 bp, 9 predicted proteins | sample MGYA00374964_ERZ777011 | MGnify/ENA primary metagenome ERZ777011 (study PRJEB29310, sample SAMD00008975) | mouse gut metagenome | study: EMG produced TPA metagenomics assembly of the Metagenome analysis of fecal microbiota from mouse which was promoted...
ATTCTATTTATTAGGCAATTATAAGATAGCGGTTTTTATAGTGACGAAGTCAGGGCAATTTCGCGTGCTACACTGGGCTTTTCAGCTATACATACCTTCATTTGTAAAACAATCTTTTTTAAAACAGTCTTGCAAAAATACGCTTTTCAAGTGGCTTTTACATTTTTTAGTTGCAAAAAAGTTCAAAGAACCGTGTTCCAGATAGCCGTCGGTTTTCCTTTTATTTACTAACTTTTTCTTTCACGGGAGTGCCTGTATCAACTGTTACGCCTTGCAATTCCACGTATTCCACATGAAGCGGATTGTTAGGGCTGGCTTTGACATACAAAGATTGCAAGATCGCCTTGCGGTTGTTTATTTTGACATGGCAGACGAAGCGGTTTCCATCCCGGCAGACCGTCAGTTCCTTTTCCGGATAGGCTGTGAGGGTGATTGTACAAGTTTGTTCTGTCATTGAAACCACTTTATAACCATAGGCCATCTTTTTTTGAATGTAATTCAGCCCGTTGGTTTTTCCGGGTTCCTTTTCCCGGTTCAACCAATAGACTTTTATGGGTTCTTGAGAGTCCAGCTTAGCATTGGTCTGGTTGGCATCGTAACAGACAAGGTTACGATTCAGGCTGCGTGCGATGTGGAAAAGCCGATCCGATGTTGTGTATGTGGAGTCCGGGCCGGCATCCCGGTTTTGCGCATAAGTATGGATGGAAGTGGCCCATAGTAGGCTATATGCCAGTATCAGTCTTGCCATAAGTCGGATAGTGTTGTCCATGTTTGTTTTATAGGTTGAGTATGGTTGAAAAAATCGTTCCAAAAATGTAAATAGTGTGTTCCACAAGTGGAACCAGCCGGTTCACATTTGTGGAACGTTTTTTATTATTGTATTATTCGATATTCTTCCTGATCTTTGTCAGGTATTCTTTCATTCCTTCCGAATCCTTGTCCTTGATGATTCTCTGCAAGATGTCCAGTTCCTCCTGGATACGTGCGATCTGATGAGGTGTGCGTGGGTTGAAAAGGATTTCCGTCAATAGATAATCATCTTCGGAAAGCAAGCCTCTGGCGATTTTCATGTGACGTTTGAAGGTCGTACCTGGGGCATCTTGGTGTTTCATCGTGGCGGCAAATACCATTGTGGATGCAAACGGAATGCCGAGTGAGTAAGCAACGACTTTGTCATGTTCCTCGAAAGTATATTCGCAGATATGCAGGCGCAGGCTGGAATAGATGTCTTTGAAGAATATTTTTCCCAAATGATCTCCTTCTGAGATAATGATCGTATTTTCTTTTTCCAGTTGTCCCAAGTTGGCGAATGTCGGACCAAACATCGGGTGGGTAGAAACATACGGGAAACCAGATGTCTCGTAGAATTCTTTCAGATGTGTCTTGACCGATGCGATGTCTGAGATGATGCAGTATGGTTGCAAGTAAGGCATGACACTTTTGAATGCTTCGATCGTATAACTTAATGTCACGCAGTTGATGACTAATTCAGGTTTGAACTCGGCAACCTCTTCCGGCTTTTGCAGGCGAAGGGCGTTATAGATGAAACGCATCCGTTTCGGATCGCTCTCAAGTACGGCTACTTCATGTTCAAAACTAAGTAAATCGGTGAAGAAAGATCCCATCTTCCCTGCACCCAATATCAGTATTTTCATTCTTGATAATTGTTTAATGTACCAATATGCCAATATGTCAATCAATAAGTGTATTATATTTCTTTCGATTGGTGCATATTGGCACATTGACATATTGGCAAGTTGTTATTATTCATTCATGATGATCATCTGTTGGCGGACGGATTCTTCATGGATTTCTTTCAGGATTTCTTTGACAAAGTCTGCGTTCAGTTCCATTTGTTCCCCCATATTGGAACGCTTTTCCAAAATCTCGCTGTAACGCGGTGATTGCAGGATTGGCATATTGTGCTCTTTTTTATACACGCCAATTTCGCGGGAGATGCGCATACGTTTGGCCAGCAATTCCAGCAGTTGTTCGTCGATGCTATCGATCTGGCGGCGGAGTTCAGACAGGTTTTCCGTTGTTTGGTTGGAATCGCGGATAACCAATAGATTCAGGACATAATCCAATACATCCGGCGTGATCTGTTGTGAAGCGTCGCTCCATGCACAATCCGGATTACAATGAGATTCAATAATCAGACCGTTGAAACTTAGATCCATAGCTTGTTGGCAGAGAGGGGCGACCAGTTCACGCTTGCCACCGATATGGCTCGGATCGCAGAAGATCGGAAGGTTTGGCATGCGGCGGCGCAGTTCGATAGGGATATGCCAGAGGGGAAGGTTACGGTACATTTTCTTATCGTAAGAACTGAAACCGCGGTGGATAGCACCCAAGCGACGGATGCCGGCTCCGTAGAGACGTTGGAAAGCTCCGATCCACAATTCCAAATCCGGATTAACCGGGTTCTTGATCAGGACAGGAACATCCACGCCTTTCAATGCGTCGGCAATTTCCTGTACGGCAAACGGGTTAACCGTTGTACGGGCTCCGATCCACAGCACGTCGATCCCTGCTTTCAATGCTTCGAAGACGTGATCTTTTGTTGCCACTTCGGTTGCGACATACATGCCTGTTTCCTTTTTTACCCGTTTCAACCATTGGAGTCCTTCTGCTCCGATTCCTTCGAATCCACCCGGTTTGGTACGAGGTTTCCAAATTCCTGCGCGGAACAGTTTGATGCCTTTGTCGGCAATCCCTTTGGCTGTTTCCATCACTTGTTCTTCTGTCTCTGCGCTACATGGGCCGGCGATTACGATAGGACGTTGCGGGTCTATGCCGGGTAACATGATTGATTCTAATACCATTTCCATGATTGTATACCTATTTTATTATATTTTTAATTCGATTTAATGCTTCTTCCAATATCTCTTTTTTACAACAGAGCGAAATGCGGATGTAACGTTCGCCCTGGCTACCGAAGATGAATCCCGGTGTCAGGAATACATTGGCTTCGTACAGGACTCTGTCGGCTATCGCTTCGCTGCCTTTTGCCCCGGCGGGGATTTTTCCCCAGAGAAACATGCCTACCTGCTTTTCGTCATATTCGCATCCCAACGTGTGCATGATTTGTCCGGCGAGGTCGCGGCGGCTGCGATAGACGCGGTTCATATTGTCGTACCATTCTTTCGGGGCGCTCAACGCTTCGACGGCTGCGTGCTGCATCGGTTTGAACTGTCCGGAGTCGATATTGCTTTTCACTTTCAGGATCCACTGTACGAATTGGGCATTGGAGGCGAGCATCGCCATACGCCAGCCCGGCATATTGTGTGCTTTGCTCATGGAGTTCATCTCGATACAGATATCTTTTGCTCCCGGTACGGAAAGGATGCTCAACGGATGTTCGTTCAGGATGAAACTGTAAGGATTGTCGTTGCAGATAATAATCCCGTGCTTCTTTCCGAAAACAACCAATTTTTCATACAGTTCCACGCTGGCGTTTGCTCCTGTCGGCATATTCGGGTAGTTGGTCCACATCAGCTTGACGTTTGAGAGATCCATCTTTTCCAGTTCTTCGAAGTCCGGCTGCCAGCCTAGTTCCTCTTTCAGCTCATACGGGATCAGGTTGGCTTCAACCAGTTTGCTTACCGAACTGTAGGTCGGATAACCCGGATTGGGAACCAGCACGCCGTCGCCCGGATTCAGGAATGCCAGCGAGATGTGTAGGATTCCTTCTTTGGAACCGATCAACGGCTGGATTTCCGTTTTTGGGTTGAGGTCCACATTATACCATGCCTTATACCAGTCAGCGAAGCCTTTGCGTAGTTCAGGAATGCCTACATACGGTTGGTAACCGTGTTCGTTCGGTTGGTGAGCATGTTCACATAACGTCTCGATGGTCCGTTCCGAAGGAGGGAGGTCGGGACTGCCTACGCCGAGGTTAATCATGTTTTTACCTGCAGCATTCATTTCGGCTACTTCTTTCAGTTTCCTGGAAAAGTAATATTCCTGTACGCTACCTACACGGTTAGCGGGTGTAATGGTCTTACACACTTTGTTTTCCTTCTGCATATTCGCCAAGTATTTTTAAGTCTTTTGTCAACGGTCTGATAGCATCCAATGCCTGTTTGTAGCGCAGGTAATCCGTAAATGTCAGATTGATGTAGAACAGATATTCCCATTCGCGCCCGATGATCGGCAAGGATTGTATTTTGGAAAGATTCATGTCGTAGAAAGAGAGGACGGAGAGAACTTTGGAGAGGCTGCCGGCTGTATGAGGGAGGGCGAAAACGACAGATGCTTTGTTTTTGTCTTCACCTTTGAGCATCTCGTCTGCTGTCCAACGGTCGGCGATTGCCAGAAAGCGGGTGAAGTTTCGTTTGTTTGTCTCGATCCCTTCGGCAAGGACTTCCATATTGTAGATCTGGGCGGCCAGTTTCCCGCAGATGGCGGCGTGTCCTTCCAGCTGGTTTTCCGAAATCCACCGGGCGCTCATGGCGGTGTCCTCTTTCTCGACCACTTTTGCATTGGGCAGCGTATCGAGGAAATCGGTACATTGCATCAAGGCGATCGGATGGGAGTTGACCTCTTTGACATCATGGATATTGGTTCCCGGAAGTGCAACCAGCGAATGGGAGATACGCAGTTTGTATTCGCCGATAACTTGTAGACCGCTTTCGCGGATCAGTTCATGGTTTTGTAGCAAGCTGCCTGCGATTGTATTTTCAATCGCCATTATTCCCAAAACGGAAGGATCTTTTTTGATGGTCGAAATAACATCTCTGAATGTATTGCAACCGATAATTTCTATTTCTTCACCTTCGAAATAATTGCGGGCGGCTATGTCGTGATACGAACCGGCTATTCCCTGGATTGCTACTTTCTTTTTCATCATCTCTATCTATTTTAATTTTCAAGTCTCAATTTTAACTGTCCATTATAAAAAAAGTCCTACCGGAACCGGCAGGACTTCATATTTTGTTATTGACCTATACATCATTCATCAATGCTCTACATACAAACTCCTGCCTTCACCTTGCTAAAGTAAAAGTAATAAAAGTAATATGTAAAGCTAAATCGATTCATTTTGTCTGTTTGTTTTTTAATATGCGGCAAATGTAACGCTTTTTTTGAAAATACAAGCATGAAGTGATATTTTTTTTATATTCAGTTGTATTCATTACTTCACGGCAATTTTACTCGTCTCTTTGTCTCCATCTGTTGTTGCCTGTATAACATAGATGCCTGCCGGCAAGTCAAGGCAGAATACTTCCGTGTTTACATTTTGACGGGCAGTCTGAAGTTTGCCATCAAGGGTATAGACAAGGATGGAGCGCAAGGGAGCGGAGGCTGTTACAATCACTTCACCACGTTTTGGGGAATAGATCGAAATAGCATCGGGTATCAAAATGTCGTCGTTGGCGGTTGCCGTGTAAGAGCCGCGTAAGAAATAACGCCCGTGGCAGTTGCCTTTGAGTGTGAAAATGGACTTGTCGCCCACCAACGGGAGGTTTGTTTTGCATTCGGCATCGTAGAGCGAGAGGTCGGCGAAGTCTGCGCCACCGGAGAGCGTTACTTGTATTTCGTCATTGTCTAAACTGTAGATACCGATTGGGATATGGACAAGGTTTTTGCGCACGTTGATTGAAACCGTTTGTGTACCGGCTACGGTATAGATGGTCGGCACATCGTCCAGATTGGAATCCAGCAATAATTCGGCATCTTCACTGTCGGTAAACTTGTCATTGGCACTGCTGCGCATGGCAATCAGAGCTTGGCTTTGTTTGCCTTCCTTGCCGGCTATCAAGGTAAGGACATGGGAAGACGGGGCAGAACGAAGTAAGGAACCGTTTGCTGGTGCAGGAGTACCCAGAATTTGCATATTTGTATTAAACTCTACTTCGAGTTCTTTGGTATTTGCTGTTTTTGCCTTGACGAAAAAGGATTGCAAGGGAGCGACAGAAGAAGTTGTTCCTATCCATTCCTTTGTACCGGCTGCTATATTGATAGCCTGTTCATTGTCTTTAACGATCCAATATTTAGGTTCAAGACCGTTGTTTTGTGCGAAGAACTTCGTCATATCCAAATGTGCCATGAACGGATTACCGACCAAAAAATAGGTATGATTAAACTTGTTTTCACCTGCATCGGCGGTATGTTCTATTTTGACACTAAACGAGTTATTCGTAATGGCATCTTCAATTTTCAGTTTACCATATCCTACATTCTTATTTATATGCACGGGAGTTCCTGCTATTCCATCTTTATCTTTCGTATAATCGTATATGGAATATGTATCATCTGCTTTTGGCATCCGAAATAAAACTGTCTTCTTATCGAGTGTGGCATCGGATGGAACTACCGTATTCACCGAGAACCCGATTCCTGGATCATAGGGATACTCAACATTGTTATAGACGATACTCCAGTTGGCATAATATGTGACGGGATCTTGCAAATCCGGCAATATGCGTCCTTTTTCCCAGCTACGTTGGTAAACTGCAGGATTTATGCGGCTATTGGTCGTAGTATTGAAAGTAATATCCTTGAAATACTCTGTCTCCTGTCGATAGTTTTTCTTCGGTGTATACCAGTCTCCCGCATACATTGCTTTCAGCGGAGAGGAGAGCGTGTACCATCTGCGTGGATTCAGTTCGTAATCTATCCATGCCGTGCCGTACACCAAATACTGTGTATTGAGCATTTCCGTATTCGGTTGGAAATGAATTTGGGCGCAAGTGTTGGTGTAGTAAGGTCGGCAAGAAAGATCTGTGAAATTGTCAGCCAGACTAATTTCTCGATTACTGCCAACTGTTTTTACATCCGCCATTAATTCATATTCGATATTGGGGGTGGAACTTTGTGTTACTTTGGTAGCCTCTAAGCTTAAGTCAAGGATATAATTATCTTCTTTCAGAGGTTTGTACCAGTTTGTTTGTTTAGCACTGTTCTTTTTTGCATACAGTTCTGCCTGCGGATTTTCTGTCGTTTCCGTTACTTTCGTGAAGTACATGGGGACAAATCCATTGGAGGTTTGGCGATATCTTGATGGATCACTTTCAGGATCGTCATCATTTTCCAAATAAGAATCAGTCTTATGTAATGCTGCTTTACCTGACCGTTTCCAGTTCGCATCATTGTTCCAGTTACTTTTTGTACCGTCTGTTGGAGTCCAGGTTTGGAACTCGGGAACAATCTTCAAGTCAAAATAAAGATCGCCCGGTATAGTATCTTTGGTATCTTTTTCAATAAACTGGATACGGATACGGTAGGTTTCCCCTTCACGGAATTTGAAATTTGTGTCATTCAAAAGATTTTGTTCTTTCAGTCCTTTCAGTATGACTTTATTATTTGTTCCACCATCTTTCTTGGCAGATAAACTTGCCACTGTCGCTATTCTATACCGCTCGTCAAAAGCACTTACTATTTCATCTTTTGCATAGTCTCCGCTTACCAGATAAGCAAAGGCTGTAGTTTCATTTTTCCTGTTATAGGAGGTAAGTGTAACATTGGAATGGTCTTCTTTGTCTGTCCATTTCGGATCTTGCAAGGGAATTGTTAATGTTTTGTTAATATTGGTGACGAGTGTCTGCAAATCATTCAATCCGATACGCACACCGCGGGTTCCTTCCGGATATTCCACATCAGGAAAACCAGGGTCCAAAGTCGGTCCGGAACCTTTGTATCGAAGTGTATATTCATACGGTCCCCAACAGATCAATGTATCTTTTTCAACTATTTGTTTTGTCAGGATCGGAATAATTGTAAGTTTTTGCGTGATAGGTTCGGAATCCTCTGTTTGTACTTCATCTTCGAGCAGTGGCCATGCTGTGCAACTTTTCTTTTTAAACAGAAAACGGCTTTTTTCTTTGAGCAATATTTTCTGCATTTCTTTCGTAAATTGATAAGGTTGTTTTTTATCTGCCAATACGACAGTTTCCGGATCATCCGCTTCCGGAAAATCTGCCCGGAAATGTTCCATGATAACAGCAAGACTCCACTTTGTCTCCAGGATATTATCATTATATTCCATCAAAGAACCATTGAAAAAGTCGAAATATCCTCTATATTTAGTTGTATCATTATCTGTTGGTGCAATCAAAGCTTCCATTGACGGTGTAATGACAGGCCGTTCACCCAATTTGAATATTTTTTTGTCATTTTTATCTTTTACAGGCTCCCCGTCAATACGTACGCGAAAACCGCCCTTTACCGTGAATTTGCTCCAGACATCGGCTTCGTCAAAAACTTTGCTTGGTGCAGTTACAGCATTGTTTGCATCATTTTGGTTCTGATAAAACTCGACTACATACTCTTCTCCGGAATGAAGTTTAGTGGCACGGGGGTAGGTATAGAAGAAAAGCTCTTCTGTTTCTTCTTCATTTTTTTTGTGGCGCATTATGTAGGAATATGCAATATCTGTCGTTTCTTCTGGATTTGATTTATAGTCGGTGGCGTCAAATATGAACTGACCAAAACCGGATTCTGTATCATTTTGATAATCATTATATCTACAGGATATAGGTTCCCATAATTGATTTCCGTTGCTATCCGTTCCTGCTTTTTCCCAAAAAGCATAATAGCGAGTAACTTGTCCAGTTTTTTCCGGCGCCAAATTCAGTAACGATTCGAATTTCATTGAAATTTTTGCTTCAACGAGTCTTTCTTTTTGGTCTGTATTTACACAACTTTCCTTTACGTCCGCTTTGATTTCAGGTTTTACCGAATACATGCGAATATCATCCAATAGCAAATCAGCTCCGTTGGAGTTGAAACAGTTGTTGTTTAAAACAACGATGATTCGATCTTTTCCTTCCAACTTCTTCGGATCCGGTACAAATGAGAAACTGACATTCATCCATTCTCCACGGCAACGTTCTACGTATGATGGGGAAGTCAGATATTGTCCTTCGTAGCTTTCACTTGCGTAATCCGAATATGCCTCCGGGTTATAAATTGGATGTTGATAGGTTTCGGTTCGTCTATTTTTATCTTCATCTTCGCCGCCCCATTTCGGTATAAATCCGGTCAAATAGTTCACTAGTTCTTCTCCATTCGCTTCATCATTAATATCATCTCCGTTTTTGTATGTTTTCACAGATATTCCAATATTTGCAGTCGTACTCTTCTTGGAAAGTTCATTTACCCACATCGAAACATAAATACGCGAACCTTTTGAAATTTTAGAAGCCTCTCCTTCCAATCGAAGCATCTGGCCCGGTGTTCCGGCAGCATTTATATATATGACTCCACTGGGGTAGTTTACATTTACTTTTGTGCTGTCATAATTATATGTAACAATACCATCCGGTTTATTATCATATTTATATGTATAAGCATTATGATCATAAATCGCTTGTCCAAAATTATCGTAGGCAGGTAATTTTATTTTTCCTCCGCTATTATTGACAATGTTTGATAAGTAATCTACATACCAAAGATTTTTTGTATTCTGTATGATCCGATAAGATTGGTAATCATAATCGGATTCTCCGTCTCGTTGAATCCACCCATAAGAAGATTGTTCGAATGGTAAGAGGGGAAAAGGATATACATTGTTTTTGATGCCGGCTTTTATGGCGTTCTTTATCTCTTCGTCATTACTTCCATTTTGTTCCAATTGGTTCCACTCCCACGGGTATGTAAAAAAGAACCTCGAATAAATATTCCACCTGTTCAAACCACCTGCATTGTTATTTGGATCAAAAGGATCCATACCGAATGAAATATGGTTAAGCATAACGGCTTTTTCTTCCGTTACAAGATTATCCAATTCATTAGGAGCAAGATATCGCTTGCGTTTTAAATTATCAAGTTCTTTCTGCTTTAACATTCCGGCTTTCGAAAGAGGCAGGAAGGTGATAGTCCATTCGGCAAGACAAAAGTCCGTATTTTCTCCTTTTAACCAATCGCACTTTTTGTTCGTCCATAATTGAACGGTATAAGTGCCTTCTTTACTTTTCTTTTCACTATAATAATGAAGGAAGTTATTTTTTATTAGAAATCCATGAGAAGTAAGTTCTTTACCTTCTTTCCAAACCTTCAATTGTAAAGGAGGAGGAAAAGATTCGGTTTTATCCCATTTGGTTACGAACTCATCCTTGGATAAACGACGTATTTTATTGTCTTTATCTCTAAATAAATAGTCTTGTGCAGGATGTTTTAATCGCATTTGAAAGTACATGGAATCGGGAGCATAAATAGTTCGCTTGGGATAATTATTGCTTTTTAGATCATTCATGAAATTTTTTCCACTTTTGATATTAAATAAATACCGAATATAGACATCCGGCTCAATGATGCTGGTCGTAGCATTTTTAATAATAGTAGTATCTCTCATTGTCTGAGTATCACCTGCTGCTTCATTGTTGCTTTTTAAGCTGAAAACATCTAATGCAATCTTTTTATTTACAATGTCTTTAGATTCCTGCAATATTAATTCGACAAGTTCATCAGAGTCGGTTTTATTCTCTGCATCTGCAATAGCCAGATAATTCCTTGCATCGTCATCTATAGATTCGTTGACTTTTTTGGCAGTAAAGAAATATCCTTCTTCTTTATTGTTATGATTGTTTGGCATTAATTTGAAAAAAAATTGAAGATAATTTGCTTTGACATGAATAATATTGTCAAGGCTCATGTTTCTTTCATAATCATATATATGCGCATAATGTATTTTGTTTTGCATGAATACGTTTTGAAAAAGGTTTAATTTTTTTCCGTATGTTTCATCCTCAATGTCATTTGCATATACTGTCATTTCCATCGTGTTGGTAGGCTGTATGCCATCTTCACCAAGTTCGTCATATTCTTTTTCGGCATAGTAATAATTTAAGCCGGGATGTCCTACGTTAAACGGGTAACTTTTATTACCTGTAAATACCCCTTTAACACGGCGTTTCAGAGTATAATTTTCTCTAACTCTGGTCGTATCGATATTTATGTATGGATATGTATTAGTTTCTCCCTCATCTGCTGGTGTCGACATATCTCCGGTGATTTCGAACGTTAGTGGTATTTTTTGACTGTTTATTGGAAATTCTGCGAAACCAATATCTCTGCTGTTTATAGCGAACAAGGCGAACACCGCACATGTGACGAAGAATGTGAGGGTAAGGAGCGGTTTGTGTATTTTGTGATTATGTATTTTCATACTTCTTCTGATTGAATTGTTATTGTTTGATTACATTTCAATTATTTCTTCCCAGCAAAATCCCTGAAGAAGACTCTTGGTAAACGGATTGCGATCCGGGCTTAATGGTGTCCGTCGGATATATAAGGTAAAGTTCAACTCACGTTTATAATCCGGTCTGTCCTTGTCATATACTTTGTCATGATAAGCGACAGTAATGTCCAACTGGGCTTCCCCGTCTCCTTGATTGTTGGCAGGAACAGCTCCTTTCAATGAATAGCGGGAAACCAAATCTCCATCAATCGTTTCCTCGGAAACTGCCGGTGGATCTAATAGCCAACCTTTTCCTTTGAATATGTGGGTCCAGGTAACATTCTCGATTCGTTCTGTCGTGACATTTTTTCCGCGTGATCGCAAATGTAACTTCAAATCGAATGTGCTACCTTCTTGCATTTCCAACGTATAATTGGTGCCGAACTCGACACCTTCCAATACGGCACCGATCGGGTTGTTATAGTATTTGCCGTTGATGGCAAGTTTGATATTCCGGATCTCGATTGTGATTGGGCGCACATGGTTGCGTGTCATGCGTCGGTTGAATGTACCGTAACGGAAGACATCATCTTGGCCTTCATCCTGATCTTCTTTTACCTTCATGATCAAATTATAAGGATTACGAAGTGGGCTTTCATTCAAATACAGGTTTGCCAATTTGACATCTGCTCCACTTTCAAACACTGTTTGTCCATTAGGGATCAGAGGGAGCAAATTAATATCTTCTCCCAATTTACCCGGATCATGTTCGTTCCCTTTCGAAAAAAGAGGAACCGATTTTCTGTTTCCTTTCAAGGCAAGAGAATCCAAGGTGATTTTTTCTGCATCGGTTTGTCCGTCCGGATATGTGATTCTGAACTTTGCCTTGCAGACTAAGCGGTCCACCGTCACGGAAAGCGTTTTTGTGGAGCGGGTTACTGTTACTTGACTGGAACCAGTCATGGGGATATATTTACCGTTTTTCAGGTCGATCTGTCCGGCAGGATCGTCTATAATAAGGGTATTGTCGGTAACAGTCGTCGGCAGGGTGTTGCCTACGGATAATTGGAGTATATCTTTCAGTTCTTTCAAATACTCGCAGTTAGCAAAGCCGTAGATTTTGTACTCATTTGCCTTCAGTTCGATTTCATCCGGGAAAGAATGTTCCGATTTGTTTCCCAGGTTTCCGACTGATGCTTTTGCCACGATCGTTCCGGTTTCGTCACATACGAAGACCGTTGCCGAATACATCAGTTCGTTTGCTTCGGGAGCTATTTCCTGCCCCGTTTCGCTTTTGGTTTCCGGTTCGTTATCACCGGTTATGGCGGGAGCAGGCGAGAGAGAAAGGGTGATGGTCGCTGTATTACCGTCATTATTACCCTTGCCGATGATTTCCTCGTTTGTGCATCCCGGCCACAAAAGCAGGAGACAGGTGAGGAAAAGGCTATATACGAATAGCAGGGCGGTTGTCTTCTTGTTTTTCATATACTGTGACAATTACATTTCTGTATTCAGGTTTATATCTTCAAGGCGGACAATCCAGTCATCCACCATTACGTAAAGGCAGTGCGCGCGTCCGCCAGCGATGTCTACGTATGCCGTGATCACATATTCGTCTTGGCGATCCAGGTACTCTTGTCCCGGTAGCTTGTGTGACTCGATCTGTGTCAGTTTCAGTAGTTCAGTCAGGTTGACGTTGAAGAAAGGCTTCTCTTCGGAGGCATAACGTATGCGGAGTGTACCCGTGCCGTTGTCGATCAGGCGGAGCGTGTTCAGTTCTGTACAAACGGCATCATAAATGGAGGTTGTGTCGCTTGCCGCCTTTATGCTTTCTACTTTTCGCAGATAAGGTAGCCAGGTGAGGTGTGCGTTCGATTTTGGTTCGTTATGCGCGTCAAGGTCGCCGTTTGTGGTGGTGGCCGCGATGTCGAACGCGTCAGCGGTCAGTTCTGTTCCGTGGTTGACATCTATTAGGATGAAACGGATTTTATTGGTGTTTTTTACTAATGGAAATTCGGTGTAGGTCGTGCCGCCTGTCGGGATGGTGTACTTCAGTTCGCCTTGGAAGAGGCCGGACAATTCGCGAGCGACTCGTTTTTCGTCCTCTTTCACTGCCATGCGGAAATCGTCGATGGAAGAACCGGAAACCGGTTCTGTCCAAATGTAATCTGTTTCGTTCAGTCCCGCCCATGCGAGTAAGCGGTAGGTGGCTGGTGGCAGATCGCTCAGATCTATTTCGTTTTTTTCCAGTTCCGATCTTTCGATCAGGCGTGAAAATAAAAATTTACCTTCGTTATCGTAGATGTAAAGATGCACGTTTTTCTCCATAGACTGGTTTACCATTTCGTAGGCAAACGCGTCGGCATGCTTGATGTTATGGTAGTACACGAAACGAAGTGTGTGCCGGCAAAGAGGTAGTTTGTCGTGGATATAGTCGCACGAAACGGCAACCAGTAGCAAAGCGAGGTAGGCGGTGAGCCGTAAGGCATCACCTTTGAAAATATCTTGTATGTTTTCTTTCTTTTTCATAAATTTATCTCTTTCTTATTTATGTTACATAGGAATAATGACTTCGTCCAGCCCCATCCACGGATTCACGACGATTTCGATGTGCAACAGCTCGTTGTCGTCTGGCTTATCTGGTTCGTCTGGTTCTGGTGGAGTCGGTTTGTCCGGTTCTTCGGGTTCCGGTTCGAACGGCGGTTCGTAAGGAATGTCTTTGCCCAGTCCGTATATGCTTCCGATGCGCAGTTTGTAGACATTGTTGCGTACGATGGCATACTCCATGATCCCTTTTGAGGGGGCGTTGTTGTTGGAGTGGCGGATCCAGTAAGGATAATAGCAGATACCGTCGGCATACGTGTGCAGTCCGTACCGTGCCAAGAGGCGGCGTGTGTCCTTGCCGTTTAAGTTGATCGATGGTGTTCCGTCAGTTGGCGCATAGCCGAATGTTTCTTTCATGTAACTTGCCCACGCTAAGAAGGCTGCTTCCGTTCCGGTCAGTATTTCACTTGCCTCCTTGTATTTCGCTTGTCGTATGAGGAACTGGCGGTAACCAGTCGGATCACCTTCTTCCATCTCTTCTGCCAACGTTTTGACCGCACCCCAGGTTTTGTCGGTGAAGTCGTGACTGATGATGTCGGGCATGAAAGTGACCATTGCAGCTTCAGCCGAACTATATATCACTCCTTGGAAGGTAAAAAAGGTGAACGGTTTACCTTCATTGTCGTTTTTCATCGTCACGTGTCCGGTTGCAGGATCATAGCTCATGTAATGTTTCGGTCCGTAGGTGGCCTTGAAAACTACTCCTGTATTGACGAATGGTGATTGTTCGTCTTTTGCCACGGCGTTTTCCTTTGTGTAGCCAATGCGGAACCAGTCTCCCACGCGCTTGCCTAGACCGGGAGTGAACTTCCAGTTGGCGACCGACGTGCCGTAACTCGTGAAATAGTTCTCATACAAGGAAGACAGAGGTTGCCCGCCTGCCTCGGGACTGTCTGGATTGAAGACACGGCGGTTTATGTTGATATGTGTCTTCAGACGGCTCCACGGGTCGAGTACGTAGTTGGTTTGATGGTCGCCCCATTCGGGCAGTTCCAGGCCAAGATACTCGAGTGTGCTGTCGGCACCGTATGATTCGTCGGAATTGGCGGCAATGACCCGTTTGAGCATATAGGAACCAGCATTGAGCTTGTTGACAATCATGGCTCCAATGATGGCAACTTGTGCCGCTCCGGCGGTTTCGTCTTCCACTTCGTAATATTCATGTGCAAGTTGATAGTCGATACGTGCCGCATGTCGTTCGACCTCGACCGTGGCGGAAGCCGGGTTGTCGATCGTGTTGTCGCCGCAGATGTAGACCTTCTCGTCCA
>ERZ777011.2417-NODE-2417-length-14981-cov-3.720488_pt1 | contig 14981 bp, 13 predicted proteins | sample MGYA00374964_ERZ777011 | MGnify/ENA primary metagenome ERZ777011 (study PRJEB29310, sample SAMD00008975) | mouse gut metagenome | study: EMG produced TPA metagenomics assembly of the Metagenome analysis of fecal microbiota from mouse which was promoted...
CTTTAAAAGTTCTTAGGCGGCGTTTTTTGACGCCTTAGAACTTTTCTTCACACTAACCCCCATATTTGCTACGGCCCGCCAATCGGGGCGCAGACGCAAATCTATGCCAGATATTCCAGCACGGAAGTGACCGCATTGGCTCCGTCGGCCGCCGCCGTAATAATCTGCCGCAGCTTTTTCCTCCGCACATCGCCCGCTGCAAAGATTCCCGGCGTGCCGGTAACGCAGTCCTCTCCTGCCGTCAGATATCCTTTTTCGTCGCAGTCCGCCACATCCTGCAGCGCGTCGCTTGAGGGAATAATTCCTACGGCCACGAAAACGCCGTCCACCGTAAGGCGCTCCTTTTTGCCTGTCTTTACATTTTCCACAACAAGCCCCTGCACCTTCTCTTCCCCTTCGATTTCCCGGGCAACGGTATCCCAGAGGATTTCTACATTGGGCAGCGCCATCATCTCTTTTTGCAGAATCGCCGCCGCGCGCAGTTCATCCCGCCTGTGAATCAGGTACACCTTCTCACAGCCTCTCGCCAGAAAAATAGCGTCCTCCACCGCAACGTCGCCGCCTCCTATCACTGCCGTCACTCCTCCCCGGAAAAAAGCGCCGTCGCAGGTGGCGCAGTAGGATACGCCTTTCCCGGAAAAAGCTTCTTCACCCGGTATGTTCAGCTTTGCATGAGTAGCACCCATGGCGGCTATCACTGTTTTTGTCTCAATTTCTTCCTGCTCCGTAATAACGGCAAAGCCCCTGTTTTCCGCCTCCGCCGCTTCCTTTATGGTGGTTATGGAGGCCGCCTGCATTTCGCCGGTTTGCCTTCCGCCTGCGCCGACTTTCTTAAGCTCCCTCACGCCAACAACCGCCGCTTCCTTAAATTCACATCCCAATTTATCCGCATGTTCCCGAAACTTCATGCCAAGGTCAAACCCGTTTATCCCCGGAAGTCCCGGATAATTATCCACTTCGTAAGTGTTCAGCACCTGGCCGCCGCTCATGGGGCTCTTTTCTAACGTCACGGCGTTAAGCCCCGCCCTTTTCGCATAGATAGAAGCGGACAGCCCTGCCGGGCCGGAACCAATTATAACGACATCATACATCCTTATATACACCTTTCTCATTCATGTTAAATTTATTTTTTCTATTTTATTTATTTATAATTCATTTACCGTCTCTTATCACACCAGTCAAAAGCTTCACTCCCAAACGAAGGCCGCCCTTGCATAAGCCGCAGAGCTGTTGTCAGTCTTTCAGCAAACCAATCGGCACCGTGCGACAAGCAACAGGCTCGCAAACTGTTGCCCCCGTGAGTCTGTTATTAGCCTGCTGTCAGCCTGCTATTAGTCTGCTGTCAGCAGTATCCCCCGTCCATGGTAATGATCTGACCGGTCAAATAAGACGGCGCATTGACCAGCATCCGTATCATTTCCCCTGCCTCCTCAGGGCTTCCCAGTCTGTCCGCAGGAATTTCTTCCCGCAGAGCCTCCATCTCTTCTTTGGAAAAACATGCGTTCATGCTGGTATCTATCACGCCAAAGGCCACGGCGTTGACCTGCACATTGCTGGGCGCAAGCTCTTTTGCAAGGGCGCGGGTAAAGCTGTTTACCCCTCCCTTGGACGCGCTGTAAGCCACTTCCATGGACGCTCCCGCATTTCCCCAAATAGAAGATACATTGATGATTTTCCCTTCCCTGCGCCGCACCATCTGGGGTACCACAAGCCGGCAGGTATAGAACAGGGCGTTTAAATTGGTGTCTATCACCTGCCGCCACTGCTTTATGGACATGTCCGTTAAAAGCCCTACAAAGGAAATGGCCGCATTGTTTACAAGCACATGAATCTCTCCCGCCTGTTTCATCATTGTCTCCACCTGGGACGCATCCGATACATCACACAGAGCCGTTTCACAATGAATATGATATGCTTTTTCCAAATCTGCCGCCACATCTTTGACAGCTTGGCCGGAGGACTTACATATAAGAAATAAGTCGTAGCCTTCCTGCGCAAGGGCTCTCGCCGCCGCCGCCCCGATTCCCCTTGAGGCTCCCGTAATCATCGCTTTCTTTTTCATATGCGCCATTCCTAAATAAGGTTCCTGATTCCATCGCAGATTCTTCCGGCAACTTTGGGATTGTTCATCGTATAGATATGAACGCCGTCCACATCATTGGCAATCAAATCCACAATCTGGTTAATGGCATAGGCCATCCCCGCGTCTAAGAGAGCCTCTTTGTTGTCTTCGTACTTTTTCAAAATTCTCCTGAATTTCTTAGGCAGCGACGCTCCGCACAGGTTTACCATTCTTTCAATGTTCGCCTTGTTTGTCACCGGCATAATTCCGGCCTCAACGGGCACGCTGATACCGGCAATCCGGGTTTTTTCATAAAAACGATAAAACGCTTTATTGTCAAAAAACAACTGTGACACCAGATGGGTCACGCCTGCGTCCACCTTTCTTTTCAGGTTATGAATATCGGTGATGGCGTCCTTTGCTTCCAGATGGGTTTCCGGATAGCAGGCTCCGCTGATATGGAAATCCCCCTGGCTTTTGATAAATTCCACCAGCTCGTTGGCATATTGAAAATCATGCTTCACCGGAATATTGGGGTTCACGTCCCCTCTGAGCGCAAGCACATTTTCAATGCCCGCGGCTTCAAGCTGCCTTAGCAGTTCGCTGATTTCTTCCTTAGTATAATGAAGACAGGTCAGATGCACAATGGGCTCCACGCCATATGTATTTTTAATTTTCTTCGCAATTTCCACCGTCTGATTGTCCACCGTGCTCCCTCCGGCGCCAAAGGTAACGCTTATGAAATCGGGATGCAAATCGCAAAGCCTCTCCAGTGTGGCGTCGATATTTTTCAGCGCTTCCTCCTTCTTGGGGGGAAATATCTCAAAGGATAAAACCGGCTTCCCTATTTTCTTTTTTGCTTCAAATATTTCCGTAACTTTCATCTTTTCCTCATTTCTGCCAGGTGAACGAAGTTCACCTTTGCTTTATTTGCTCATATCAAGTTTGTGAATGCGGCGCAGACACAAACTTGTAAGTGAAAGGTTGAAAATCTTTCGCTCTTCCCTCATTTCTGCGGTTTCCGTCCGCATATTAAATTTAAATCATTACAGGCAGTCTGACCCTGCTTATTATACTTGATTTTCTCTGAATTTTCCAGTCTACAGCAAATCAAAAAAATCTAATTGTCCATCTTTCCATGATTTTTGCTCCGCCTGCCGAATCACATCTTCTTCGGATACCTCACCGATAAGCAGTGGAGAGGCCGGGTTATGCAACCGACTGTTATTTAATACCGTATCCCTGTCATAGTTTGCATAACAGTATAAGCAGCCATGGAGACAGGTGTTATATGCCCCAATATCCGCTCCCAGCAGGCAGGAACACTCGCTGCGCGCCGTTTTTTTCTTAGGCGCATTCAGCCTGCATCCCAACGCCTTTTCAAGCACAGCCTTTGACATGCATCCGTCCGCATCCACATTTTCCCGGACCAGCTCTGCGCTTTCACAGCACAAATGGATTTGCAGTCCCCACTCCTTTGCGATTTCGGAAAATGAATCTATGATTTTTTCCTGCTCCTTCTTTGTAACCGGAAGGACGCCCTGAAAATTTCGTTTTGTTTTTTCGTATAAATCAATAAAACTTACCACACACTGCTCCGTATAGCCCGAAAGCGCCCTCGCCATTTTGCCAAACTGCTCTATGTGATAATCCGCCGTATACCGCCGGGAGATAAAAACCGGATCGTACCGCCAGCTTATCCGCCCTTTTCCAACCTTTTCCGAAAGAATCTTAAAGTATCTGATAATCTGCTCTTTGTCAGGCACATGAGGCTCAATCTCCTTACCGTATGGGGTGATGGTCACAAACCAAAACATTTCAAATGCCGAGAGCTCCGAAAAACGTGCAAACATGGGAGAGGGATTTTTCGTGCAAAACACCATAACGTCTATCACTTCCGGGCATAACAGGTATTTGGCAATTTGCGTTGGGTAATAGGGATTGCGGGAAAGCACATAGCCTTCCCTGATGCGGTTATAAAACCAGTCGCTGTAAAAAGCCGGTATATCCGTCCTGCTGCCTGTATTCAAAATCATTTCAATAACGCCGTCCTTTCTTCATTTCAAGAAAGAATAACACATACTATCATTACGGTCCGCCGGCGAAAACCAGCGGACCGTAAATTTACCTGCTTCCTTTAGCCCATGCTTTTTTCCTGGAGCAAGCCCGTGATATCTCCGGGCGTTGAAATGGAATTTAAAATTTTATCCATTTCGTCCTTTGACTTTGCGTCCTTGCACCTTAAAATGATTTCTTCCTTCTCCGCCTCGCTTAAGCTTTCATAATTCTGCCTGGCTCTGTCATCCATCATTAGTCCCATGCCAAATCCAAGAGGCAGGTTTGAAAATCCATTGCTTATCATGCATCCTCACCTCCAGGATTAGTATGAGGACGCAGAATCTCTTTTATGCGCTTATAAAATTTGTAAATATTGGACAAAAAACTATTCCGCCTATATTTTTCTCCAATAACCAACCTGACGCAAATTAATTTCTCTGACAGTTTCCGGATCCACCTTATAGTTTCTCTCCATATCCATCAGGCCGTTCACTTCCTGCTGCACGTCCGTAACCTGCGTATAGCAGTAACCGCAGACATAAGGAATTTCTTTTATTGCAGTTGTTATTTTATCAAAGCGCCTGATAAAATCATCTTTTGTGTTTACTTTATCGCCATAACCCCAGCCTGCGCCTTCGTCAAAGGCAATTCCCCCGAACTCGCTGATGATAACAGGCTGTCCTTTATACGCATACCCCTTTGCCATAGCCGACTTAAAGCAGCAGTGGTATACCTCGGATGAAAGAATTTCTTCCTTCAAATTTCCGTAGCGATTTTTCAAAACTTCCCCCGCTTCTTCATAGTCATGTAAAGTAATAACATCTGAAATGGTATGTTCCCATCCATCGTTCACGATAACCGGACGGTAAGAGTCTATGCTTTTTGTCAGATGATAGATTGCCTCCGTAAAATGCTGCTGGGGACGTTTGGTCTTTATCTGACTGACGCCCCAGGATTCGTTAAAGGGCGTCCATGTGATGATACAGGGATGGTTATAATTCTGATTGACAATCTCCATCCACTCTCTGGTAAATTCACAGACCGCATAATCGGAAAAATCATAAGCGGCCGCCATTTCGCTCCACACCAGCATTCCCTTTACATCACACCAGTACAGAAATCTTTCATCCTCCGTTTTCTGATGCTTTCTAAGGCCGTTGTATCCCAGCGCATGAATTTTGTCAATATCTTCTATTAAAGCCTCCTCGCTTGGGGGCGTCAAATGGGAATCCTTCCAATATCCCTGGTCTAAAATCAGTCTCTGATAAAGAGGGCTTCCATTTAAAAGAATATTGTTCCCGTCAATCCGGATTTCCCGCATAGCAAAATAGGATTCAATTTCATCCATTACCTCACTACCCTTTATTAACCGGAAGGAAATATCGTACAGGTTTGCCTCCTGTGGGCTCCATGTTTTGACCGTCCATGCATAACTGCTGTTCTTTTTCGCCACATCTATTTTTGCGCATGTGTGCTCTGACACAATTGCCGTACAAATTCTATTGATAAACTCTCCGTCAAAGGTAACCGTTGCCTCCACGCAAAGGCTGCCGTCCCACATACTCTCCGGCGCATCCACCTGATATTCTATATCCAGGCATGCGTCCTCAATAACCGGTGTCATTTTTACATTTTTCAGGCTGACCTTTGGCACATACTCTGTCCACACACTTTTCCAGATTCCCGTAGTCTGTACATACCAACACTGATAGCTGTCCTTTTGCCAGCGCTGCTTTCCTCTGGGTTGCTGCATGTCAAAGGAATCCTCCACCTTCACAACAAGCAGATTTTCTCCCTCCTTCACCAGGTCGGTGATATCAAAGGAAAACCTTGCATAGCCGCCTCTGTGGCTGCCTGCCATCCGGCCGTTCACCCACAGGGTCGTCAGAAAATCGCTTCCCTCAAAGTGAATCACCAAATTTTCTTTTAAAAGCCGCTCTCCCTCTACCCGTATCTGCTTTCCGTACCAGATATAATCGTGGCGGCTCTCGTCCTGAATACCGCTCAGCTTGGTTTCGTAGGTAAATGGAACCTGTATTTTATGGGTTCCCTGAAAGCCCTCGTACCACTTTTCCTTCTCTCCTATATTGGCGTCATCGAACCGAAATTCCCACTCGCCGTTTAAATTCTCCCAGTTATTTCTCACAAACTGCGGACGCGGATAATCTTTTACATAACATTTCATGTGTTATCATTCCTCTTACTTTCCTGATTATTTCTGTTTCCTTTCTGTCGTTCCGGTCATTTATCTATCCTGGTACAGCGTTGCCTCCTTCCTCCGCCTTGTCCTGACACAAATATCAGGCACTGTTTTTCACCGTTATTCAGGCAATGCTGTACCGGAGCGTATTTGAAAATTGCTCTAGATTGCCGAAAGCGCCTGGGATAAGTCCGCAATCAAATCTTCTTTATCCTCAAGTCCGCAGGAAATCCGGATGAGCCCTGCCGGAACGCCTGCCGCAAGGAGCTGTTCCTCTGTCATCTGCCTGTGAGTTGTGGTCGCAGGATTTAAGCAGCATGTCCTTGCGTCCGCCACGTGGGTTTCGATTGCGGCCAGCTTTAAATGCTTCATAAAGGTTTCCGCTGCGCTTCGTCCGCCCTTAAGTTCAAAGGACACCACGCCGCACCCGCCATTTGGCATATACTTTTTCGCAATCTCATAATATTTATCTCCCTCAAGTCCCGGATAATTCACATAAGATACCTGAGGTTGCCTGTTCAAAAACTCCGCCACGGCCTGTCCGTTTTCCACATGGCGGGGCATTCTCACATGCAGGGACTCAAGACCAAGGTTCAAAATATAAGCGCTTTGAGGGGACTGCACACACCCAAGGTCGCGCATCAGCTGGGAAGTACATTTCGTGATAAAAGCCCCTTCTTTTCCAAATTTTTCGGCATAGGTAATGCCGTGATAGGATTCGTCCGGCGTGCACAGCCCCGGGAACTTGTCCTTATGGGCCATCCAGTCAAATTTACCTGCGTCAACAATCGCGCCTCCCACAGCCGCTCCGTGTCCGTCCATATATTTGGTGGTGGAATGGGTGACAATATCCGCTCCCCATTCGATGGGCCGGCAGTTAACGGGCGTTGGGAAGGTATTGTCCACAATCAGGGGAACGCCGTGCTCATGGGCCGCTTTTGCAAATTTCTCAATATCCAGCACGGTAAGCGCCGGATTGGCGATAGACTCGCCGAATACCGCCCTGGTATTTTCCCTGAACGCCGCATTCAGCTCCTCCGGCGTGCAATCCGGTGAGACGAAGGTGGTTTCAATCCCCATTTTCGCCATCGTCACGGAAATCAGGTTAAAGGTTCCCCCATAAATAGACGAGGAAGACACGATATGGCTTCCGCACTCGCATATATTAAAAAGCGCAAAGAAGTTAGCGGCCTGCCCCGAGGATGTGAGCATGGCGGCAGCGCCGCCCTCTAATTCCGCTATTTTGGCCGCCACGTAATCGTTGGTGGGATTTTGCAGTCTTGAATAAAAATATCCGGACGCCTCCAAATCAAAAAGCTTTCCCATATCCTCACTTGTTTCATATTTAAATGTGGTGGACTGAATAATCGGTATTTGGCGCGGCTGCCCGTTTCCCGGGATGTAACCGGCCTGTACACATTTTGTATTTATTTTATAATCGCTCAATGAAATCCTTCCTTTCTATCCGAAGCTTTCCCGCTTCGCCCGGGTATCTTCCGTTCATTCCCGTGAGCAATGACTCAAGCGAATGCGAATGGAACCGAGGGTTCCGTATCCATCTTGACGAATGCCGCGAGGGGTACTATGTGTTGGTGGCGCATGTTCGGCACGGGCCGAAGCGGAGCGTAGACCAAATACCAACACTTCGAAGATGTGTTGCACTTTGCTGCGTTGCAAGTTTGACGCACGTCTGCTTGCCGGGGGTATGCTACGCTTTTTGATTTATTTTCATGGTGAGGCCTATTCTTTTTTTAGCCACATCTACTGTCAGCACTTGCACGTCCACAATGTCCCCCACGCGCACCGCCTCAAGGGGATGTTTGATGAAGCGGTCGGTAATCTGGGAAATGTGAACCAGCCCGTCCTGATGGACGCCGATGTCCACAAACACGCCGAAATCAATTACATTGCGGACGGTTCCCTTTAAAATCATGCCCGATTTCAAATCCTTCATATCCAGTACGTCGCTTCGAAGGATCGGCGCCGGCATATTTTCCCTTGGGTCTCTGGAGGGCTTTTCCAGCTCTTTTAAAATGTCCGTGAGGGTAATTTCCCCAATGCCAAGCTCCTGCGCCATCTGCTGTTTATTTTTAATCTTTTTCTCCAAAGTGCCAATCACTGTGGTTCCGGTGGTATCGCCGGCCGCTGCCTGACCTGCTTTTCCTTTCTCTTTCACAGGTTCCGGGGAAGGCATTGCCATATCGCCCATGGCCGCCGCCAAAGCCTTTCCCATGGCGGTGTTGGTGTTGCGTATCACAATCCGCTGCTGCTTTGCCCTTGTTTCTCTTGCAGGCGCGGGCGCTTCCTTTTTCACACTGCCCATGCCTTTTGCTGCACTTTTTGCCGCCTGTTTCTGGGCAAGGCGCACGTCCTCCATGGTAAGCCCCATCTTGTCTAACAGCTTCAAAGCCGCCTCATAGGATTCAGGGTGGACGCTGGTGGCGTCTAAAGGATTGTCCCCGTCCAAAATACGGAGGAAACCGGCGCTCTGCTCATACGCTTTCGGCCCTAATTTCGGCACCTTAAGAAGCTGCGCCCTGTTTAAAAAGCGTCCGTTCTTTTCCCGGTAGTCCACAATATTTTTTGCAATGGTCTTGGAAATACCCGAAATATATCCTAAAAGAGAAGCGGAAGCGGTGTTTAAATCCACGCCGACCTTGTTTACGCAGTCCTCCACCACGCCTCCAAGAGCCTCCCCTAGCTTTTTCTGGTTCATGTCGTGCTGATACTGCCCTACGCCGATGGACTTGGGGTCAATCTTTACAAGCTCCGCTAAAGGATCCTGCAGCCTTCTTGCGATGGAGGCCGCGCTTCTTTGTCCCACGTCAAAATTGGGGAACTCCTCCGTAGCAAGCTTGCTTGCGGAGTAAACCGAAGCCCCCGCCTCGTTTACAATCACATACTGAACAGGGCTGTTAAGCTCCTTTAAAAGCTCCACAATTACCTGTTCCGATTCCCTTGAAGCGGTACCGTTTCCCACACTGATCAAAGAAACGCCATATTTCTTAATAATCTTTTTCAGCTCCGCTTTGGATTCTTCCACCTTATTCTGTGGCGCCGTAGGATAAATCACCTTGGTGTCCAGCACCTTTCCCGTGGCGTCCACCACCGCCAGCTTACAGCCGGTACGAAAAGCCGGATCCCAGCCCAGTACCACCTTTCCTGTAATCGGCGGCTGCATCAAGAGCTGTTCCAGATTTTTCCCAAAGACACTGATCGCGCCGTCCTCCGCCTTTTCCGTCAAATCATTTCTGATTTCACGCTCGATAGCGGGCGCAATCAGCCTGTCGTAGGCGTCCTCTATCACTTCCCGCAAAACCGGGGTTGTAAATTCATTCTCGCAGGTTACCGTCTTTTTGGCAAGAAAGGTCAGGATTCTCTCCACGGGCGCAACGATTTTTACGTTCAGGAACTTTTCATTTTCCCCTCTGTTTAAGGCCAGCACGCGGTGTCCCGCCACTTTCTTAAGAGGCTCCTCATAGGTGTAGTACATTTCGTAAACGCTCTGGGCTTTCTCATCCTTCGCCGCGCTGGTAAGCGTCCCTTCTTCCATGGTAATATTGCGGATATACATACGGTAATCCGCTTCATCAGAAATCATTTCCGCAATGATATCCCTGGCTCCCTGCAAAGCTTCTTTTACATCCTTTACTTCCTTTTCCTCGCTGACATACTTTTCCGCCTCCGTCTCAAGAGGGGCTTTCGCATCCTGTTTCAAAATATATTCCGCCAGACCTTCCAGACCTTTTTCCTTTGCCACGCTGGCCCTTGTTTTTCTCTTTGGCCTGTAAGGACGGTATAAGTCCTCTACCACCACCAGCGTTTCCGCGGCTAAAATCTTATCCTTCAGCTCGTCCGTCAGCTTACCCTGTTCCTCTATACTCCCGATTACCTGCTCTTTCTTTTCCTCCAGATTGCGCAGATAATTAAGTCTCTCATAAAGATCCCGCAGCACTTCGTCATTTAAAGAACCTGTGGCTTCCTTGCGGTAACGTGAAATAAAGGGAATCGTATTTCCCTCGTCAATCAGCTTTACGGCCGCTTCCACCTGCCACTTTTCCACTTTAAGTTCTTCTTTCAACTTCTGTAAAATATCCATGTTTGCACCTCCTGCATACCGCAAGCTGTGTTTGCGGTACTGCCATTGATAAAGAGTTTGGATGTTTACTTCCAAACTTTCCCATCCTCATAATTTGATTCTATTGCCCTTTTCAAAGAAAGGTTTTACCTGAAAATCAGCGACTCCGCCTTACAGCCGGCCGCTGTGCCAGCTCTTATTTATTATAGTAATAAGTGCGCACTTTTTCAAGAAAGATTTGTTTTTCGGAAAAATATCTTGCTTTCCTTTAGTAACCAATATTAATATAATAATATGATAAGATGTAAAGGGAGCTCTGATAAGGAACGGAGGAAAGGTTATGGCGGAGGTTATGACAGATAACCAATTTAAGACGATTCTTGAGATGGTGGATATGATCTTGTGCTAACCCAAAGAAAGTGCTACTATATTACTGTAATAATTTAGATGGAACAGCCCCCTGTCCGCCAAAATACGGCAAGCGGAACTTGCGGCGGTTTGGCGCATCTTTACCGTTACAAATATATATGAGTAAAAGGTGAAAATCCATGGAATATCAATCAAACAATAATCCCTATATACAGCCGGGCAATAGCCCTTATCCCGGTAATCAGATGCAGCCTATTAGAAACCCCGGACGGGCGATGGCAACTGCTTCCATGATTTTGGGAATCGTCAGTATTTTCAGTATGCTGACCGTTTATATCCCTGTTATTTGTGGCAGCCTTGCCATTGTTTTGGCTATTCTCTCTAAAGGATATGGGAAAAAAATGCTTGCAGGCGCCAAGGTTGGCGTTGGAACCGGTATTGGCGGAATCGTGCTTATTTTCTCTGTCGTCGGTTCTTTAGTCGGCATGATTTTATCCTTAAACCGGGATGATCTTATATCCTTTGGCAGACAAATGGATCAGCAGTTTGAACGCCAGACGGGGCAGGAGCTTGAGGATATTTTAGGGCAGTCCTATGAAGATATTATGGCGCAATATGCTGAAATCATGGGCAAATAATGTCCGGGTATCTTTTTTCCGCCTTTCGATTACCGTATAAATAGTAAATATGATAGAAACCAAATGACTTACGCCGCAGTGCGGCATGTATGAAAGCAGGAAAGGACTTAGGGGTATGATTACAGGCGTTTATAACAACATGAATACATATGCAAACGGATATGCGGCAGGTATCGGCCGCACAGGGCAGACAGGCGCTGTGTCTGAAGCCGGAAAGGTGATTGCCAATCCGGGCGAATCCACAAAAGTTTCTCCCGGCAGGAAATCCTCTCCCGCCGAGTGTGAAACCTGTAAAAACCGCAAATATCAGGACGGCTCCGACGAAATGGTTTCCTTTAAATCGGCGGCGCATATTTCCCCTGAGGCTTCCGCTTCCCGTGTCAGAGCCCACGAGCAGGAGCATGTAAGCAATGCTTTCCGCGATGCGGCAAAAAATAACGGCAAGGTGATTGCCGCTAATGTCTCCCTGAAAACGTCCATCTGCCCGGAATGCGGGCGCAGCTATGTGGCCGGCGGAACCACCGCAACGAAAATACAATATTCCAACGAGGACAATCCGTATATGAAGAACCGTAAGGCTCTGGATGCTCTTTCGTTCCTTGGCGGCAATCTGGATTTGGCCGTATAAGAAAAAAACGCGGCCTGCGCCAAATATAAAAGTCGTCCTATGGCCGTCTTTTATGCGCATCCATCCGGCGCATTGTCCCCGGGATTAAAAAAATTTGAATTGTACCTTATCTTGACTTAAAAAGGTGCAGGAATTGGAGATTTTATGAATCAATATTTATCTTCTGCCAGTCTTAAGTCTCTGGCAAAAGGACAACTGCTTGGAAAATATGGAACTGTAATCGGCGCTTATCTGCTTCATTTTCTCTGTCTTATACCCATCGGTATAGGGATTACGTTGTTTACCGCCACCGATACCATTTTAGGCATACTTTTCTATTGCATTGTACTGTTCCTTTTTGGCCTTCTTTCCGGTTATTTCATTGCGGGAGAAGCCTATATTTACCTAAAAATTGCCTGTAATCAGACTCCTTTCGTAAGCGACCTGTTTCACTTCTTCCGGGGAGATACGGTAAAACTTTTTCAAATACAGGCTGTTTTAACCATTGTTGATATACTTTGTTCCCTGCCATCCCTGCTCCTTAGCAATCATATCAACCAGTCTTTATTATCCTTTGACGTATCTGCGGCGGCGCAGGGCGCTTTGCCTGTAAACGCTTCGCTGTTTTTGATATATATCATACTGTACCTTGCAGGCACGATTATCAATTTTTATGTACATTCCCTGTTGTTTTCACAGGTGTTTTACCTTATGCTGGACTTTCCCGAATACACGGCTCCCGAATTGCTTAAAAAAAGCGCCCGCCTTATGAAAGGCAGCATAGGAAGGCTTTTATATATCTCTTTATCCTTTGTTCCGCTGATTATTTTAGGGGCGTTTTCTTTCGGCATAGCATTTCTTTGGATTCTTCCATATATGGAGGCTGTTTATGCTAATTTTTACCTGGATTTAATCAGGAAACAGTCAAATGCTGCCGTACCAGGCGAACAAGCTTATTAAGTAAGAATATTTCACTTAAATTTTTATAATTTTTAAGGAGGTAAGTTATGACACCATTAGAGCGCAGGGCGGCCGGTCTGCCCTATGTGTACAATGACAGCGCCATTATTGATGAACAATACGGCTATCAGGATGAACTGGCACAATATAACCGGACACTCCCTTCGGAGCATGAGAAGAGAAAGCAGATACTTTCACGCATTATGGCCGAAGACTGCACCATTGATACTCCGGTTCATGCAAACTGGGGACTTCACAATGTCCATTTCGGAAATCATATTTATTGCAATGCTATGGTATCCTTTGTAGATGATGCGGATATTTATATTGGAGATTATTGTATGATTGGGCCGGGCACCGTATTTGCTACTGCCGGACACCCTGTCCACCCCCGGCTTCGGGAACTGAGATATGTATATAATCTGCCCATTCATGTAGGAAAAAATGTATGGATCGGATCGGGCGTACAGATTATGCCTGGGATTACCATTGGCGACAACAGCGTAATTGGCGGCGGTTCTGTCGTTACAAAAGACATTCCCGCAAACGTAATTGCCGTAGGCAATCCATGCCATGTATTACGGGAGATAGGAGAAGATGACCGCAAATACTATTACAGGGATTATGAATTGGACTTTGATCCCGATTCTGATCAACTTCCATAAATCGTAAAACAGCGTCTTATCCCCAAAGCGTGTTAGAAAATGCTTTGTCAGATAAGACGCTGCTTTTTATAGTTATAAATATTTATTGTTCATTTTAGCTGTAAATTTAAACTTTCAAATTTATCCATTTTAAATAAGCATTTATAAACGGATCAAGGGCTCCGTCCATCACGGCATCCGTATTTCCTGTTTCCTCGTTGGTCCTGTGATCCTTCACCATAGTGTAAGGCTGCATCACATAAGAACGGATCTGATTTCCCCAGCCAATCTCTTTCACTTCTCCGCGAATATCCGAAAGCTTCTCCGCATTGGCCTCTTTTTTCAGCAAATACAGCCTTGCTTTCAGCATTTGCATGGCCTTATCCTTGTTCTGGAACTGGGAGCGTTCGTTCTGGCACTGCACCACAATGCCCGTAGGGATATGGGTGATACGGATAGCGGAGGACGTCTTGTTGATATGCTGACCTCCTGCGCCGCTGCTTCGGTACGTATCGATGCGCAGGTCTTCCTCGTTGATCTCCACATCCACATCCTCCTCAATATCCGGCATAACATCCAATGATACAAAGGAAGTCTGGCGCTTGCCCTGAGCATTAAAAGGAGAGATTCGAACCAGCCTGTGCACGCCCTTTTCCGATTTCAGATAGCCGTAGGCATTGGTTCCGTTTACCTGAAAGGTCACTGATTTAATTCCGGCCTCATCGCCGTCCAGATAATCCAATACCTCCACGGTAAACCCTTTGCGCTCCGCCCATCTGGTATACATGCGGTAAAGCATGGAGCACCAGTCGCAGCTCTCCGTGCCACCTGCGCCTGCGTTCAGCTTCAAAATAGCATTGTAGCCGTCATACTCCTCCGAAAGCAATGTACTGATACGGATATCCTCAAAAGCCTTGATAAATTCGTCAAGCTCTGTCCGGATATCGGCCGCTAGCTGGGCGTCTTCTTCCTCATACCCCATCTCAATCAGCGTTTCGATATCCTCATACTGGCTTTCAAGCCCCTGTATGGTTTCCACCGTATCCTTTAAATTTTTTAGTTCCTTCATTTTCTTGTTAGAGCGTTCCGGATCATCCCAAAATCCGGGAGCCTCCATTTCCCGCTCCAGCTCTTCTATTTTCTTTGACTTATTTGCTAAGTCAAAGTGAATCCCTCACTTCCGCTAAAGGGCTCTTGTAAGTCTGCAGCTCAGATTTCATCTGATCCAATTCTACCACCTTGCGTCACCTCTTTCTTTATTTTATTTTCCCCCTACCCCCATGTTGCCGCTCCGCGGCAACACAAATCTCAATGAAGAATGCCTGTTTTTCAAGGTATTCTTCTAAGTGTGAAGATAGCTTGCTT